>Ga0326511_10001489_pt1 | contig 19377 bp, 17 predicted proteins | sample 0_2496_0518_D_FD_203701 | JGI IMG/M metagenome (GOLD analysis project Ga0326511, IMG submission 203701) | Bovine rumen microbial communities from UC Davis, California, United States - 0_2496_0518 | ecosystem: Host-associated > Mammals > Digestive system > Stomach > Rumen | place: USA... | reverse complement strand
CTTTTTCAGTGTATCTCACAAGGTTAAAAATAAAATGAAAAGATATGGCCGGGCTGTGAAGCTCGGCCATATTTGTTAGATGCTGCCTCTATGGGGAACGCGTTACAGCTTGTAGAGGTCGTTGGCAGCCATCAGCTCAACCTTCATCTCAGAGAGAATATGGTCGCACTCTTGCAGGTCTGTGGGACGAATCACCACCGTAGCATGGTCACCGTTGGCGAAAGAGTACATGTACTCAATGAATACGCCTTTCTCAGAGAGTTTCTTCAGCACCGTAGCCAGTGCTCCCTGTGTGTTGGGACACTGGAAACCGATGACGTCGGTAATCTTCACGGCAAAGCGATTCTCCTTTAACACTTTGTATGCCTTTTCAGGGTCGCTGACAATGCAGCGCAAGATGCCGAAGTCGCTGTTGTCTGCAATACTCATGGCCGAGAGGTTCACGCCTGACTGACCTAAGATGTCAGTCACTTCTGTCAGGCGGCCCGACTTGTTCTCAAGGAAAATAGATAATTGTTTTGCTAACATAATCTTGAATATTTAATTTGAGATTTATTTAAACTGACGCTTGTCTATGACTCGCTTGGCCTTGCCCTCGCTACGCTCGATGCTCTTAGGCTCTGCCAGACGCACCTTGAAGCCCAGGCCGATGACGGAGCGCAGTTCGGCTTCGAGTTTCTTCTGCAGACCGACCATCTGTCCCATCTCGTCAGTGAAGTACTCTTCCTTCACCTCGACGCGCAGCTCTGAGGTATCGGTGTTGTTCACGCGATCTACGGTGAGCATGAAGTGAGGCTCGAACTCAGGCAGGCTGAGGATGACAGCCTCGATCTGCGACGGGAACACGTTGACGCCGCGTATGATGAGCATGTCATCGCAGCGGCCCAAGATGCGGTCCATACGTACTAAGGTACGCCCGCATGAACATTTATCATAGTGCAGTGCCGTCAAGTCGTGCGTGCGATAGCGCAGCAGCGGCATGCCCTCCTTGGTCAGATGGGTGAACGTCAGCTCGCCTAAGGTTCCCTCAGGCAGCGGCTCGCCCGTGTTGGGATCGAGTATCTCGGGATAGAAATAGTCTTCGTTCAGGTGAGTGCCGTGCTGGCATTCGCACTCGTAGCCCACACCGGGACCGGCAATCTCGCTGAGTCCGTAGATGTCGTATGCCTTGATGCCCAACGACTGCTCCAGCTTCTGGCGCATCTCCTCTGTCCACGGCTCGGCACCGAAGGCACCTACGCGCAGCTTGAACTCGTCGCGCTTCCACTCACACTCGTTCAGTGCCTCGCCCAGGAACAGACCGTAGCTGGGTGTGCAGCAAAGGATGGTCGAGCCGAAGTCGTGCATCAGCGTAATCTGCTTCTGCGTATTGCCGCTGGAGATGGGAATCACGCTGGCACCTATGTTTGTGGCACCGTCGTGTGCCCCCAGTCCGCCAGTGAACAGTCCGTAGCCGTAGGCCACCTGGAAGATGTCGTCCTTCGTGGCACCGTAGGCCGTGAAGGCACGTGAGATGGCCTCTGCCCACATGGCCAGGTCTTTTCTCGTGTAGAGCACCACGACCGGCTTGCCCGTCGTGCCGCTCGATGCGTGTATGCGCACAATCTGGCTCATCGGTACGGCAGCAAGTCCGAAGGGATAGTTGTCGCGCAGGTCGAGCTTGTTGGTGAAGGGCAGCTTGACAATGTCGTCGATGCTCTTGATGTCGCCCGGCTCCAGGCCCATCTCCTGAAATTTCTTACGATAGAAGGGGGTGTTGTGATACACATACTCTGCCATCTTGACCAGACGGCGGCTCTGAATCTCGCGAAGCTGTTCGCGATCCATGCATTCAATGCTGGGATTCCAAATCATAGTCAGTCTTTTGTTCTTATGTTCTTTCAATTACTTCGCTTGGTGAAAGCGTCGCTTCGCGCCGAGCGATAATGTCGTTAAATACATATTTTTGATGTCTTTGCCTGCAAAGGTAAGAAAAAAGATTTTTATTGCATGCTAATTTGATATGTTTTTTTGGATGAATACAAAAAAATGCGTAACTTTGCGGACGTTTTTTAATACAGACTATTTATTAATCACTGAGAAGGATGAAAAAGATGTTGTTGTTTTTGGCCGCTGTGCTGGTTTCAGGACTGGTGAATGCTGCCGATACGCTGACCGTGCGCATTAAAGGCATGCGCTGCGAGGAGTGTGCCCACAAGGTGAGAAACGTGCTCGGCAAGGTCAACGGCGTAGGGCCGATGGAGTTCAACATGGAGCGTCGCACGGTGACCATCAGCTACGATGCGCAGCTGACCTGTGCCGATAGCATCGAGGCACGACTGGCTGCCACGGGGCGCTACAAGGCGTCGCCCTACGATCCGGAGGAGGTGATACGCAGGGGCATGGGTCTGCAGATGGCCGACATGCACTGCCAGAAATGTGCCGACCGCATCATGGCTCGGCTGAAGCTGATAGAGGGCATCGACAGTCTGGCACCCCATCTGGACAAGCACTATATGTTCATTCGCTACGATGCCAACAAGACCTGCAAGGACGAGATTCGTGGGGCACTGCTGCAGTTGGGCTATACGCCTGTGAACTACTACACCAGCAAGAACATCTCGTTTGCTTATTTCCTGCTGCCCGAAGAGGCTGCCAAAGAAGAAACTGCCGAGGTGGCACTGGCTATCGATGGCGTGGACGATGCCACGGTGAGTACACGCAGGAAGTCGCTGGCCATCACCTACGTGAATACGGAAACCAGCGAGGAACGACTGCTGCAAGCACTCGAGGAAGAGGGCATCAAGGCCACGCTGCCGAAGCCGCACGAGTGCAGGGAGAAAGAATAATTGAGAATTTAGAATTGATATGCAAAAAACGATGACTATGTTTTTGAGTAGCATGGTGCTGCTCGTGATGATGGCAGTATTCGCAAGTGCTGCCCCCAAAGATGATGATGTGATGAGCAAGCAGGACGGCATGTACGTTGTCAATACCACCACGCTTGGCAAGGACGTGATAGGCTATGTCAGCCCCACACCGCTGAAAATCTATATCAAGAAGAATAAGGTGGTGAAGATTGAGTTCCTGAAGAACCAGGAGACTCCCAAGTATTTTGCCCGGGTGAAGAAGGCCATGCTCAACAAGTGGGACGGCCTGAAAGTGGCAGAAGCTGAGAAACTCAAGGTCGATGGTGTCACGGGTGCCACTTTCTCAAGCGATGCTGTGAAGAAGAATGTGGAGCTGGGACTGCAGTACTATAAGAAGCATAAGTAAACCGTTCCTTCAGCCTTTTCATCTTTCACTCTTCACTCTTCACTTTTCACTCTTCATGAAGCCCTATGCATTCTATTGACCTGATTGTGTTCCTGATTTTCACAGGAGGCATTGTTCTGTTAGGAGCCTCGTTCTGGCGTAAGAAAAGCTCAGCCGATGAATTTACGTCAGCCAGTCACAGTCTGCCTGGCTGGGTCGTGGGCATGTCCATCTTCTCGACCTACGTGAGCAGCATCAGCTATTTAGGCTATCCGGGCAAGGCTTACGACACCAACTGGAATGCATTCGTCTTCAGTCTGTCTATACCCATTGCGGCGTATGTGGCAGCCAAGTTTTTCGTGCCTTTCTACAGAAAGCAGCAGTCGATCTCGGCCTACGCCTTTCTGGAAGAACGATTCGGACGATGGGCACGATGGTATGCCTCGGTCTGCTATTTGCTGACGCAGATAGCCCGCATAGGCAGTATCGTGTTTCTGTTGGCATTGCCGATGAACGTGCTGATGGGGTGGGACATACGCTTGGTAATCATTGCCACCAGCATTGCCGTGGTCATCTATTCCATGTTGGGAGGCGTGCGAGGCATCATCTGGGCTGATGCCATTCAGGGCTTCATCATGATTGGCGGCGCACTGGCCTGTCTGGGCATTCTGCTGTTCAGATATCCTGGAGGCCCTGACGATTCGCTGGCCTTTGCCTGGGATTGCGGAAAGTTCTCGTTAGGCTCGTTCGACGTAATGAACCTGAGCGAGTCAACCTTCTGGGTGTGCCTGATTTATGGTGTGTTCATCAACTTGCAGAACTACGGCATAGACCAGAACTACATTCAGCGCTATCATGCAGCCCGCAGCATTCGTGCAGCGCGTTTCTCAGCCTGGTTTGGCGGTCTGCTGTATATCCCCGTTTCGGCCATGTTCTTCTTGCTCGGAACGGCACTCTTCAGCTATTATAGTATCTTTCCTGCCATGTTGCCAGAGGGTGGCACGAAAGGCGACTATGTGTTCCCCTTCTTCATTGTCAACCAGTTGCCTGTAGGGGTGACAGGTCTGCTGATAGCCAGCATCTTTGCTGCCGGCATGAGCACCGTTTCGACCAGTGTGAACTCAGTGGCTACGGTGGTGCTGGCTGACTATGTGAAGCCGTTTTTCCCCAATCTTAGCAACCGTGCGCAAATGACGGTGCTGCGGTTGTCGAGTGTCATCGTGGGAGCCATCGGCATTACGGTATCGCTGGCATTGGTCAATGTGGAGAGTATTCTCGATGCCTGGTGGAAACTGTCGAGCATCTTCAGTGGCGGCATGTTAGGCCTGTTCCTCTTGGGCTTCCTGTCGAAGCAGGTGAAAAACATCGACGCCGCCATCGGTGTGATATGCGGCGTCGTGGTGATTGCGTGGATATCTGCTGCCAAATGGTTGAACCTGCCTGAAACGGGCGTTCATGAGTATCTGGCTATTGTCTTCGGCACGATGACCATCTTCCTCGTAGGCTTCCTTTTGGCAAAACTCAGGAAGTAAGGATTATTCAGCCAGCGTGGTTCCTTTTTCTGCTATTCAGCCAGCGTGATTCCCTCTTCGCTGATGGTGATGAGGCGGCGGCGGTAGAGGTCGCCAACAGCTTTCTTGTACACTTTCTTTGATACCTTGAAACGGTCGGCAATCAGTTCGGCAGGACTCTTGTCGGAGAGGTCGCAGTGCCCGTTATTCTCATAGAGATAGCGCAGCAGCACTTCGGCAAAGTCGAGTGTCTGCCGGCGTCCTGTGGGCTGCAGGGTGAGGTCGATCTTGCCGTCCTGACGCACGTGGTCGATATGGGCTGTCAGCCGGTCGCCCGTGTGCAGGGGCTGGAAAATCTGGTTGTCGTAGAGCTGTCCCTGATACTTGTTGTCCACGATGCATTTGAAGCCTAGGTCGGTTTTCTGCCACACGAGGCAGTCGCAGGCCTGTCCGTGCTTCTGCTGTGAGGGATTCGCCGTCTTCAGGTAGCGGTCAACCTTGGCGGTAGCCATGAGGCGATGGCTCTCCTCGTCTTCCTTGACGTAGACGATATAGTGATTGCCCTGCTGCATGCGCTGCTTCTGCTCGCGGAAGGGGCAGAACAGGTCTTTCATGGGACCCCACTTGAGAAAAGCGCCATACTGGTTGATCCACGCCACTTCGAGACAGGCAAATTCGCCCACCTTCGCCAATGGGGCTTCTGTCGTGGCCACGATGCGCTCGTCCTGATCCAGATAGATGAACACGCTCAGCTCGTCGCCAATCGTCATCTGCGGTGTCACATAGCGCTTAGGTAGCAGCACCTCGCCCTCGTCGCCGCCGTCAAGATAGAGTCCGAAGTCTACGCGCTTGGTCACTCTAAGGGTGTTGTAGTCTCCGAGTTTAAGCATATTATTCCGTCTTTAATGTGAATGGTGCGGTCGGTGAGCGTGGCCAGTTCCTCGTCGTGGGTGACGATGACGAAGGTCTGTCCGAACTTGTCGCGCAGGTCGAAGAACAGCTGGTGCAGTTCCTGCTTATTCTGTGTGTCGAGCGAGCCCGAAGGCTCGTCGGCCAGAATGACGGCAGGATTGTTGACCAGCGCACGGGCCACGGCCACGCGCTGCTTCTCGCCGCCCGACAGCTCGGCAGGCTTGTGCGAGGCACGCTCGCTGAGTCCCATGAACTGCAGCAGCTCTTCGGCTCGTGCCTTTGCTTCTTTCTTCGACTTGCCAGCGATGAAGGCTGGTATCATGATGTTTTCCAGTGCCGTGAACTCAGGCAGCAACTGGTGGAACTGGAATACGAATCCCAGTCGCTGGTTGCGGAAGTCGCTCAGCTTTTTCTGACTGAGCTTGGTGGTGTCGATGCCGTCTATAAGCACCGTGCCTGTGTCGGGTCGGTCGAGCGTTCCGATAATCTGGAGTAGGGTAGTCTTGCCGGCTCCACTGGGGCCGACGATGCTCACCACTTCGCCCTTCGCGATGGTCAGGTCGATGCCTTTGAGCACTTCGAGTGAGCCGAAGCTCTTGGTGATATTCTTGATTTCAATCATCGTAAGCCCCCTAAGTTAGGGGGTAGGGGTCTGAACAAGCGAACCAGACCCTTTTATTGTTTGTCTTGAGACCTGCGCTTGTTCAGGCCTCAGTAGTCTCCTCGCTCGGCTTTTGCCGCTTGGCTTTCCAAGAAAACTTAGGCGACGAGTGAAGCCATTGGGCGATGGCATCGTAGATGCTGTTCTCCTCATGGTGTTGCGCTTCAGTGAAGCTCATGCTGTCTTCCTTCTGTTCACCGTGCTGGTCAGGGAAGATAATCATGAGGTTGGTACCTTTGAAATACTGTGTCAGTTCGTCGGGCAGACGGTCGAGGGCTGTCTTGTAGCTGATAGTGCCCTTACGGGCGGTGACCACCACGAACAGATGGTCTTTCTCAATGCCGGCAGCCAGTGTGGGCAGCTCGTTCCAGTGGGCCATGAACCGGTATTCGCCGCGCACGCTGCTGTGCTGATGCTCTATATACTTGCGAATCAGCTTCAGCGACTCCTCGCGACCGTGGAACTGTATGCGGCAGTCCAACTGTTCGGCAAAGCGGCACAGACGCTCCAGCCAGCGGTGGAAGCCTGGCTCGAACTCGGCTCTGGAGGGCACGGCCACCTGGATGAGGCGCAGCGTGGAGAGCGGCTGCTCGAATCGCGTCAGCATGATCTGGCGGCTCAGACCGTTATAGAGACTCTGTATGAACTCGCCCCAGAACTTCTGCGACACATTGGTATGTACGTGCATGCCCATGACCACTTCGTTACAGCCGAACTCGCGGAAGGCATGCTTGATGCCGTTGGCAATATTGGTAGCCAGGCGCACCTGAGTCTGCATCTTCACTTCCGAGGCACTGGCCTGCTTCTGCAGTTGTTCCAGCAGGCGCAACCCTTCCTGTCGGGCCTGTGCGCTGTGTTCGTCGTCATAGACCACGTTGAGTGCCACAAGGTCGCTCTTCGCCTTCTGCTCGCGCATCAGGATAGACATATAGACCAGTTGGGGGGCTATTTCCGGGTATTTCACGCAGATGAGCGTCTTGGCTTCCTCGTTGCTGCTCTCCTTCTGATTGTTGGCTGGGTTCAGGCTCATGATGCTGATTTCAATGGCAGCCTTCTGTGTCATCAGCGTCGAGATGATGCAGGTGACCAGAATCATGATTACCACACCGTTGAGCATCTGGTCGTTCACCAGCATCTCGCCGGGAGCCACCTCTAACCGCATGCCCACCATCACCATGGCAATGGCACCTGCAGCGTGGGCTGAGGTCAGTCCGAACATCATGTGGCCCTCGGCCTTTGACAAGCGGAACAGCAGACTTGACACGTAGGCTGCCAATGCTTTTCCGAAGGTGCCGAAGAAGGCGATGAGCAGCACAATCCACAGCATGCTCGTCTCGCCCACAATGGTTCGCAGGTTGATGAGCATGCCTACACCAATCAGGAAGTAGGGAATGAAAATTGCGTTGCCGATGAACTCGATGCGGTTCATCAAAGGCGACACGTGAGGGATATACCTGTTCAATATAAGTCCGCTGATAAAAGCACCGAAAATGCCTTCCAGTCCGATGGTGGCACTCAGGGCGGCACTCAGGAACATGATGGCCATGACGAAGATGTACTGCATGACCGCATCGCTATAGCGGCGCAGGAAGTAGCGCGTCAGCCGAGGAATGAGCAGTACGCTGCCTGCAAGGAAGGCGGCTAACTTCACCACGAACAGCACCCAGAACAGCCAGCCATTATCATCGCTGAACGTGGCGACGAGTCCTGCCAGCATGACCAGCGAGAGAAACAGCGAAATCATTGACGAACCCACGCTGAGCATCACGCTCGAATTGCGGTGCAGACCGTAGCGGCCCACGATGGGGTAGGCTATCAGCGTGTTCGAAGCCATGATGCAGCCCAGCAGGAACGATGCCTCGCCTGAATAGCCTAAGATGGTTATCGACATCACGTAGGTGAGCACTAACGGCACCAGGCAGGTGAGCAGACCGAAGACGATGAACTGCTTCGAGTTCTTCTTCACGCTCTCCAGGTCCATCTCCAGTCCGGCAAGGAACATTATGTAGAACAAGCCTACCCGTCCGAATAGCTCGAATGACTCGTCACGGGCGAGAATGTCCAGTCCGTGCTGGCCGATAACCACGCCCGCCAATACCATGCCGATGATGTGGGGAATGCGCAGCTTGCTCATCACGATAGGCGCGAAGAGCACAATGAGCAGTACCACGAAAAAAATCATCGTAGGGTCGGTTATATGGATAGATGGGGCTGAAAAATACATTCTTCCGCAACTTTTTTGACCGCAAAGGTACGAAAAAATCAAGAAAACGCCATCATTAGATATCAAATTATTCATTCTTCATGCCGCATTCTTCTTTTTTTTCGTACCTTTGCACCCAAATTTCGTAACAAACCAATTAAAATTAGACTTATGAGAGTAGCAATCGTAGGTGCGAGCGGTGCCGTGGGACAAGAGTTCCTGCGCATTCTCGCTGAGAGAAATTTCCCCATGGACGAACTCCTGCTGTTTGGTTCAGAGCGCAGTGCAGGCCGCAAGTACAACTACCAAGGCAAGGACATTGAGGTGAAACTGCTGAAGCATGGCGATGACTTCAAGGATGTCGATATCGTGTTCACCAGTGCCGGTGCAGGCACGTCGAAGGAGTTTGCCGAGGATATCACCAAATACGGTGCCGTGATGATCGACAACTCCAGTGCTTTCCGCATGGACGATGACGTGCCCCTCGTGGTGCCCGAGTGCAACGCTGCCGATGCCCACAACCGTCCGCGCGGCATCATTGCCAACCCCAACTGCACCACCATTATGATGGTCGTTGTGCTGCAGCCCTTGGAGCAGCTCTCGCATATCAAGCGCATCCACGTGTCGAGCTATCAGAGTGCCTCTGGTGCCGGTGCAGCCGCCATGGCTGAGCTGGAGCAGCAGTACAAGGAGATTGTCGAGACGGGTGAGGTGAAGACTGTGAAGAAGTTCCCCCATCAGCTGGCCTACAACGTCATTCCCCAGATTGATGTGTTCCAGCCTAACGGCTACACGAAAGAGGAGATGAAAATGTACAACGAGACCCGTAAGATCATGCATACCGATGCCCGTTGCTCAGCCATGTGTGTGCGTGTCTCTTCGCTGCGCAGCCACTCAGAGAGCGTGTGGATTGAGACCGAGCAGCCCATCAGCGTCGAGGATGCTCAGAAAGCCATTGCCGCTGCACCCGGCTGTACGCTCGTTGACGATCCTGCCACACTCACCTATCCCATGCCGAAGGACACGGCAGGCAAGGACGACGTGTTCGTGGGACGTGTGCGCAAGGACTTGGCCGACGACAACGGTCTGACCTTTTGGCTCTCAGGCGACCAGATTCGCAAGGGTGCCGCCCTGAATGCCGTGCAGATTGCTGAATACCTGTTGCAGACGGAGTTCAACAAGTAAGCCTGTCCTACAGGTTTTCTATACCCAAAAAAAGAGCGGTTGCCTTCACTTAGAAGACAGCCGTTCTTTTCTTGTTGTGCTTCACACGCCCGAAGGTCTTGCCGAGGCAAAGTCTGCCCCTGCTTCGGAGCTGTAGCACCTACTTGTCTATAAAGACTCTAAGAATTCAATTTCTACGATGCGTAATTCTTCGCGGGGCGAATCGGCAGAACCGTGTGCATTTTTGGTTTTACTTCCGTTCTTAGGCTTGAAGAGGTCAAGTTCTTGCGTCCCTTCGGTAGCAAGCGTCAAGCCGAGCGCGCCAGCTGCTGGTTCAGCTACTTCTACGATACCTCCAAAGGCATCTTGAACCTTGCCTGCACCACGCAGACGGATGGTAATCTCGTCGGTCGGCACTTTCTTCTCAGGATACAGGTGGATATAGCCGAGACTACGCTCCGTCTCGCCACTCCAAATGAGGGTCTTACCAGCGTAGATATCCAAGGGATAGCTACGCAGACGCCAGCCGGTGAGCTTCAGGCAGATGTCGTCGACGACGGCTTTCTTGGCTAATTTGTAGGTAATACAGGCGGTAGAGAGATGACCGTCGTTTTTCCATTCAGAAAGCTCGTTGTCATCGAAACTGTACGCAACATGCTCGTTGTCGTAGCCAGCCTGGGCAGAGAGAATCTCTATGCCACGGGCTTTTTCAGTATAAGAAGGTGTTTGCGGCGTTTCTCCACGGCTCAGATTGCCTTTCAATGTCATGGCCGGCAAATAGCTATCGGCATCAACGGCACTTGATTTCAGCGTGATGTACGCAGGCTTCATGCCCTCTGCCTGGGCTGAGAGGTTGATTTCGCCAGCATTTGTAGTGGTTTGCACCAAAACACGGTTCACGCCACATTCTACGGGGAGGCTCATGGCACCCACATAGTTGTTGGTATCACGGGTGGCGATACCGCCTATCCATTTGCCCTCGCCCCAGAGCCCGAAATGAATCATCCGATCCTCAAGCGGACAGCGACGGCCCTGCTTATCGACAATTTCCACCTCGACGAGTATCATGTCGGCACCATCGGCCTTTGTGCCTTCAGGATTTTCAATGGCAGTTAATTTTAGTTGACAGGGGTCTCCTGCTGTTTCTACCTTATATCTGCTTCCATCGGAACCGACGGCTTCTAAGATGCCGGGTTCGAATGCCACGTTGTCGAAGGTGAAGAGATAGCGGTAGCTTTGCTTGCCTTTGCCTAACGAGCGGCCATTGAGAAACAGTTCGACCTCGTCGGCAGTAGACACCACGCAGATGGGCTTGACCGTTCCAGACGGGTAATTCCAATGGCCAATAATATAGGTCTGCGCCTGCTCATCATCCACCCAGCCGCTCCACATCACTTGATGAGCGAAGAAAGCATCTTTGGGAATGCGCATGGCATCGGTCACGCCACTGGTGCGATAGTTCGACTCGCCGCGATGGTGGGTATTGGTATCGCTGAACACAATCTTGACACCACCACTGCTGACACGCGTTCCTGTGCCAGGACGCTCGCGCCAATAGTCGTACCAGCGACGCACCATCTCGACGGCAAGCTGATCCATGTTGTGGTTGTACTCTGTAGCAGGCTTGCCGCGATAGAGAGGGCCATCACCCTCCTTGTGATAGGGGTAGCTCTGTTCATCCCAATACTTGCGCAGGCCTTCATCGCGACAATACTCCATAGCCCACATCGGGTGCTTCTTCGACTTGTTGATGTAAAGCATCTCACCGCCATACTCAGCCTCGTCGATGTCGAGCATTTCACGGCTGCCGATGGCTCGACCGCCAAAGGGGTCGTATTGGTCGCGAATCTGTTTCAACTCCAGCATGTGCTCACGCGAGATACTTTCGTTTCCTCCTTCGTAGAAGAGAATGCTGGGGTTGTTGCGATTGTAGATAATGGCATCGCGCATCAGAGCGGTACGCTGGTGCCAGCGCGGACCCTCGACGTCTTTCTCAGCATCGCCGGCGGGCATCGCCTGAATGAGACCTACACGGTCGCAAGACTCAATGTCCTGTTTCCAAGGGGTGACGTGCATCCATCGAACCAGATTGCCACCAGACTCTACCATCAGACGATTGCTATAGTCGCTCAGCCATGAAGGCACGGAGATGCCTACGCCGGGCCATTCGTTAGAGGTACGCTGGGCGTAGCCGTGCATCATCAGCACACGGTCGTTGACCCATATTTTGCCTTCTCCAAAGCGTGTCTTGCGGAAGCCTGTACGGGTGAAAACACGGTCATGGGCATTGCCGTCGACTAACAGTCCCGTCTCTACGGTATACAGATAGCCATAGCCCCACGACCAGAAGTGCAGACCTTCGACCGTCTGCCGGGTGCTGACCATGCGTGTCTCGCCCGGCTGTAAGGTGACGGCCTTACTTTTGAAATGAGCAATTTCGTGGCTGTCGGCATCAATAACTTTGGCAAAGAAGGTGAACGTGCGAGGCTGGCTGTCCTCGTTGCGTACTTGTGATTCGGCATGGATGGTTGCCTTGTGGTTAGGCACATCATAGTCGGTGGCATAGATGTAGGTGCCCGTCGTGCCGAGGTTGCTGTACAGAGGTAATGTCTGGTACAGTCTGTCGGCGATATGTAGATAAACGTTCTTGGGAATGCCTCCGTAGTTGGCATTGAAATTCTTGTCGTTCCACTGGTAGCGGCTTTCGAACTCGCGCGAACGGTATTCCCAGCTGTTGTCGCAGCGAACGGCCAGCACGTTCCTGCCTTTCCTGATATAAGGAGTCAGGTCGAAGCCACAGGCCATCACACCGTTTTCGCTAAAGCCTAAATGATGGCCGTTCAGAAAGAAGTCGGCACCCTGGCGCACACCTTCGAACTCAACAAAAACCTTCCTGTCTGTCACATCCAGCAGCTCGAAAGTCTTGCGATACCAGCAGATGGTATCAGTCAAATCCACAATATCCTTACGGAATGCTTCTTTGCCATTGAAGGCGTAGGGAAGTGTGACAGACAGCCAACGGCTATCGTCAAAGTCGGGTTGTGAGGCTTCTTTGAAATCGCCTACTTCCAAGCGCCACCCCGCATTGAAATTTTTCTTGACACGCTCTGCTGCTCCTGCTGTCAGGTAAGTCAGCATCAATAATGCAACGAATAATTTTTTTTGAATTCTCATAATTCTTTTATTGAACTTACGGCTTCAGCAACAATCTCGGCAATGCGTCGTGCGCCCTGCTCGGTGGGGTGTATGCCGTCGCGCTGCATCAGTTTGGCATCGGTGTCGCGCTGCCCGGTACAGAATTGGGTGTGCAGGTCGATGACTTGCAGCCCCTCGCGAGCGGCAACCGTCTGAAGGATGGGGATAATCTCATGAGTGATGACCGAATCGCTGATGTTCCACGTCTTCTTCTGGGCAGGGATAGGCGTGCAGAGCAGGATACGGGGCTTGGCTGTACGGGCAGTCTTCTTGGTGGGGCGACCTTTCTTATTGAGTACGGGTGTCTTTGGACTGAGCCGGTCGATCATGAGCATGAGGTCGTGCTCGAACTCGCTGCCGTGCTGCCAGTTCTCAGGCTTCGAATCGTTGGTGCCCAGTTTGATGACCACCACGTCGGGGCAGAATGCCAGGGCATCGCGCCATGCCTGTTCCTTCATGTAGGGATGGTCGCCTTTCTCGAGCATGGTGCGGCTGGAAACACCGAAGTTCTTCACCCAATAGCCGCTACCCAAGAGGCGTTGCAGCTGTGCCGGATAGCCGTTGGCCGTGGCCATGTCGATGCCGTGACCGTCAGTGATGCTGTTGCCGATGCAGGCCACGCGCAGAGCTTCCTGTTTCGGCGAGGGCTGGCTAAGGAGCCAGTTGGTGAGGTCGTCAAGCATCTGCTTGTGATACTTGAAATTCTCACGGAAACCGAAGCCGTGACCGCCGGAGGGGTAGACATGAAGGGCGCAGGAGTTACCGGCATTGCGCATGGCTGAATAGTAGGCAATGCCATTGGTGACAGGAGGCACGGCGCGATCATCGTTGGCCAGCAGGATGATGGCCGGGGGCGTAAGATGGCGCACGACGGCGTTCTGGTTTGAGAATGCCTTTACTAATTGCTTGTCTTTCTTGCCTTCAGCACCTAAGAAACCGTTGACAGAGCCGCTGTGCGTGTCGCGCTCGTTCATCGAGATGACGGGGTAGAAGAGGATGGAGAAGTCGGGGCGCTCAGCATATTCGGTGTGTGTGGAGATGGTCGATGCCAGATGTCCGCCGGCTGAGAATCCCTGAATGCCCACGTCATGCGGGTTGATGCCCCACACCTTGGCTGAGTCGCGAACGGTGCGCATGGCTTGGCAGACATCGCCTATGGGAATGCTGCGGTCGCCGTTAGGCATGCGGTAGGTGACAACGAAGTAGCTGATGCCCATCTTATTGTAGAATGCTGCCCAGTCGTGTCCTTCGTTCTGCATGGACAGGTGGCTGTAGCCGCCGCCAGGCAGATCGACGATGGCGCGTCCTGTAGGTTTGTCGGCCAGATAGGCCACCATGTTGGCTTTGCCGTCACTACTGAGGTTGACGGTGAACTTCCGTGCAGTCTGGGCAGAAACACTGCTGAGCAGGGGAAGCGCCCACAAAGATAATCCAATCATTAATCGTTTCATGTCATTGCTCATTGTTCATTGTTCATTGCTTATTGTTCATTTCGTTCAGTCTCGCAATGTACTTGCCCAAGATGTCGAACTCAAGGTTGACCACAGAGCCTATGCGGATATCGCAGAAGTTGGTATGCTCGAAGGTATAAGGAATGATGGCCACCTGGAACGAGTCTTGCGTGGGGTTGCAGACGGTGAGCGACACGCCGTTGACGGTCACCGAGCCTTTGTCGACGGTGAAATAGCCGTGACGGGCCATCTCGCGGTCGAAGGCATACTGGAAGGTGAAATAGGTGGAGCCGTCGGCATCGTGCATGTCGGTACAGGTGGCGGTCATGTCAACATGGCCCTGGACGATATGGCCGTCGAGCCGTCCGTTCATCAGCATGGATCGCTCTACGTTGACCTTGTCGCCCACGCTGAGCTGGCCGAGGTTTGAGCGCAGGAGCGTCTCTTTCATGGCAGTCACGGTGTAGGTGCCATTGGCAATGCGTACCACGGTGAGGCACACACCGTTGTGGGCCACGCTCTGGTCGATGCTCAGCTCGTCGACAAATGAACACTTCAGGGTGAAGTCAATGTTCTCCCTGTCTTTCTCAATGGCCACAACGGTGGCAAACTCTTCGATGATTCCAGAAAACATATTGTTGTGATTAGTTTCAGAGAAAAAGGGAAACGCATGGGTGATGTGATGAAAACTCCTTTATCACAGGTTATGGGTGCTCTCCGTCGTTGTAATCCACCGGCAAAAAATGCTTGGTTAGTGGCCCGCCATTGACAAGGGAAGACAGCCCGGTTTTCACGATTTAATTGATGAGTATCCCGATCGAACCCATACGCTCCCGTGTTTTATGTTTTTGCAAAGGTACGAAAGAGTTGAGAGTTGAGCGTTGAGTATTGAGAGTTTTTATCGCTGCTTAACGTTTTTTAATGATGTCAGCTCGTAGTGCCTCAAAGAATCGCATATACCGCATCTTGTTCTGAACTGCTATCTGTTGACTACAGCCCAGCATTTCGGCAATCTTCTCTGCTGAATACTGAGCCATATCCTTTGCAAAAGCCAGAGCCTCATTCTGGAAACGAGGTAATGACAGACTAACTTATCTTTTTATTCGTAGGCATATACGAGCCCGTATTTCTCATGTAATTTCCGAAGAGAGCCGTCGGACTTCATCTGACAGATGACATTGTTCACCATCTGCAAAAGATCCTCCTGTCCCTTCTGCAAGAATCTGTGTTTGTTATTTCTGATACGCGTCAACTTATCCCTCGCCTTCAAAAATTATTAGACGCTATTGGAGATTAAAAGTTCACTTTACGCTCCGGAGCCGCGAACGAGCAAAAACGAGCTGTGGCATTGGTGATGTAGAGCACGGCCATGTTGTCATCATCTGCCTTATTTGGAGAAGCAACCACAGAAATTGGTCGACGTTATCCTTGCCAATCCGCCTTTCGGCACTCGTCCTGCTGGAAGTGTTGACATTGACCGTCCAGATTTCTATGTTGAGACCAAGAACAACCAGCTCAACTTTCTCCAGCACATCATGGTTATGCTGAAGAACACAGGACGTGCTGCTGTAGTACTTCCCGACAACGTACTTTTCGAAGGTGGTGCCGGTGAGACTATCCGCAAGGAACTCTTGAAGAACTTCAACTTGCACACCATCCTTCGCCTTCCTACAGGTATTTTCTATGCCCAAGGCGTGAAAGCCAATGTACTCTTCTTCAAGAAAGGAGAGCCGACCAAGGATGTCTGGTTCTACGACTACCGTACTGGCATCAAGCACACATTGGCAACTAAGCCCATGATGCGCCACCATTTGGACGACTTCGTGGCTTGCTATCATGCAGAGGACATCAGTCAGCGAAAGGAAACCTACAATGAAGAGAACCCCAATGGCCGTTGGCGCAAGTACCCTGTTTCGGAACTATTGAAGCGCGACAAGACCAGCCTCGATATTTCTTGGATCAAGCAGACCAATGACGATGACGACATGACATTGGCAGAGTTGATGAGCACCATTCAGCAGAAAAGCGACAATATCAGCAAGGCAGTGGCAAAGCTGCAAGAGTTAATGTCAAATATCAAGGAGGATTAAGTATGAATGATATACAGTTAAGGGAAGATGCTCTATTTGAGCGCATATCCGCATTGATAGACCTTGCCCGCAAAAGGGTTAAGACCGCCATTGACACAACAATGGTTTACACCTATTATGGTGTTGGACATTATATTGTCGAGGATGAGCAGCAAGGAGAACAACGCGCTCAATATGGCAAGGCAGTTTTGAAGAATCTATCAACCAGATTGACTGATAAATATGGAGATGGATGGAGCCTTCCACATCTCAAAAACATTCGGCAGTTTTACCTTACTTATTCAAAAAGGCTAAACACTGTTTACCCAATTGAGTCCACAAAAGCTATACTGCGTGTAGCCAATTCTCCAGAATTCGTCCACAATGCAGACGAAATTGAAAATGACATTCCTTCTCTTATGATTTCCGAAACACCATACGAACTGTGTATTCCAGATAAAGCCACCCTTCAGTCGAAGGTAAAGGAATGGATTTTAGAGTTTGAAGAAAGCAAGGAGGATTAATATGGACACAAAGAAACTACGCCAGAAGATACTTGACCTTGCTATTCGAGGTAAACTTGTTCCGCAAGATCCTAACGAGGAACCTGCATCTGTATTGCTCGAGCGTATTCGTGCAGAGAAAGAACGCTTAATCAAGGAAGGTAAGATTAAGCGAAGCAAGAAGTCTGCTTCCGATACGCCCCATTATGAGAAAGAAGTGCCTTTTGAGGTGCCAGAAAGTTGGTGTTGGTGTAAGCTAATTGATGTTTGTCATATATTTGGCAGAATTGGTTTTCGAGGATATACGAAAGATGATCTGGTTTCTAATGACGGAGCAATTACATTAAGCCCATCAAATATCATTGATGGACAGATGAATTATGATAATTGCACCTACATTTCTTGGGATAAATACGAGGAATCACCAGAGATTCAAATTGCAAATGGAGATATCCTCTTGGTGAAAACAGGATCTTCATTCGGAAAGTGTGCTTACGTTTGCAATCTACCTCAGAACGCAACAATCAATCCTCAGTTTGTCGTACTTAAATACGTATTATGCAATCCTCGTTTTCTTACCTACATACTACAGAGTGGATATGCAAGGAGGAACTATGATGAATTTGTTTTGGGTACTGCAATTCCAACATTTACGCAGGTAGTGCTTGGTGACATGTATATCCCATTACCATCCATACAAGAACAACAACGCATAGTAAATGCCATAGAACAATGGTTCGCTTTGATTGATAAATTGGAAACAGCAAAAGAAGATTTGCAAACTTCTATTACGCAAGCAAAATCTAAGATACTTGACTTAGCTATTCACGGAAAACTTGTTCCACAAGACCCAAGTGACGAGCCAGCTATTGAACTTCTAAAGCGTATAAATCCCAAGTTTGTTCCTTGTGATAACGCGCATGATACCAACCAACTGCCAAATAGTTGGTGTTGGACAACATTAGGAAGTCTATTTCAGCATAATACTGGCAAGGCATTGAACAAGTCTGATTCTCAGGAAGGTATGTTGAAACCCTATCTTACAACTTCCAATGTGTATTGGAATTGCTTTGATTTTTCCGAAGTAAAAGAGATGTTTTTTAAGGATTCTGAGTTGGAGAAGTGTACCATTATCAAAGGAGACTTGTTAGTATGTGAAGGAGGTGACATCGGGCGAGCTGCCATTTGGAACTATGATTATGGCATTTGTATTCAAAATCATATTCATAGGTTAAGAGCTAAAGGGGATGTTTGCCAGATTCTTTATCTATATGTTCTTATGCTCTATAAATGGACAGATAAGATACATGGGAAAGGAATAGGACTTCAAGGTCTATCTTCTGGATTGTTAGATAAACTTGTAGTCCCATTGCCTCCTTACAATGAACAACTCCGTATTGTTGCCATAATCGAAGAACTCTTTTCGGGTCTTGATGAAATACAGAAATCCATAGAGGCTTAACCCCTATGGATTTCCTTTTTTACCATGTCACCACTTTATCCACTATCTGACGTTGTTCGGTAGCGGTACGACGGAGGTAGATGCGTGTTGTTTCAATGCTCTCATGCCCCATCAGGTCAGCAAGTAAGGCAATATCGTTGAATTTGTCGAGGAAATTCTTGGCGAAGCGATGACGGAAAGAGTGCGGATAGACTACTTCACGATTCAGACCATACTTATCTGCAAAATGCTTTAGCTGAATGGCTATGCCACGTGTAGTGATACGCTCGCCATAGCGGTTGAGGAAGATGTAACCGCTTGAAATGCCTCTGCCTGCCAGCCATTGCTTGGCTTCTCCCTGTAAGTTTTTAGGGATATAGAGACGACGAAGCTTACCACCTTTGCTATAGATGTCAAGATGTCCCACAGCCACATGTTCTGCCTTAATCTGCAATAGCTCGCTCACACGAGCACCAGTTGCAGCCATGAACCACACTACGAAGTACCATTCCATATAGCCGTCAGCCTTCAACTGGGTCTTTAGGAACTTGTAATCCTCGTTGCTGATGACATTCTCCAAGAAGTTCTTCTGCTGCACCTTCACGAACTTCATCTTCAGTTTGTCCTTTTTGATAAACTCCAAATACTTGTTGATGCCCTGCAAACGCAGATTGACCGTCTGTGGTTTGAAGTTCTCCATCAAATACCCCTTGTAAGCCAAAAGGTTCTTCCTGTTGATCTCTTTGTACTTCGCATAGAAGTACTTCACCGTCCACACATACGATGTGACGGTGTTCTTAGCCAAGTCTGACTTGCTAAGATGCTTCTCAAAATTCGTTACCATATTATTTCTGTTTTAACGTGAGTTCGATGAATATAGAAAAGTGACAATTGGTTGTCAATAGCCCTCTCACATGCTATGCAAGGCTTCTTGGGGAAGAAGCAATATGCAGCAAGTGCTCCCAACAGAAGAGAAAAAGATGTTAGTTGAATTCAAAGTTTCATTTAGTCGAATTACAAGACGATAAAAGAA
>Ga0326511_10001488_pt1 | contig 19383 bp, 16 predicted proteins | sample 0_2496_0518_D_FD_203701 | JGI IMG/M metagenome (GOLD analysis project Ga0326511, IMG submission 203701) | Bovine rumen microbial communities from UC Davis, California, United States - 0_2496_0518 | ecosystem: Host-associated > Mammals > Digestive system > Stomach > Rumen | place: USA... | reverse complement strand
CATTGTTCTTCATGCTGGCATCGCCATAGATGCTTCCGCTGATGCGGCGGATGCCAAGGTCGCGGACTGCACGTGCCAATTCGCGGATGTCACCGTAAGAGTACATAGGGTCGAAGCTCCCCACCACATAGATATCGCCTGCCAATGTGCTGTCGGGCGAGATGCTGCCAGTGTAGTAGGCCCGTGTCCTGAACTCATGCTGTGCGCCAAGAATGTTGAGTGCGGAGATGGCTGTGAGCACCTTTTGGGTAGAGGCCGGGCGCATCACCTTGCGTTGGTTATAGCCCCATAGCATCGAGTCTGCGGTGAGGTCCCAAACGCAGATGCCAGTATTGAAGTAGGCATTATCCGCCTCGCGTGCCAATTGGTCCAAAGAGGTCTTGATGCGTTGCTCCCACGAGAGGGTTGCAAGCGTGTCAACGGCGAGCGTGTCTCTCTGCTCGGGCACGAGGGATTGGGGGGCAATGTCTTGTGCCGATGTGGAGATGAATACGGAAAAACCGAGAACGATGAGTGATAGTATCCCTTTCATGTCGTTTATAGTAAAAATAGCCATGCTGCGTGTCTGTCAACATGCCGCATGGCTATTATTTATAATACATTATTAGTTATTGTGCCACAGGGCTGGTCATTCCGACCTCAATGCAGTTGCCGCTTTTGAAGATGCGACGTGCCAATTCTTGGATGTCTGCAGCAGTAATGTTGTTGACGGTCTCCACATAAGGAGCAACATTCTCTTCGCCGTAGAGCACGTAAGAGGCCATCTGGTTCATCCAATAGCCATTCTTCTTCAGGCTCTCTTCATGGCTGCGGAGCAGGTATTCCTTCACTTTTTTGAGGTCTTCCTCCTTAGGACCGTTGTTGACCATGCTTTCCACGCCCTTATAGACGATTTCAGTCATGCGCTCGCGCTTCTCTGGAGCTGTGGGCAGCTGAATCTGCACCGTAGCCTCTTCCTGTGGGTAGCGGCTCAAGCCAGAGTTGACAGGCACACCGTAAGCTCCACCTTCGTCTTCGCGTACAGTTTCCGTATAAAGCATATCCATCAGCTGGTCCAGCATGCTCATCATGACTCTGTTGCGGAGATTCATCTCCATCGGTGCATGGTAAATGAAGAGCACAATAGCGTTAGGAGTTTCCATCTGCTTCTCAAATACGTTCTTCAACTGGCCTTCTGCCATCTTGAAGTCAATGGTCTTATAGGTTTCAGAGCCCTTCTTGGTAGGAAGTGCGCCTAGATATTTGGCAAGCAGCGGCGCGATAGTGTCAGCGTCGCAGTCGCCCACGATGAAGAACTCGAAGTCGTCTGCATCGGCAAAACGCTCCTTGTAGAGCTCGATGATGCGGTCGTAGTTGATGCGGTCAAGGTCCTCTGGCTTAGTGCGTACGGCACGGATATGGTTGTTGTAAACCACCTTCGCAATAGTGTCCTGCAATGCAGTCGTAGGCACTAGCTCCTGATTCTTCATCTGTCCCTTTGTGCGCTGAAGAGCGGAGTTGTAGGCTTCGATGTCCTTGCGAGGAGCGGTGAAGTGGAGATAAGTGAGCTGGAGCATAGTCTCCAAGTCTTTCTTTACACATGAGCCAGAAACCGTTTCGCTCTCTATGCCAACACTGGTGCTTACATTAGCCTGAATGCCAGCCAAACGCTTGTTCAGCTCCGTGGCGCTGAAGTTGCCCCAGCCACCCACGCTGACCCAGCCGATGTTGTCGGTTTGGTCGAACTCATCAATGCTATAGAGAGATGTGCCACCCCAGCTGTGGGCGTACATGCTGATTTGGTTAGGCGAGAAGTCGGTCTTCTTCACGTGCACCTTGATGCCGTTCTTGAGGGTGATGAGCTTGGCGTCATACATGTCATCCTCTATTTTCTTCACCTTGCCGGGCTTTGGCATCTTTTCAATGAGAGGAGCGTTGTTGGCCTCTTCTTTCAGCGGTTCAATGTTTTCAGCTTCCACTTCAGCCATCCATCGGAGAATGTCTTCCTTGGCTGGTAGGATGTTGTCTTCCTTATCTGCAGCGAACAGCGTGATGACAAGGTTGTTGGAAGGCATCTGCTGAATGAGCTGGTTCACCATGTCAACATTAGTGTTAGGCACAATCTGGTTCATGGCGTTGTATTCCCATTCAATGCCAGTCATAGGCTCGTTCTCAAGGAAGTGGCGTACACACTCGTTCACGAAACTCTTGCTCTGAATCTTATCGCGATGGAGGTAAGCGCTTTCGAGTTGAGAAAGGAGTTCAGACTTGAAGCGCTCGTACTCAGCTGCTGTAAAGCCATATTTCTTGGCACGCAGAATCTCGCGGTAGAGTGCTTTGATACCCTGTTCATACTTGTTGTCCTCGCAAGTCACACTGCCGCTGTAAGACTCCTTTGTTTTCGATACGAAGAAGTTCTCGTAGCCAAAGCCTGCATTCAGGAACGGTGCGTTCTCCTTCTGTAAGATGTCGCTGATGCGCTCGCTGAACATGCTTTCCATGGCGTTCGCAATCAGGTTCGTGACCAGATAATTGGGAGTGTTCTTCATCTCGCGTGGGAAGGCTTCTGTCTTCCACATGAAGATGACGTTGTTGGTGCGCTGTTCCTTGTCCTTATTGATGGAGACGATAGGCTCAGCATTGTCTGGCACTGAGTAATATTCAAACTTGGCGGCATCAGCACCAGCAGGCTGGATGTCTGCAAACACCTTTTGAATCTTCTGTTCCATCTCGTCCACATTGATGTCGCCCACGATGACGATGGCCTGCAAATCTGGACGGTACCATTTGCGATAGTAGCTGCGCAGTGCCTCATAAGGGAAGTTCATCACAATGTCCATGGTTCCGATAGGCAGGCGCATGCCATATTTGCTGTTGGGGTAAATCTCTGGCAGCGCCTTCTCGTACATGCGCATCATGGCTGAGGAACGCATACGCCATTCCTCATTGATGACACCACGCTCCTTGTCAATCTCCTTGTCTTCCAGCAAGAGGTCATGGCTCCAATCGTGGAGAATAAGCAAGCAAGAATCGAGCGCGCCGGCAATTTCCACGTTCACGTTGTCGATGTTATAGACGGTCTCGTCAAAAGAGGTGTAAGCGTTCAGGTTCTCACCGAACTTCACGCCGATGCCCTCGAGGTACTTCTTCAAGTTGTCACCAGGGAAGTTGGTCGTGCCATTGAAACACATGTGCTCAAGGAAGTGGGCCAAGCCTCGCTGATTGTCTTCTTCTTGAATGGAGCCCACCTTCTGTGCGATGTAGAAGAAGGCACGCTTCTCAGGCCATTCGTTGTGACGCAGATAGTAGGTCAGCCCATTGGGCAATGTGCCTTTCCGCACTTCTGCATCCATGGGTAACGTCATCTCTTGTGCAGCAACACGAGTCATCATGCCCAAGAGCATGACCAAAGCTAATAGTAACTTTTTCATTGATAATCTTTGTTATGTTATAGTCGTTGTTTTATTTCTTGTCTAATGCGTGTTTAGCATAATCCACAGTGTAATGGAGTCCGCGGCTCTCTTTGCGTTCGAGCGCTTGACGGGTAATGAGATAGCCCACATTAATCATGTTGCGCAGTTCGCAGATGTCACGGGTGGGCTTCACGCGCTTGAAGAGGTGCTCTGTCTCTTCATAGAGCAAGTCAAGACGTTCCCAAGCGCGGTGGAGGCGCAAATCGGAACGGACGATGCCTACATAGGTAGACATAATTTGCCCCACTTCTTTCACGTCTTGTGCAATGAGCACCTTCTCCTCGTTCGTCATCGTTCCTTCGTCATTCCATGCAGGTACCTTGTCGTTGAACTCATATTGGTCAATCACCTCCAAGGAATGTTTAGCTGCAGCGTCAGCGTACACCACAGCTTCAATGAGCGAGTTGGATGCCAAACGGTTACCGCCGTGCAGGCCCGTGCATGAGCATTCACCGACAGCATAGAGGCGCTTGATGCTTGACTGTCCATCAAGGTCCACCTGAATGCCGCCACACATGTAGTGAGCCGAAGGAGCTACAGGAATGTATTCTTTGGTGATGTCGACGCCGATGGATAGGCACTTGGCATAAATATTGGGGAAGTGGTGTTTGGTCTCTTCAGGATCTTTGTGGGTCACATCTAGGCAAACGTGGTCAAGAGCATGAATCTTCATCTCGTTGTCGATGGCACGTGCCACAATATCGCGTGGTGCCAAAGAGAGTCGTTCGTCATACTTCTGCATGAATTCCTCGCCATTGGGCAGGCGGAGAATGCCCCCGTAGCCACGCATGGCCTCAGTGATGAGGTATGCAGGATGTGTTTCTGCAGGGTTGAACAACACCGTGGGGTGGAACTGTACAAACTCCATGTCCTTCACCTTGCCTTTGGCACGATACACCATGGCAATACCGTCGCCTGTGGCGATGTTGGGGTTGGATGTAGTAGCATAGATGGCCCCGGTTCCACCAGTGGCCATCAGTGTCACTTTGGACAAGAATGTATCAATCTTTCCTGTCTTTGGGTTCAGCACATAAGCGCCATAGCATTCAATGTCTGGGGTGCGGCGTGTCACACGGATGCCCAGATGGTGCTGGGTAATGATTTCTACCGCGAAATGATTTTCCAGCACATCGATGTCGGGGTGGTTGCGCACAGCCTCCATCAAGCCACGCTGAATCTCTGCACCGGTGTCGTCGGCATGGTGCAGAATGCGGAACTCAGAGTGTCCTCCTTCGCGGTGCAGGTCAAATGAGCCATCTTCCTTCTTGTCGAAGTTGACTCCCCACCGTAGCAAATCTTTGATGCCTGCTGGACCGCCCATGACCACTTGTTTTACCGCCTCAGGGTCACTGATCCAGTCACCGGCAATCATGGTGTCTTCAATGTGCTTCTCAAAGTTGTCGACCAACAGGTTAGTGACTGATGCGATGCCGCCTTGAGCCTTTGCCGTGTTAGCCTCTTCCAGTGTTGTTTTACAAATGATGGCAATCTTGCCCTTCTTGGCCTCTGCCACCTTGAGGGCATAACTCATACCGGCTACTCCTGAGCCGATAATGAGAAAATCGTATTTCTTCGTCATAATTAGCTAATGTTGACATGCAAAGGTAGGTATTTAATTCACAATTGGCAATTGATGCTTAACAATTTTGCTGTTCAACTTGTATTACAGCGTGAAAACGTATGCCAAATGGCTAATTATCAGTTAGCAATTGTCAATTATAAATTAAAAGTTATATCTTTGTGGCGAAATTCTAATTGATAAACGAAACCTATAGGTAACATGAAGAGGTATTCACGAATGTTGATGCCGTGGCTGATGGCTGGCGTGGCAATTGGAGCCCAGGCCCAGCGTACGGCAGTGAAAGCGTTGGCAGACGGACATTATCTGGGTGCCAAGCAACAGCTGGAACTTTTTTTGAGTGAAACAGACAAAGGCAAGGGGCATGAGGACGCAATGCCGCTTCTCTTGGTATGTGATTATGTGTTGGATGTGTCTGGAACGGCTGATCGCGTGGGCGAGTGGGTGGAGCAGCATCCTTTCTCGCAGTATGCAGACGCATTGCGTGTATTCCATCGAAATCTGCTCATTAGGGAAGCTCGCTATGACGAAGCCTTGTTGTCGTTCTTTGAGGACGAGGAAGAAGGCCGCTCTTTGGATTTGCCGCTGGCTTATCCGCTCTCTAACTTGAGCGATGAGGCTTGTGCTTGCAATGGTGTGCTGTATAGACTGGCAGGAGAACGCATGTATGACAAAGGTGAGTATGCGCAGGCTCTTCCTTATCTGGAGGGTGGTGAGAAAACCCGCACTTCGCAGTATAAGCAAGGCATGTGCTATTACACTCTTGGACAATGGGACCGTGCATGGAACACGCTGACGGAATCTGCAGGTAGCAGTCAGGACGAGATGGCGCAGAATGCGTGGCTGCATGCGGGTCTTGCGGCATTGCAGCAGGGACAGAAGCAGATGGCTCAGACAGCCTTCTTGAATGCGTCAAGCATGTCGGCGAATGCGTCTTTACGTGAACAGTCGCTTTATAATTATGCCTTGACATTGCACGAACAAAAATCTTCACAGACAGTGCCTGTCATGGAGCGTTTCCTTGGCGAGTTTCCTGCCTCTCGGTGGGCGAAGCCTGTGTCGCAATGCCTGACAGAAGTATATATGACCAAGAAGGATTACTCCAAGGCTCTTCAGGCCATCAGCAAAGTTCAGGCCCCCGATTCCAATACACAAACAGACAAGCAGCGGGTGCTATATAACTTGGCAGTTCAAGAACTGAATAAAAACCATGTGCAGGAGGCGCTGGCTTATGCCACGCAGTCCGTTGGCTTGGGGCGTCAAGACGTTGAGGCCTATGCTGAATCTTTCTATATCAAGGGAGATTGCAACTATCGTTTAGGCAACTATGCACAAGCCGCAAACGACCTCAATACTGCGTTGAATTTAGGAACTCAGACTTCAAGTGGAAAGCTGAAAAACGCTGCCTATGCTCAGTACAGCTTGGGATATGCACAATTCAAATTGCAGAAGTATAACGCTGCCATTGCTCAGTTCGAAAAGGTGGCTGAGATGCCAGAAGGAAGCAAGGCTATGCGTGCGGATGCTTATAACCGAATGGGAGACAGCTACCTGAATATGCGCAACTATGATGTGGCGGATGCTTGCTATCGGCAGGCTAAGGAAATGGACCATTCGCTGGGCGACTACGCCATGCTGCAGCAAGCCTATATTGAGGGACTTCGTGGCAACTATGACAAGAAAGTGGAACTGATTCAGCAGATGAATGTGGAGTATGCTCAATCTTCATTGGGCGCAAAGGCTTTGTATGAGAAAGGCCGTGCTTATGTGTTGCAGGGAAAGACGGATGAAGCTGCAGCTGCTTTTGGCGATTTGGCAATGAGATATCCTAACACGGAATATGCACAGAAAGCCAGTGAAGAATTAGCCAACATGGCAGCAAACATTGCCATCCAAGATTCTATTGCGGCAGCCCAAGACTCTATCGCGACGGAACAAGCCAAAGCACCTGTGTTGGCAGCCCAGGCATTGTATGATGCCCGGGAGTATGCACAGGCGGAACAGCAGTTGAACCAGGCTATCGATGCTGGCATCGGAAAGTCCTACTGGCTGGCTCGTGCATTTATCCTGCTGAGCGATATCTATAAGGCCGAAGAGCGTATCGTTGAAGCGCGGCAGACGCTTGAATCGCTGAAAGCTAACTACAAAGATGATGATGATATAAAGGAGATGATAGAAGAAAGACTGAAGTAACAACAAAATGCAAGAAAGAAGACAACGGTTATGAAACATAGAATATTTGCAGTTCATATTTCACTTTTCGCTTGCCTCGCAGCAATGGCGCAGTTGAATAACACCGTGGAAGTGACCAACGAAGTGAAACCCGTAGTGACTGATGCCAAGAAAGTGGAGGTGAAGACTCAAGCGGTGCAGACACAAGTGAAGCACTACACCATGCAGTATGCCACAGAAGGGCAGCCTACCACCAACTATGCAGAAGAGCCTGTTGGCGACTATGCCACCGAGGAGATAGTGAAAGGCAATAAAAAAGGGTATGTGCATCTAGGAGGTGGAACTCATGGACAATTGGATGGCAGGGCATCGTATCAGTTTAATCTCACAGAAGATGATGCTTTGGGCGTGAGTCTGATGCTACAAGGATTTGATGGGAAAGTGCGAAATAATAATTTTTATGGTGTGAAGGATTGGCATAGCCGTGATTACCGCAATAGGGCGGCCGTGAAATACAATCACCATATTGAGCGTGGCGCAGATGTGTATGCGCGTGGTGCCTTTGAAAATCGGGTGTTCAACTATATGGGAGGAGCCAACTACACGGACAAGCAACATAATGTGCTGGGTTCGCTGGACTTTGGCTTGATGCCTTATCAGGTAGAGGACCTTATGGTTGAGGCTAAAGGTGGTGTGGATTTCTTCAGCCAAAACTACCAGACTACTTTGACGGAAAAGCTGGGCGAAACATTGGTGCATTTGGATATGGTGGGTGCATATAAGTTTACCGAGCAGCATCAAGTAGGACTGGGTTTGGGCTTTTTCAACTCTTCTTACGGCAATGCAGAGTTTGAAGGTATTACAAGTCTCCGTCTCTCGCCCCACTACCTGTTTGTAGGCAAGCAGCTGAGTGCGCAGTTGGGTTTCTTTGCCAGCACCAGCGGTGAGGTCGGGCCAGATGCATGGGTGTCATACCGTATTGACCCGCAGAGTGAAGTGTATGTGAAGGCATCTAGCTATGAAACTGACAATAGTTTCCAGCGCTATGCCCGTGAGCATCCCTATTTCGCATTCGGGGATGATGTGGCACGGAATGCGAAAGGTGTGGGCAAGATGAAGGCGGAGTATCATCAGATTGATGTGAGCGTGGGATACCGCATCAAAAGAATCAACGGCTTCAGCGCCCATCTGAATGCGGGTCTTGATATGGTCAAGAACAAGTCTGCCTTTGATTGGATGTCATTTTCCCGGAATGGGTGTTATATGCCTTGTGTAGAGTTTGCCAAACGTCGCAACTTCTACATCAATGCCGATTTCTCTTATGCCTACAGCGACATCTTGAAGGTGGAGGCGAAGAACCAAATTAATATGGTGGGCAGCAAGCTAGATGATGAATGGGCAAAGGGTTCCTTCACGAAGCCCGTTTTCTTGATGGATTGGACTGCCGATGCCAAAGTGCTAAAGGGTTTGTATGTAGGTTTGGAATGGGATTTTGCCATCTACGATGAGCCATCATTTGATTATGAGTTGATTGGCGCTTCATATCAGTGTCCCGACATGTTGAATATGGGTGCCAGTATCCGCTACACGCTGCCTGTCAAACTTCCCTGTACTCTCTTTGTGAAAGGCGACAATTTGTTTGACCGTAAGTATGACCGCTATTGGGGATATCGTCAGATGGGCGTGAACGTGCTGGGTGGTTTGGCCCTGAGCTTTTGACAACTGTACAAGGTGGGGCAAGAGATAGCGCAACTTCCTCATTCTGCACACTATGTGCGTTCCTGTAAAAAAAAGAGTAAAAATTTGGTGGTATAGGTGAAAAGCCTTACCTTTGCACACGAAAAGATTGGGAGGGTTCCAGCATCAAATGGTGTTGGGATTCTTTTTCTTTTCATCTTTCAAAGAAACACTTTTAGTAACACAAGAAAACCAAAACAAGAAACAGCATTATGGCTTATATGTCACAAGAGGGCTACGACAAGCTTCGTGCCCAAATCAAGCAGTTAGAGGAGGTGGAGCGCCCAGAGGTGATTCGTCAGATTGCCGAGGCGCGTGAAAAGGGCGACCTCTCAGAGAATGCGGAGTATGATGCAGCGAAAGAGGCACAGGGAAAGCTTGAAACTAAAATTGCAGAGTTAAAGGCTATTCTTGCCGATACCAAGATTCTTGACCCGTCCAAACTGACAAAGAAAGACGAAGTACAGATTTTGTCAAAGGTGGAACTGAAGAATGTGGAGAATGGCATGAAACTCACCTACACCATTGTGAGCGAGGGTGAGGCAAATCTTCGTGAGAACAAGATTTCCATCAAGACTCCTATTGCACAAGGACTTCTGGGTAAGAAGGTCGGCGACGTGGCAGAGGTGACTGTGCCACGTGGTGTGATGAAGTTCGAAATCATGAGCATTAGCTTTGGATAATTATGAGTATCTTCAGTAAAATCGCAGCAGGGGAAATCCCTTCTTATAAGTGTGCGGAGAACGATGAGTTTTACGCGTTCCTAGATATCAATCCGCTGGTGAAGGGTCACACGCTGGTTATTCCCCGTCGTGAAGTTGATTACATCTTCGATATGGAGGATGACGAGTTGGCTCGCTTCGAGGTGTTTGCCAAGAAGGTGGCCGTTGCCATCAAGGCGGCTTTCCCTTGTGTGAAGGTCGGACAAGCCGTTTTAGGGCTTGAAGTGCCTCATGCGCACATCCACCTCATCCCTATGCAGAATGAGAAAGACATGAACTTTGCTAATTCAAAGCTCAGTCTCTCTTCTGAGGAGATGCAGGGGATTGCCAGCAAGATATACCAGGAGTTTTCAAAATAAACTCGCACGTCCAGGTGGCGTGCTGAACGAATGACGTACCAAGATGAAGAATTAGGTACAGTGACGGTGACCGTCAGCCCAAGAGCGCGCAGCATCATTATGCGCCCTGAGGTTGGCGGTCTTCGTGTAACCGCCTTCAGAGGCGCCTCATTGGCTTTTGTCAAGGGTGCTATCGACAAGTTTCGTCCTTCCTTGATGAAGAAGCAGCAGATGCTGAAAGAGCGTCCCCAAGTGACGGCTGAGGATGTGGAGCGGATGCGTCAAGCAGCCAAGGCGCTTTTGCCACGCCGTGTGGCCGAATTGGCCTATATGCATGGCTTCCATTACGAGGGGCTTTCCATTCGTGATTCCAAGACCCGATGGGGCTCTTGCTCGGGAAGAAACACCATCAGCCTTTCGCTCTATCTCATGCAAGTGCCGGAACATCTGCAGGACTACGTCATTCTTCATGAACTTTGCCATACTGTTTATCACGACCATTCTGTGAGATTCTGGGCGTTGATGGATGAAGTGACTGGTGGGCAGTCATGCGTTTTGCGGGCTGAATTGCGGAAGTACCACACCGCCTAAGCCATCCTGCAGCTTCCATAAAGAGTAATTGTAAAACATAAATTGTAAGTATAATCGTGTTGACTCAACAAGAATGTGATTTCCTTCATGCCCGGATGCAAGGTACGCTGATTGAGGCTTTGGGCATTCGTTTTCTTCCTACTGATGACGAGTATGCGGTGGCAGAGATGCCTATTTCGCCCCATACGCGTCAGTATTTGGGCGTTGTGCATGGTGGGGCATCCCTTGCACTGGCCGAGACCATTGCAGGCGTTGGCTCCCTTCATTTGACCCATTACGATGAGTCTCTTGCGGTGTGTGGCACAGAGGTGAATGCGAGCCATGTGGCTATGTCTGCTACAGAGGGTAAAGTATATGGCAAGGCACGCCTTGTTCATGCAGGCAAAAGCACCCATGTGTGGAATGTTGATATTGTGGGCGAAGATGGCACCATCATCTCGGCTGAGCGTGTGACGAACCGCATCATTAAGCGTAAATAACATAACGTGAATTCGTAGAACTCACGTTAATAAAGATAGCCCTCATTTCCTTTCCATGTGGTGGGAACCTGTGATTGGTATGAGGGCATGGCAAAGAAAAAGGGACATCTCCGTGGAGTTGTCCCTTTTTTCGTGTCTAAGCACGAAGTTGGTTTCAAGAGAATTGAACCTCAGTTCAATGTTGCCTCTGGAGATAGTCTCCTTTGGCGGAAGGTATTGGGCTTCGCAGCTTTACCTTCAATAGGTTTCGGTTTAGTTAAGCATTAATTGTTTATCGTATTTGTAAAAGCAAAAGTTCAATTGAGTGAGTCGTGCGAGAGCGTGGTCTCATGTATTCGAGTTAATCACTGAATCTCGTCCTTGGTGGCGATGTTGATGATGGAGTCGTTGGTTGCTTTCATTTCGGCTTGGCTCACATCCTTCACGCGGATGGCTTGCTGCACATCGTTTGTTTTGATGTAGGGGTCAACTGCCACCACATTGCTTTTCTCTTCGGCTTCCTGCTCACCAATGGCGTGTTCTGCGGCGCGTCCGATGGTGAGTGCAATGGCCACCACTGCTGCGGCTTTGAAGAAGGGTGTGAAGACTTGGGGTGAAATTCCTAGGAACCTTCTCTCTGCGAGTGAACGGGCTGCCAGCTTGATGATGCGTGGCTTCTTCGCTTCTTCTGCCTTCGTCTCGGCTGTTTCAATTTGACTCATTATCCGCTCGTCAAAATCCTCGCTCAGCACATCCTCTTTGGCTGCGGTTTCGTAGTTGAAGAGGCTGGCGTATTGAGCCAAATGCGCAGGTACATCTTCTTGTGAGAAGAACGAACGTAGAATCTGTTCCTCCTGCAGAGTTGTAGTGCAGGCGAAATAGCTTTCGATAAGTTGTTCGATGTACTTGTAGTCCATTGTTTGAGTGAGTCTTTTTTGACTGCTTCTGATATGAAGACGGTTGAGGAACGGAAAAGTTACAAGAAAAATGATTTTTTTTGCAAGATTTTTTCTTTCATTGCTTGCCGTGCGCGGAAGAGTGTTACTTTTACGTCTGATTCTGAAATGCTTAACGTGTTTGCTATCTCTTGATAAGTTTTTCCTTCGATGTCTCTCAGTTGTATGATGGTGCGTTGTTTTTCGGGTAGTGAATTGATGATTCGGGCGATGGCTCCCGTTGTTTCCTTTTGTGCCAGCATCTTGTCAGCGCTATTGGTGTTCTCGTCGAGGCGGTCATGCGCTTCGTCATCGAAAGATACATGCTGGTTGTCCATTTTCTCTTTCCAGTCAAGAGCAAGATTTCGGGCCATGGTCAGCGCGAAAGCCTCCAGGTTCTCCACCTTGTCCAGTTTCTCGCGGCGTTCCCACAGTTTTACTAGTGTGTCTTGCACGATGTCTTCCGCTTCCTCCCTGTTCAGGACGATGCGCAACGCTGTTCTGAAAACAATGTTCTTCAGTGGAAGGATGTCGTGCCGGAAATTCATTTTCTGTGGGTGGATTGTAGTCAACTAATCACTGTCCCTTTCGTGCCGTCGATGGCGTCAGCCTTGGTGATGATTACTTGCTTCACGCCTGCGCGGACAGCCTCGAGCGCATTCTCTATTTTTGGGATCATGCCGCCATTCACTGTTCCGTCGGCCTTCAGTTGCTCAAATTCCTCTGCGTCGATGTGGGGAATGACGGAAGTCTCGTCGTCTGGGTCGGTCAGCACACCTGCGTGCTCGAAACTGTAGATGAGCGTCACGTCAAAGTATGGAGCCAGCGCCTTGGCCGTTTCGCCCGCAATCGTGTCTGCGTTCGTGTTTAGCAGGTGGCCTTGCTTGTCGTGTGTCAGCGGAGCCATTACGGGCACCACGCCCTCGCCAATCAGTGTGGCAAGCATACGTCCGTCGCATTGGTCCACATCACCCACAAAGCCGAAATCCACCATTTGCTCCGTGCCGTCATCCATCTTCACCTTCTTCAGAGGTCGCTTGTGTGACAGCATCACGTTCATGTCGGCTCCTGTCAGTCCCAGCGCATTGATGCCACAAGCTTGCAGGCGAGCCACGATGTTTTTGTTCACCAACCCGCCATACACCATTGTCACCACGCGCAGCATATCTGCATCGGTCACACGCCGTCCGCCAATCATGGTGCTTTCAATGCCCAGCTGCGCTGCCACCTTCGTGGCTGACCGGCCTCCGCCGTGCACCAAGACTTTGGCTCCGTCGATGGCCGAGAAGTCTTTCAAAAGTTGTTGCAGGGTACTTTCGTTTTCCACGATTTTACCTCCGACTTTCACTACTGTCAGTTTCTTCATCATTGCTTTGTTTTTAAGCTGTTTCGTCACATCACTTCTTTGCCACCACTTCAATCTCCACCAGCGCATTCTTAGGCAAGGTCTTCACCGCTACGGCTGAACGGGCAGGATAGGGCTCTGTGAAGAATTCCGCATACACGCTGTTCATCTCGGTAAAATCGCCCATGTCGGCCATGAACACCGTTGTCTTCACCACGTTGGTCATCGAAGTGCCTGCCTCTTCCAGAATGGCCTTCACGTTCAGCAGCGACTGACGAGCTTGTTCCTTCACGCCGCCCTCAGGGAACGCGCCCGTTGCAGGGTCCAGGCCCAGCTGTCCTGATGTGTAAACGAAATCTCCTGCCTCAATGGCCTGGCTGTAAGGACCGATAGCCCCTGGAGCCTTCTTTGTGCTAATTGCTTTCATGCTTGTTGTTGTATGATTGAATTCTTAAATACCGGTACTTTCTAATAACAGTACAAAGATAGGAAAAAATGCTGGAATTAGAAAAGTTTTTGGGGAATAGTTTAGAAGAAAAGTGAATGTGGCGAATGGGGTGCCGAATCCGCATTTCTGCCAAACGCCAAATGCCCAATAAGCGTGAAGGCCCTGTTATTATATTAATATAGTTCCTATCCATTTACTTCTATCCCTATTATTAATATATATTATATATAAGGGCATTTTTTTCTTATTTGTTATTTGGCATTTGGCGCTTTTTTCAGTGGCGGACTCATCCCTTCTGCGCCGCTTTTCCCTCTTTCTTGGCATAGGTATATACTTCCTCTTGCAACGCTATTTTGTGGTGCGGCTACACGCTCTTCTCTTTCCCCTTTCATCGTAAATACGATACCGCCTTCATCGTAATTACGTTGCAGAGTGCGAGGTGATTGCGATGAAGGCGGCGCTTCTGAAAGGGTGCTTTATGTACTTTACTTCAGATGGTCTTCGAAGTAACGGGTAATGGTGTTGTGAAGGTGTATGCGGTCAGTGCCCTGCATGTTGTGCCCGTCGCCTGGATAGGTGAAGAGGTCGGGGTAAGTATCGGCATCAATGCAGGCACGCATGAAGGAGAGGGTGTGCTGAGGTACGCATACGGGGTCGTTTCCTCCATAGATGATGAGGAGACGGCCTTTGAGGTTCTTAGCCTTATTGAGTAAGGATGCCTGATCATAGCCTTCGGAATTGGCCTGCGGGGTGTCCATGTAGCGTTCGCCGTACATCACCTCGTAGAATCTCCAGTCAATGACGGGACCGCCTGCCACGCCCACCTTGAAAACATCGGGATAGGTGGTCATGAGGCTTGTGGTCATGAAACCGCCGAAACTCCATCCATGCACGCCCAGACGGTTGGCGTCCACATAGGGGAGGCTTTTGAGGTAGTCCACGCCGCAGAGCTGGTCTTTCATCTCTTCCACACCGAGCTGGCGGAAGGTAGCTTGCTCAAAGGCAAGCCCACGGTGCTCGCTACCTCGGTTGTCGAGGCAGAACATCACATATCCCTGCTGTGCCATCCAGATGTCCCATCCGCGTGCGCCCCAATTGCGGGAGGCATCGATATTGTGGGCATGAGGACCTCCATAGACATAGACAACAGCGGGGTATTTCTTCGTGGGGTCGAAATTGGTGGGCAGGATGAGACGGTAGTAGAGGTCGGTCATTCCGTCTGCAGCCTTGAGGGTGCCTGTCTTGATTTCAGGCGCTTGGAAGCTCTTCCAGGGGTCTTCAGCCTTGAAGTAGGTGAGTGCCGCCGCTTTTGGACGGAGCGTTGAGATGATATTAATGTGGCGGGCAATGTCGGGCGATGAGCAGTTGTCGGTAAAGAAATTGCCCGACTCGGAAAGGGTGGCATTGTGCCATCCTGTGGCGTCACCCAGTAAGGTGCGCTTGCCTTTCATGTCCACTTTATACACATTCTGCTGGAGCGGATGTTGCTCGTTGGATGTGTAGAGGATAGTTTCCTGCTTCTTGTTGAATCCCAGTATATTGAATACTTCAAAAGAGCCTTTTGTCAGCTGCTGGAGGCATTCTCCGTTCACGCTGTATAGATAGATGTGGTTGTAGCCATCCTTGCGTGTCTGATAGACAAATTTTGTGTCATCCCAAGGCAGGAACTGGATGGGGTGCAGGGGCTCGAAGTATTTCTCGTTGTCCTCAGTGAAGAGGGTGCGCAGCTTCTTGCCTGTCAGAGCGTCATACTCGTCTAGGGAACCGTGATTCTGGTCACGGTTCAGCTCTATGAGATAGATTTTCTTGCCGTCGGGAGCCCATGCGATGTTGGTAAAATAGCGGTCAGTCGGGTCGCCTGTGTTCAAATAGACCGTCTTATCTGTCTGGGGATTGAAGATGCCCACATAGACTTTGTGTGAAGTCTGGCCTGCCATCGGGTAAGGGTCAGGGTCGAGCGTGGCGCAGCAATCCAGAGTTTCTAGAGGGGATTTGATGCTCACCTGCGGATATTTTGTCACCATGCTCTGGTCCATCTTGTAGAAGGCCAGGAGGGTGCCGTCAGGGCTCCAGAAGGTGCCTTTGCTGATGCCGAACTCGTCGCGGTGCACAGAGGCGCCGTATGTGAGGTCCTGGCTGCCATCAGTGGAGACTTGGTGCGTCTTGCCATCGGCAGTGAGAACGAAGAGGTTGTGACGGCTGGTGTAGGCCATGGATTTAGATGGCTTGTTCCAGTCTGTATTGCCTGCTTCGGGAGAAAGTGTAGCGTGCCATACCACCTTGTTTTCAGTCCAGTCGACAAGGATCTTTTCATGGCTCAAGGTGATGAGAGCAAATGTTTTTCCAGCATAGGGGAAGGTAGTGTCGTACAGATGATGGATAGGCTTATGGCCAGCCTTTGTCAGGATGTCGTTCAGTTGTTCCAGGGTGACAAGTGTCTGGGTGGAACCATCCTGCTTGTTGATGATGCGGCACTCATGAATGTCTTGCTCCACGCACTCGTCGCCCCACCACACGAGATACCTGTTTTCAGGCACAGAGTTCCTGTAATAGGTGGAACCGCCAGGGATGAGGTCGTTGATGGTGAAGAGTTGTTTCTGTGCCATAAGTGAGAGGGGAAATAAAGCGAATAGGATTGTTAGTTGAAAAGAAGTGAATGATTTCATATAAGTATTTCTTTTAATGGAATGAGCACGAAATCCCGTTGCTGCATGAGAGGATGGGGAATCGTGAGCCGAGGTGTGTTGATGTGGAGGTCATCGTACAGCAAGATGTCAATGTCGATAATGCGGTCTTGATAGTTGACAGTTGACGGTTGAGGGGTGGCACTTGGCGTTTTAGGGTTGGAAGTTGACTTTTGAGTGCGTCCCATGTCGCGCTCTATCTGTTGGGTCACGTCGAGCAGGGCGATGGGGGAGAGGTTGGTTTCGATGCGTATGGAAGCATTGAGGAACGTGTTTTCGCTCTCGAATCCCCACGGCTCAGTGGTAAGAAAAGCGGATTGTGCCCTGACTGGACCAATCCGCCTTCCTATTTCTGTAATGGCGGACACAAGGTTGTGTTCTTTGTCGCCAAGATTTGTACCGAGTGAAAGATAAACTATGTGCACCCCTTTGAACATAAATAATCGCCCAGCGCGTGGGCTGGTTAGTCGATAATAAGCATGGCATCGCCGAAGGTGCCGAACATGTAGTCGCCCTTGAGCGCTTCCTTGTAGGCATTCATCACCACATCATAGCCACCGAATGCAGTGACGAGCATGAGCATAGTGGTGAGTGGCATCTGGAAGTTCACCACAAACGCATCAGCTACGGTGAAGTCGTATGGAGGGAAGATGAACTTGTTGGTCCATCCGTCGAACTCCTTGATGAATCCGCCTGGTCCTACAGCTGTTTCGAGTGCACGCAGGGTGGTGTTGCCGACTGCGCATATCTTGTGGCCATTTTCCTTGGCTTTGTTCACGATGTCGCAAGCCTCTTTGGTGACAAACATCTGCTCGGAATCTGTCTTGTGCTTAGTCAAGTCTTCCACATCGATGCTGCGGAAGTTGCCCAGGCCAGCGTGCATGGTGATGAAAGCCTGCTCAATGCCCATAATCTCCATGCGCTTCATCAGCTCGCGTGAGAAGTGGAGGCCTGTGACAGGCACAGTTACAGCGCCTTCGTGGCGTGCATAGATGTTCTGGAAACGTTCTAAATCCTCTTCTTCTGCAGGACGGTGCATGCGGATGTCGTCGGGGATTGGGGCTTCACCCTGAGAGTAGAGTGCCTCTTTGAATGCGTCGTGTGGACCATCGTAGAGGAAGCGGAGGGTGCGACCACGTGAAGTGGTGTTATCGATAACTTCAGCCACGAGTGACTCGTCAGGACCGAAATAGAGTTTGTTGCCGATACGAATCTTTCTGGCTGGGTCAACAAGCACGTCCCACAGGCGGAGCTCCTCGTTGAGCTCGCGCAGCAAGAACACTTCGATGCGTGCACCTGTCTTTTCCTTGTTGCCATAGAGACGTGCAGGGAAAACCTTGGTGTCGTTGAACACGAAGGCATCGCCCTCTTCGAAGTATTCGATGATGTCTTTGAAGAGACGGTGCTCAATCTCGCCAGTCTTTTTGTGCACAACCATGAGCTTGGCTTCGTCGCGGTTGTAGTACTTTGTCTCAGGATTGTAAGTGCGTGGATAAAGAGCAATCCTGTCCTCCGGGAGTTTGAACTTGAATTGTGATAACTTCATATTGATAGTTGATTATAGACGGGAATTTGATATTAACTTTCTGCCTATTTGAATTGTGGGGAGGGAAGATGGTCTTCAACCTCAGCCTTCATTTTTCTCCAGTGTCTGCTGGTCGAGCCATTGAGGGAACTCGTTGATATCCATGCAGTCTTGGAGGGTGTATTGGCCAATGCGGGTGCGGACAAGTCCTGTCAGATAGCCGCCCGAACCGAGCGCCTCGCCAATGTCGCGTGCCAAAGCACGAATATAGGTACCTTTGCTGCACACCACACGGATGGTGAGTGAGAGGTGGGTGCCCTGAAGATTGCCGCTCTGGTACTTGATGCGCTCACGTGGGTCAATGGCTTCGTCGGTGGCTTCATTCTTGACTTCTCCAAAGTGTAGAATCTCCAGCTCGTCAATGACTAGAATCTTGGGCTTCAGCTCTACTTCCTCGCCCTGACGGGCATACTTGAAGGCTCGTTTGCCATCCACCTTCACAGCAGAGAATGTGGGTGGAATCTGCTCAATGCGCCCAGTGAAGGCTCTGAGCTTTTCCTCTACCAGCTTGCGGGTGATGTGAGCCGTAGGGAAGGTGGCGTCTTCTGCTGTCTCCATGTCAAACGAGGGGGTGGTGGCACCGAGTTTGATGGTGGCTACGTATTCCTTCGTGTGGGATTGGAGCTCGTCAATCAGCTTGGTGCTCTTGCCCGTGCAGATGATGAGCACACCTGTGGCAAGCGGGTCGAGCGTGCCTGCATGCCCCACTTTAAGCTTCTTCACGCCCAAGCGGTGCGAGAGTTCTCCCCGCACTTTAGCCACCAGGTTGAAGGATGTCCAACGGTAGGGCTTGTTGAAGATAAGAATTTCACCGTTTTGTGGGTTCATGAGTGTGGACAGAAAAGTGCTCTGCCGTAATAGGGTTTATGCAAAATAGAGAGCGAGAGCGCCAACAATGGCACAATAGAGAGCGAAGTAGATGAGCTTGGCGCGTTTCACGAAGGCAATCATCCACTTGCAGGCAAAGCAGCCGCTGACGAAGGCGGCAAGGAAGCCCACCACAAGGGCTGTCATCGGAATCTGTGCCGCTTCACCATGCTCAGCGATGTATTCTGCGCTGGGGGCAACAATATGCTTGAAATCTAGCAGCGCCTCGCCCAAGATGGGTGGAATGACCATGAGGAATGAAAATTGCGCAAGGTTCTTGCGGCTGTTGCCCAGCAAAAGGCCGGTGGCAATCGTGGAACCACTTCTTGAAAGTCCCGGCAGCACAGCGCAAGCTTGTGCCAAGCCAATGACGAAGGCGTGTATCGGAGAGATTTTCTCGCGTTCCGTTGGCTGATAGAAGTGTGTGAGTGCCAGCAGGCAAGCCGTCACCAGCAGGCAAGTGCCCACTA
>Ga0326511_10001485_pt1 | contig 19403 bp, 17 predicted proteins | sample 0_2496_0518_D_FD_203701 | JGI IMG/M metagenome (GOLD analysis project Ga0326511, IMG submission 203701) | Bovine rumen microbial communities from UC Davis, California, United States - 0_2496_0518 | ecosystem: Host-associated > Mammals > Digestive system > Stomach > Rumen | place: USA... | reverse complement strand
CATGGACTATATCATGTGTTGGGAGGCGTCATCTCACCGATGGATGGCATAGGTCCCAGTGACTTGGAGATTGATTCTTTGATAGAGAGAGTGGGGAAAGGAAATATTAAAGAGGTGATTCTCGCTCTGAGTCCCACGATGGAAGGCGATACCACCAATTTCTATATATTCCGTAAACTGGCTTCCTATCAAGTTCAGCTCAGCATCATCGCCCGTGGCGTTTCGGTGGGTAACGAACTTGAGTATACGGATGAAATAACTCTTGGGCGCTCAATCCTCAACAGGACGCCCTTTGATGGTAAATAAATTAGCGAATGAAACATACCAGAACTGTATTGATGGCTCAGTTTGCAGGCATATTGACTGCAGCCCTCTTCTTTGTTATTCTATTTGAAACTGACATCCTTGAGAGTGGCATCATGGCAGGAGCCGACTCTCAGGTGGAGTTTGCCATACTGACCGTAATGGAACTGCTCACCATTGGCTGCATCCCCTTGGCGTTGCGTCTTTTGAAGTTTAAGAAGATAGAAGCCGACCTGCAGGAACGTCATGAGGAAGCACTCTTGAAGTGGGGAGTACTACGACTTTCAATGCTTGAGGTGCCCTTGATTCTAAACACGATCTGCTATTATTTATTTCTCAACACCTCGTTTGGCTACATGGCCATCATTCTTTTGCTTTGCATGGCCTTCGTATATCCGACCAAGGAGAAGTGCAATGTGGAGGCGTTTATGACGGAAGAAGTATGAAACTGAGCGTTGTCATCGTCAATTACAATGTGCGCTACTATGTAGAACAGTGCATCAACAGTGTCCTCAAGGCTACCAAGGACATTGAATCGGAGGTATTTGTCGTTGACAACCATTCACAAGACGGTTCTGTAGAGCATCTGAAGAAATGCTTTCCTAATGAGATTACCCTTGTTGAGAGTAACCATAACCTCGGGTTTGCCCGAGCCAATAACATAGCGATTAGCCAGTCTTCTGGCGAGTATGTGCTATTGTTGAATCCTGACACGTTTGTTTCCGAGGATAGTCTTCGTGAAGTATTGTCCTTTATGGACAACCACCCGAAGGCAGGAGCCTGTGGCGTGATGATGCACAATGCCGACGGCTCTCGTGCTCGTGAGTCTCGACGCGCCCTTCCCACACCCATCATCTCACTCATGAAGATGCTTGGACGCTCCGATCGTTATTACATGAGTCATCTTTCATGGGAAGAGCCAGGACAGATTGAGGTGATCAGCGGAGCTTTCTGCATGATTCGTCGTGACGTTCTTGATAAGATAGGCTTGCTCGACGAGACTTTCTTCATGTATGGCGAAGACATAGACCTTTCCTATCGTGTATTAAAAGGAGGGTTCGAAAACTGGTATGTACCGGCTCGCATCCTTCATTACAAGGGAGAATCAACGCAGAAGAGCAGTTTCCGCTACGTTCATGTGTTCTATCAAGCCATGCTTATCTTTTTCCGCAAGCACTACGGCCACCTCTCCTTCCTTGTCACACTACCCATCAAGTCCGCTATTTATCTTCGCGCATTCTTGGCTTTGATACAGATGGGGTGTGATGAATGCAAGCGATCCCTGGGCTTTGTTAGTCAGCACAGCCTTCAGCCAAATTACGTTTTCGTCGGTTCCCCGGCCATGCTTGAAGAATGTCGTCGGCTTTCCCGTCGCAAAGGCCTCTCGGCCTCTTTTGTCTCTGCCAGGAAAGAGGCATCTGTTGAGGAATATTCCTGTGTCGTCTACGACACCTCCACCTTCTCTTTCTCGCAGATTCTACAAGAAAGCCATGACCAAGCTCAGCCCAATGTGATGATTGGAACTTACTCCATGAGCAATCACGTATTGATAACACCAAAAGAGATTATCCTATGAGTGCCGCCAACGCTATTCGTCTTCGTGCCATGGAGCCAGAAGACCTCGATTTGCTCTATCGTATTGAGAACGACCTCACGCTCTGGGATGTGGGTACGACCAATGTTCCCTATTCACGCTATACCCTTCATGACTATATTGCCAATGCTTCGGGCGATATTTACGTTGACAAGCAAGTACGGCTGATTATTGAATTGCTCGACGGTCAGACTATTGGCATTGCCGACATCGTAAACTTCGACCCGAAACATCAGCGTGCCGAACTTGGCTTGGTCATTGAGCGCCCCTTCCGTCATCGTGGCTATGCTCAGCAATCATTGGTCTTGTTAGCCGACTACGCCCTCCATCAACTTCATCTTCATCAGTTGTATGTCTGCGTTGCCGCCAATAACGAACCCGCACTCAGTCTTTTCAACCATGCGGGCTACGATAATTCCATTGTGTTGCGTGATTGGCTCTATGACGGAAGCCATTATCAAGACGCTATAGTGATGCAAAGATTGCTGGCTAACGCCGTCGAAACTCCGAACAAGTAATAGCGGTGGCAATCGCCACATTCAGGCTCTCTGCCGTGTCCGCCTGGGTACTGAAGTTTGGAATCAACAGTTTTCTGGTAATTAATTGACGGATAGGAACTGAGATACCTTTCCCCTCATTACCCATGACAATGATTCCGTCTGCAGATAGTGGCTGTTGATAGATGTCATTTCCATCAAGTAGCGTGCCATAGACTGGCAGTTGGGAGCCAGAAATCAGCTTTTCCAAGTTACAATAATATATATGTACACGTGCGATACTACCCATCGTCGCCTGGATAACCTTTGGATTCCAGACGTCAGCCGTGTCTTGCGAACAATAGATGTGTTGTATTCCAAACCAGTCAGCGATACGGATAATGGTGCCCAAGTTACCAGGGTCCTGCACTCCGTCCAACGCCAAGCACAGTTCTCCCTTTTCAGGTAGATGCATGGCATGGTCACTGGGTATTGGGAAGACAGCCAACACCTGTTGCGGGTGCTGTAGAAAGCTTAGCCTGCGCAGCTCTTCTTCGGTCACCAGAATGGTGTCAGGCCCCCAGTTCTCCGTAGCAAACAGCAGGGTAGGGTGGTAGCCATGCTGCAAGAGGTCGCCAACGACCTTCGGCCCTTCGGCTACAAATAATTGTTCACGCTGTCGAATCTTTTTCTGTTCCAGCTGGTGAACGAGTTTCAATTGGTTCTTTGTAATCATTGAAAATAGTTAATTCTTCTGCAAAGTTAGAAAAATATTACGAATTATGACCAAACTATTATAAATTATTGACTACCTTTGTAGGCGAATTATGTTAAAACGTCAGGTTTTGTGTGTTAGCTGCCTGTTGGGAACAATACTTTTGATGGTTGCTTGTTCTACCACAAAGTACGTTCCTGAGGGAGAGTATCTTCTTGGCCAAGTGAAAGTCAAGACCGATGGCTCCTATCGTCATATCAACACGACCACCATGCGCAACTACGTTCGCCAAAACCCCAACGCCCGTTGGTTCTCGATGGTGAAGATACCCCTGCTTACTTATTCCCTCTCAGGTAGGGATACCACCAAGTGGATCAACCGAACGCTTCGTGCTATGGGTGAGAAGCCTGTCTTCTTTGATTCTCTTCAGACAGCCATTGCCCGGAATGACCTGTGCCAGGAACTGCACAACATGGGTTACATGCACGCTGACGTAGAGGCCATCATTCGTCAGGACGGCCACAAAAAAAAGAATGTCACCTATCTCCTGAAACCTGGTGAACCTTATTTCCTGCATAATATCCGTTATCAGATTAACGATTCTGTCATCAACAAACTGCTGTTGGAAAAAGAAGACAGCACTAAGCGACTGATAAAAGTAGGCCAGACGTTCAATGCTTCTCGTCTGGACGAAGAACGTAAACGCCTCACACAGGTCCTCACCGACAATGGCTATTCCCGTTTCCATAAGGAGTTTATCACTTATGAAGCCGATACTACCCTTGGCTCACGCATGATTGACCTTACCCTGAATTTGGGTCTTTATGCTCGTAACGACCTCCCTGACACCTTGCATACACTCTACTCCATTGGCAACATCCAATATGCCAGCGGTGATTCCACCGATAGCGACATCCATCTGCGCCGTCATGTGTTGGAGGAGTGTACCCATCTGAGGCCAAATGGGCTGTTTTCTGCTTCTGACCTCCAGAACACCTACAACCACTTTGGTCGTATGCAGGCGGTCAAATATACCAGCATTTCATTTGTCCAGCGACCTGATACCGCCGTGCTCGACTGCAACATTCAGGTGCAAACCAACAAGCCTTCCACCATCAGTATTGAGCCAGAAGGTACAAATACGGCCGGTGACCTGGGAGCCGCAGCATCGTTGACCTATCAAAACCGCAACCTCTTCCGGGGCAGCGAACTGTTCAGTGTCGAGTTGCGTGGTGCCTATGAATCCATCCGAGGTCTTGAAGGTTACCAAAACCAGGATTTCTTAGAGTATTCCATTGAGTCTCGACTGGCCTTTCCGCGTTTCATCGCTCCTTTCATGACCGACAAGATACGCAACACCATTAATTCCACCAGTGAGGTGTCGGTGTTATATGACATGCAAAACCGCCCGGAGTTCCATCGGCGCGTCCTTTCTGGCGCATGGCGCTACAAATGGAACAAGCCGGGGCGTCATGACAGGTATCAGATTGACCTACTTGACCTCAACTATGTATTCATGCCGTGGATGTCGGAGACGTTTAAAACCGAGTATCTTGAAAACGAGAGTTCTATCAACTCCATTCTCCGTTACAACTACGAAGACCTTTTCATCACCAAGATAGGCTTCAGCTACTCTTATAATCATAAGGACGTAGCGTTGAAGTGGGGTGTAGAGACCTCGGGTAACGTATTGTCGGTTGGAGCAAAACTATTCAATAGCAAGAAGAACGACCAAGGCTTCTACCGTCTCTTCAATATCGCTTTCGCCCAATATGTGAAGGGAGACTTCGACCTGACCCGTTCCTTCAGCATCGATCAGGAGAACAGCATCGTTCTCCACTTTGGGCTTGGTATTGCATATCCATACGGCAACAGTAGCATCCTGCCATTTGAGAAGCGCTACTTCTCGGGAGGTGCCAACAGTGTGCGTGGCTGGAGTGTTCGTTCGCTCGGTCCCGGACGCTTCAAGGAGAGAGACGGGCGCATCAACTTCCTGAACCAGACGGGCGACTTCAAACTTGACCTCAATGCAGAGTACCGCACATACCTCTTTTGGAAACTCGATGCTGCCGTCTTTGTTGACGCAGGCAACATCTGGACCTTGCGTGACTACCCCGAGCAACCTGGTGGACAGTTCAAAATGGACACATTCATCAAAGAACTCGCCTGTAGCTATGGTCTTGGTTTCCGCTTCAATTTCGACTATTTCATCCTACGTTTCGACCTGGGTATGAAGGCCATCAATCCTGCCTTTGCTTCTGACGACGACGAGCATTATCCTCTTCTCCATCCCCGTCTTAGCCGTGACATGGCTTTCCATTTCGCCGTCGGTCTTCCTTTCTGATTGTTTTGTTAATGTTCCCAAAATATGTAGCTATATTCGCATTTTATTTGTAATTTTGCACATCAAATCGAATAATAATGCTCAAATTCATATCTTTTGGCAGTGGAAGTAGCGGCAACTGCTACTATCTCTATACCGAGCATGATGGATTGCTGATAGATGTAGGCGTAGGTATTCGTACTTTGAAGAAACATTTCCGCGACTACGGCTTGTCACTCTCGGGTGTTCACCATATACTCATCACCCACGACCATGCCGATCATATCAAGTCTGTAGGAAGCTTAAGCTACGAACGTCACCTGCCTATCTATGCTACACGAGCCGTGCATGAAGGTATCGACCGCAATTATTGTGTGCAACGCAAGGTGGCACAGGAATTGCGGCATTTCTTGGTGCCAGGAGAAATGATGACAATAGGCGACTTTCAGGTTACACCATTCACCATTCCTCATGACGCAAGCGACAATGTGGGTTATCAGATAGAGGTTGATGGGATTACCTTCTGCCTGATGACTGATGTGGGAAAAGTGACCGACGAGATGAAGAAATACATTGGCCGTGCCCAGTATCTCATCATAGAGGCCAACCACGATCCGGAAATGCTGATGACAGGCCCTTATCCTCCTCACCTGAAAGTGCGGATACAAAGTGGTACAGGACATCTGAGCAATATCGCCTGTGGCGAGGCCATTGCCGAGAGCATGCAGGAACATCTGAAGCATGTGTGGCTATGCCATCTCTCAGAAGAGAACAACCACCCCGAACTGGCACGCAAGACGGTGGAAAGCGTGTTGCGTAGCTATGGCATTGTGGCAGGAAAAGACTTGCAACTTGAAGTGCTGAAGCGCAAGATGCCTACTGGCATTTTCGAGCTTTTGCCTGTCGACACTCATAATCGTTGAAGTAAATCCATAGTAAAATGAATTTCCTGAAAGCTCTATTCGGAAACTCCGAAGAAACTCCCGAAGAGGAGAAGAAGAATGCCGAAGCACGGCAGTTCGACTTGTTAAAATATGATGGCGTGAAAGCCATGAAGATAGGCCGTTTCGACTATGCCGTGCGTTGTTTTGAAGAGGCATTGCGGGTACAAAACGACTTGGAGGTACGCGACTACCTCTCTCGTTCCTTAGTGCAAATAGGGGAGAACGAGCGAGCACTCGAGGAGTTGCAAGTGATGATGGATGCAGAACCCGACAATAAAGTCCTTCCTATGCAGGCGGCTCAAGTGGCATACCTCATGGATGACTATGATCGCATGACAGAGTATTGTGATCATCTGCTGCAACTCGATCCCAATGATGCTCATGCACATTATACCTATGCCAGGGCCTGTTTGGGCAAGGGCGACCTGATTAGTGCCATCGCCAGACTGACCAAGTGCATCGTCTTGGATGACCATTACGCAGAAGCTTACCTGCTACGGGGACAGACCTTGCTCGAAATGGGTGACGTCAAAGGAGCCGAAGCCGATGCCAACTGGCTCATGGAGCATGTTGACGAGCAGGAAGATGTCCTGCTGTTGGCTGCCCGAGTAGAACGTAGCAAGGGCAACACAGAAGCTGCCATTAACTTATATAATAAGGTGAACGAAGTCAATCCCTTCCAGATTGATGCCTATCGCGAACGTGGCCAGCTGAGAATGGCCATGGGCGATAAGAAAGGTGCAGAGGAAGACATGAAGAAAATGCTGGAACTGCACCCCGAAGAAGTAGCCGATGTAAGTGGCGATTATTCGGCTGAAGGCATTGAACATAAGGTGAAACAAGCCTATTCGGCAGTCAACCCCTTCGGATTGTAAGTTTTTTGATTAATTTTCTATCAATTTATTTGCGTAATTCAGGGAAATGTTATACTTTTGCAACCGAAATAAAAAACAACAGTAATTATGACGAAGCTGAATGCATACTTTTACTACTACTTTTACTTTGCAAAGACATTGTGAAGAGGTTGGTGGTATGCAAAATCCAGTATAAAGTGAAAAATATAACCCCGCTTCACATATAGGTGAAAGCGGGGTTTCTTCATAAAAAGAAGCAGATATGAAAAGAATAGCCATACAAGGAGAGATTGGTTCGTTCCACGATATAGCCGCCCATGAATATTTCAATGGGGAGCAGATTCAACTAATCTGCTGTGCTACGTTCGAAAAAGTCTACGAGGCTGTGCGACAAGACCCCACGGTAATCGCCATGGCAGCCATTGAGAATACTATTGCTGGTTCGCTCCTGCATAATTACGAACTGTTGCGCGACAGTGGAACCACGGTGGTAGGCGAGCACAAACTGCACATCACGCACTGTATCTGTTGCTTGCCCGACGATGACTGGGACACCATTACCGAGGTACACTCACATCCCGTTGCCCTGATGCAGACGCGCCACTATCTTGAACGCCATCCCGGTCTTCGTGTGGTGGAGGGTGACGACACGGCAGGTTCAGCCAAGATGATTGCTGAAGGCCAGCATAAAGGCTGGGCCGCTATCTGCCACGCCGAGGCCGCACGACTCTATGGGCTAAAAGTGCTGGAAAACAACATTGAGGACAACAAGCACAACTTCACACGTTTCCTCATTTGCTCCGTTCCTCAGAAGGCCGATATGTTGCGCCCACTCACCGAAACCAACAAGTCGAGCATAGTGTTCTCTCTTCCTCATGAAGAAGGCTCGCTGTCACAAGTCCTTTCCATCCTGTCTTTCTACAGGATAAACCTTACCAAAATCCAGTCTCTACCAATCATCGGCCACGAATGGGAATATCTGTTCTACGTGGATGTCACCTACGATTCGCTGACCCGATACCGCCAGTCAATTGATGCCATCATCCCTCTGACGAAAGACCTCAAAATCCTTGGCGAATACAAAGAAAGATAGTAATTAAAGCAAAACGAATATGATACAGCCAGCAGAACGATTAAACCTTGTAAGTGAGTACTACTTCAGTCGAAAGCTGAAAGAAGTGGCACAGCTTAACGCAGAAGGCAAGGACATCATCAGCCTTGCCATAGGAAGTCCCGACATGCCACCATCGGAGCATACCATAGAAAAACTCTGTGAAGTGGCCCGTCAACCCAACACCCACGGCTACCAACCCACCATGGGAACGCCAGAGTTGCGTCAGGCGATGGCCGATTTCTATCAGCGCTGGTACGGCGTAAGCCTCGATCCTAAGAGCGAGATTCAGCCACTGATAGGTTCCAAGGAAGGCATCCTTCATATCACGCTGGCTTTTGTCAACCCAGGCGAAGAGGTGCTGGTACCCAATCCCGGCTATCCCACCTATACATCGCTATCAAAGATACTCGGCGCCAAGGTGGTGAACTATAATCTTCGCGAGGATCATGGCTGGCAGCCAGACTTTGACGAGCTGGAGCAAATGGACCTTTCGCATGTGAAACTCATGTGGACCAATTACCCCAATATGCCGACGGGTGGACGTGCACGCCGTGAGACCTACGAACGTCTGGTAGATTTTGCCAAGAAACATGATATTGTGGTGGTCAACGACAATCCCTATTCCTTCATCCTGAACAACGAACCACTGTCGCTGTTACAGATTCCCGGTGCCAAGGAGTGTTGCATTGAACTGAACTCCATGTCCAAGAGTCACAACATGCCCGGCTGGCGTGTGGGCCTGTGCGCAACCAATGCAAAGTTCATTGGATGGATATTGAAGGTGAAGAGCAACATCGACTCGGGTACGTTCCGCGGTCTTCAATTGGCTGCCGCCGAGGCATACCGCAACTCCGATGACTGGCATCGCGTGGCCAACATTGAGACCTACTCACGTCGCAGGAAGTGGGCAGAGCAGATTATGGACGTACTGGGCTGCACCTATGACCCTGACCAAGTGGGCATGTTCCTTTGGGGAAAGATACCCGATACCTACAATAACGTGGAAGACCTAACCGAACGTGTACTTCACGAGGCCCGTGTCTTCATCACTCCAGGATTTATCTTTGGCAGCAATGGTGAACGCTATATCCGCATCTCTCTTTGTGCCAAGGAGGAGAAAATACGACAGGCATTGGAAAGAATCAAAGCGTTAGCCTGGTAAACACCATTCAATAATAGTCAATTCTAAAATATCAAATAATATGGAACTGGATCTTCAGAAATTCAACCTTCCGAGCGACAACGAACGTCCGTTCGTGATAGCAGGCCCCTGTTCGGCTGAGACCGAGGAGCAAGTAATGACAACCGCAAAGCAACTCGCCGACAAGGGTTGCCACAATTTCCGTGCAGGCGTATGGAAACCACGTACCAAGCCAGGTGGCTTCGAGGGTAACGGCGAAAAAGCTTTGCCCTGGATGCAACAGGTAAAAAAGGAGACTGGCATGAACGTTGCCACTGAGGTGGCCACACCCGAGCATGTGGAACTGGCATTGAAGTATGATGTTGACATCCTTTGGATAGGTGCCCGTACCAGTGCCAACCCCTTTGCCATGCAGGCTTTGGCCGATTCTTTAAGGGGTGTTGAGCAACCTGTCCTGGTGAAGAACCCAGTGAATCCTGATATTGAGTTGTGGATAGGTGCGCTGGAACGACTGAATCAGGCTGGCGTAAAGAAACTTGGTGCTGTTCATCGCGGTTTCTCCTCCTATGATCAAAAGATTTATCGCAACCTACCTATGTGGCAGATTCCCATTGAGTTACATCGTCGAATACCCGAGTTGCCAATCATCTGCGACCCTTCGCATATTGGTGGACGCCGTGAACTCATTGCCCCGTTGTGTCAGCAAGCTATGGACTTAGGCTTCGATGGTCTGCTGGTGGAAAGCCATTGCGATCCAGACAAGGCATGGAGCGATGCCAAGCAACAGGTTACTCCTGATGTCCTTGACTATATCCTTTCATTGCTTGTCATTCGCGATGAGAAGGTTACGACCGAAGGTATCACTCAGTTACGCAAGCAAATCGACGAGCTGGACAATCAGCTCATGGAGCTGTTATCGAAGCGCATGCGTGTTTGTCGCGAGATTGGCCAGTACAAGAAGGAACATAACATGACCGTTCTTCAGACCACCCGCTACAACGAGATACTGTCCAAGCGTGGTGCACAGGGAGCTCTCTGTGGCATGGCTTCCGAGTTCGTGGCCAATGTCTTCGAGAGCATTCACGAGGAATCCGTGCGTCAGCAAATTGAAATTATCAACAAATAGGGTAGAAGACAATGAAGATTTTGGTAATGGGTGCAGGCAAGATGGGTAGTTTCTTCATCGATCTGCTTAGTTTCGACCATGAAGTAGCCGTATTCGAGAAGAACCCGATGCGTATGCGCTTCACATACAACTGCCAACGGTTCACATCTTTCGATGAAATCAAGGAATTTAGACCTGAATTGGTCATCAATGCCGTGACATTGAAATACACCATACCGGTGTTCGACGAGGTCATTCCCTACCTGCCCAAAGAGTGTATCATCAGCGATATAGCCAGTGTGAAGACCGATTTGAAGGATTATTACGAATCGACAGGCATGCGCTACGTGTCTACCCATCCGATGTTCGGTCCCACTTTCGCCAACTTGCAGCAGTTGTCCGAAGAGAATGCCATTATCATTAGTGAAGGCGACTTTATGGGACGTTGCTTTTTCAAAGAACTGTATCGTAAGTTAGGACTCAACATCTACGAGTACACCTTTGAAGAACACGATAAAACCGTGGCTTATTCGCTCAGTATCCCCTTCGTGTCGACCTTCGTCTTTGCCGCCGTCATGAAACATCAAGACGCCCCTGGCACAACCTTTAAGCGTCACATGCGCATTGCCAAGGGCGTCTTGAATGAGGACGACTACCTGTTACAAGAGATTCTCTTTAATCCCTATACCCACGATCAAGTCTCACAGATTCGAACAGAGCTGAAAGAACTGTTAGAGATCATCGACCACAAGGATGCCGAAGGCATGCAGGGCTATCTGAAAAAGATACGCGACAATGTGCGCCGGGACATCGAGATTAAGAGATGAGGAGCATTTACTCGCCGTACATGCGGGCTTTCTGCTCCTTTATCTGCTCGTCGTAGATATAATCATCGTAGGTCATCAACTTGTCAATAGTTCCCTTCGGGGTCAGTTCGATGATGCGGTCGGCCACGGTATTGATAAACTCATGGTCGTGCGAGGCAAAGATAATGTTGCCTTTGAACTGTATCAAGTTGTTGTTGAAAGCCTGAATGGATTCCAAGTCCAAGTGGTTCGTCGGCGTGTCTAATATCAGGCAGTTGGCATTCTTCAATTGCATACGGGCTATCATGCAGCGCATCTTCTCACCACCAGAGAGCACGTTGACATGCTTCAGCACGTCCTCTTCACGGAAAAGCATACGTCCGAGATAGGACTTCATTACAACCTCGTTGCCTGGACCATACTGAGAAAGCCAGTCAACGAGGTTCATTTCTGATTGGAAGAACTCAGTGTTATCCAATGGCAGATAAGCGGTGGTGATGGTAACACCCCACTTATAGGTGCCGGCCTGGGCTTCACGGTTGCCATTGATAATCTCGAAGAGAGCAGTCATGGCTTTCGGATTATGTGAGAGGAACACCGTCTTCTGACCTTTCTCAATGGTGAAGTTGACATTGTCGAAGAGCACCGTTCCATCGGCATCGACGGCCTTCAAGCCTTCTACTTCAAGAATCTGTGTGCCTGGTTCACGGTCCATCTGGAAGATAATGCCAGGATACTTACGGGTAGATGGAGTGATTTCATCCACGTTCAGCTTCTCCAGCATCTTCTTACGTGAGGTGGTCTGCTTAGACTTGGCCACGTTGGCAGAGAAGCGGCGGATGAACTCTTCCAATTGTTTGCGCTTTTCCTCAGCCTTCATCTTCTGGTTCTGAGCTTGGCGCAGAGCCAATTGTGAAGATTCATACCAGAAAGAGTAGTTACCCGAGAAGAGCGTCACCTTACCAAAGTCAATGTCAACGGTCTGCGTCGAAACGGCATCGAGGAAGTGACGGTCGTGCGAGACAACCATTACACACTGTTCCAACGAACTGAGATACTCTTCCAGCCATTGCACGGTGTCCAAATCCAGGTCATTGGTAGGCTCGTCGAGCAGTAGGTTGTCCGGATGGCCGAACAAAGCCTTGGCCAACATCACACGTACCTTTTCATTGTTAGATATGTCGGCCATCTGTGCATAGTGTCTCTCTTCCTTGATACCCAGGTTCTGCAAGAGTTGTGCTGCTTCACTTTCGGCTTCCCATCCATTCATCTCAGCAAAAGCCATTTCCAGGTCAGCGGCTCTTGTGCCGTCTTCGTCAGTCATTTCTGCTTTGGCATAGAGCGCTTCACGTTCTTTCATGTTAGCCCAAAGAGGCTGATGACCCATAAGTACGGTATCCATGACCGAGAACTCATCATATTTGAAGTGGTCCTGTTCCAGCACACTCAAGCGTTCGCCCGGTCCTAGTTCCACGGTTCCTTTGTTCGGTTCCAGTTCACCGCTGATGGCACGCAGCAAAGTGGATTTGCCTGCTCCATTAGCTCCGATAATACCATAGATGTTGTTGTTTGTAAATTTAAGGTTCACATCTTTATAAAGAACCTTTTTGCCGAATTGAATGGCTAAATTCGTTACCGTTATCATTACGTTCTTCTCCTTATTTATATATTTGGGGTGCAAAGTTACGAAAAGTCGAGCGCAAAATAAAAGATTTTATTCATTTTTTAGCCGAAACAGAGTAAAATCGCCATCTTTGACGGCAGAGTGACGAAAAAATACAGACGATGAACAATGGTTTTTGGGAAATAAGACCTAAAAGCCACTAAAGAATGTCATCTTGACGAGTCCAAAACGAAGGTATCGAAAACCCTTCACCGTAACTCGCTTTGTATAAAGAGGTTTGTTACCGTGTGAAGGGTTTGTGCTATTTGTAAAACTGACCAAGATACCACGGACAAAAGGCCTTGAAGGACCTTTCGAGTGGTCAGTATATCTTTAGAACTCGGTAAAAGACAAAGGCATGAGGTGGCGAATGCCATCCATGATGTAGAGCTTGTTGCGACCGTAGAGAAGGATACGAACGGGATGACGGAAACGAGTTTCAGTCTCGATGATAACCTGACGGCAGGTACCGCAAGGAGAGACGGGTTCGGCAGTGAGCTGACCGTCGGTACCACGGGCGGCAATGGCCAGACAGACAACAGGCTCTTGGGGATACTGAGCGCCAGCCGCAAAGATGGCGGCACGCTCGGCACAGAGGCCTGCGGGGAAGGCTGCATTCTCCTGATTGCACCCCAGGAACATCTCTCCATTGGCCAACTGCAGGGCGGCACCTACATGGAAACGGGAGTAGGGGGCATAGGAACGACTGGTGGCCTCAATGGCCATGGTGACCAGCTGGCGTTCGGCTTGAGATAGCTCGTCCATCTGGCACTCGCAGACGAGGGATTTTAGTTCTAACTGTTTCATAGCTTGTCTTTTAAGTATTGTCCGGTAACGCTTTCCTTGCATGCTGCCACTGCTTCTGGCGTTCCTGCAATGACCAAGGAACCGCCACGATCGCCGCCGTCGGGGCCTAAGTCGATGACATGGTCGGCCATCTTGATGACATCGAGATGGTGCTCAATGACGAGGACGGTATGGCCACGCGATATGAGGGCATCAAACGACTGGAGCAGTCGGCGTATATCGTGGAAATGAAGTCCGGTGGTGGGTTCATCAAAGATGAATAGGGTGGGCTCCTGACGCTCCTGACCTATGAAGTAGGCCAGTTTGACGCGCTGGTTCTCACCACCGGAAAGGGTAGAAGAGTTCTGGCCTAACTTGATGTAGCCGAGTCCTACATCGGCAAGGGGCTTCAGGCGGTTGACAATGGACTGGCAGAGTTTTCGCTCTGCGGCCGCCGTATTCCGTTCGGCTCCAAAGAATTCAAGGGCCTCGTTGATAGTCATATTGAGCACGTCGTCGATGTTCTTGCCATCGAAGCGTACATCGAGGATATCATGCTTGAAACGATGGCCATGACAGGCCTCGCAAGTGAGCACGAGATCGGCCATGAACTGCATCTCCACGGTAATGGTGCCGGCACCCTTGCACTCATCACAGCGACCACCATCGGCATTGAAAGAGAAGTATTGCGCCGTAAAGCCCATTTGTTGGGCCAAGGGCTGCAAGGCAAAGAGGTCGCGGATGACATCGTAGGCTTTCACGTAGGTGGCAGGATTGGAGCGAGTGGACTTGCCGATAGGATTCTGGTCGACAAACTCCACACGATGGATGGCATCAATATCGCCTTCAATGGCAGCATACTCGCCAGGAGGATCGTAGACCTCACCCAGATGGCGCTTCAGCGCAGGATAGAGGATGCCTTTGATCAATGATGACTTGCCGCTGCCGCTGACACCCGTGACCACGGTCATCACGTTGAGCGGTATCGCAACGTTGATGCCACAAAGGTTGTTCATACGAGCCCCCTTGATGTCGATATGACGATTCCAAGGACGGCGGGCGGCTCCCGAGGGAGCTTCAATGGCTTCTTGGCCAAGGAGATATTGGATGGTGTGAGAACGGGGGTTCTTTGCAATGGCAGCCCCGTCAGAGGCAGATGGAGGTGGACCTGCATACACTATCTCACCTCCCAGGCGTCCTGCGTCGGGACCTACGTCAATGAGATAGTCTGCGGCCCGAATAATCTCCTCATCGTGTTCTACTACGACGACGGTGTTGCCCAAGGCTTGCAACTCCTTGAGTACATGGATGAGTCGGTCCGTATCACGTGAATGAAGTCCAATACTGGGTTCATCAAGGATATAGAGTGAACCCACCAGCGAGGAACCGAGTGAGGTACAGAGGTTGATGCGCTGACTCTCACCACCTGAAAGTGAGTTGGACAGACGGTTGAGCGTCAGATAGCCAAGTCCCACATCCAGAAGGAATTGCAGTCGAGAGCGAATCTCAGTGAGCAGTCGCTTTCCCACTTCGGCATCATGGTCGCTCAACGATAATGTCTGGAACCATTCGGCCAATCTTATGACAGGCATCTGCACAAGGTCCGTAATACTTCGTCCGCCAATCTTTACATAGTCGGCTTCCTTTTTCAATCGTGTGCCATGACAAGTGGGACAGGTGGTCTTTCCACGATAGCGGCTCAACATGACACGGTATTGTATCTTGTATTGATTCTCCTTGACCATCTGGAAGAAAGCATCGATAGACACCTGTTCATGAATGTCTTTCTTCCGGTCGCTGGGCAGGCCATGCCACAACCAATCGCGCTGGCGCTGGGTCAGGTTATAGTAAGGTTCGAAAATGGGGAAGTCATCGGTAGCGGCACGCCGGCAGAACTCGTCTTTCCACATACCCATCTTATCGCCATGCCAGCAGACTACGCAACCATCATAGACGGAGAGCGAGGTGTTGGGGATGACCAAGTGCTCGTCGATACCGATGACCCGGCCAAAACCCTGACAGTCGGGACAGGCTCCGGCGGGTGAGTTGAACGAGAACATCTGGTCGTTGGGTTCCTCGAAGGTCATGCCATCGGCCTCAAAGCGCATGGAGAAATCGTAGCAGATGTTGGATGGCAGGAACATGAGCCTGCACTCACCGTTGCCTTCAAAAAAGGCTGTCTCGGCAGAGTCGACCAGTCGGGAGATATTATCCTTGGAACTGTCCACGGAGAGACGGTCGATAATGAGGTAAAGCTCTTCAAAAGAAGAAGACGGCTGTTGCAGATAGTCTTCAATACGGACCACCTCACCACCTACCCAGATACGACTATATCCTTGCAAGATATACATCTTTAGCTGCTGTTCCTGCGTACGGCCCTCGACGAGGTGGAAGGGAGCCAAGACCATGAACTTAGTGCCAGTAGAGAACTCCAGCATCTTCTGTACGACGTCCTCGGTGGAGTGTTTCTTCACCTCCTGGCCGCTGATGGGTGAGTAGGTATGGCCGATACGGGCAAAGAGCAGGCGCAGGTATTCGTATATCTCCGTCGACGTGCCCACGGTGCTTCGCGGATTGCGGGCGATGACCTTTTGCTCGATGGCAATAGCGGGTGGAATGCCACGGATGAAGTCGCACTCTGGCTTGTTCATACGACCAAGGAACTGTCGGGCATAGCTCGACAAGCTCTCCACATAGCGACGTTGACCCTCGGCATAAAGCGTGTCGAAAGCTAAGGTCGACTTGCCAGAGCCTGAGACGCCAGCAATGACGATGAACTTGTTGCGGGGCAGGCGCACGTCAATATTCTTTAGGTTGTTGACTCGCGCTCCCTTTATTTCAATAAATTCTTTGCTCAAATAACCTCAACTTGTTAACTTCCAATATTTTATCCATCATTTTACAGCCACCACATGCTCCAGCGTCTCATCTAAATAGAATGTCTGCCAGAGGGTGTCGCCCTTATAGACATAGCTCATGCGAATATGATAGAGCATGCGCCCGGATGTGCGGACAGGGTAGGGGATAGGGCTTTTGTAAAGCTCGTTTCCCCGTTGCTGCATGGCAAGGACAAGCGAGTCGCTGATGACCTTCGTAGAGTCGAAATGCTCAAATTCTCGCTCTTTCATCTCGTCGGGGTACTGGGCATACTGTTCGATGAAGTCCTCTACCACATTCACGGCTTTATGTTTCTGCCCGCACGAGACGAACAGAAAGACAAAAGCCGTTATGCCTATGATGATATACCTGCGGTCCATTTTCAGGGGATGCGTTTCAGGATGAGCAACAGATGATCCCACACCATCTGCACGGTGGGAATATGGAGACGCTCGTCGGGCGTATGGACAAAACGCAGGGTGGGGCCGAAGCTCACCATGTCAAGTGCAGGATAGCGCTCGGAGAAGAGACCGCACTCCAAACCAGCATGAATGCCACGCACAATGGGCTCCTTGCCGAATAGCTCCTTGTAGCAAGCTACCACCGTGTCGCGTAGCTGGCTTTCAGGACGCATCTTCCAAGCGGGATAGCCATCGCTTGACCAGGCCTTGGCACCAGCCAGTTCGAAGGTGGCTCGAATGGTGGCACACATATTGTCAAGATTTGACATGACATTGCTACGCTGCGATGAGAGAATACTGATTTCCTCAGCTTCTGTATGTACGCTGGCGATATTGCTCGAAGTCTCCACCATGCCTTGCAGCTCAGGATCTTGACAGATGGCATAGATACCATTGTCCACTACCTGTAAGGCTGTGATGAAGCGGGTAGCCACTTCGGGATCGATCACATCCTCTGCATCGGTGCTCTCCATCGACCATACCATCTGAGTGTCGGTGACGTGGAACTCTTCTTCCACCTGGGCGGCAAAGATATTCCAGTCGGCCTTCACATTCTCCTTTACCTCGCTGGGTACGCCAATCACGAAATAACCATCACGAGGAATGGCATTATGCAACTTGCCCGAATGGAACTGTGCCAGCTCCATGCCATCGTAGCGTTTCATCGTTTGATAGAGGAAGCGTCCTAACAGTTTGATGGCATTGGCGCGTTTCTTGTTGATGTCGTCACCAGAGTGTCCGCCCGTCAGACCTTTGAGTTGAGCACGCAGGAAGAACTGTCCTGCTCGGGGTGCCTGACGCTTGAAGGCAAACTTGGCTGTGGTGTTTCGGCCACCGGCACAGGAGACGAAAATTTCTCCCTCATCCTCAGAATCAAGATTAATCAGGTAGTCGCCCGTCATGAAGCCAGCCTTCATTCCCTCAGCACCGCTCAGGCCCGTCTCCTCGTCACGAGTGAAGACGCACTCCAATGGTCCATGCTCAATGTCGTCACTGGCCAGGATGGCTAACTCGATAGCGCAACCTATACCGTCGTCGGCACCCAGGGTGGTACCCTCAGCCGTCAGCCATTCGCCTTCGACGTAGGTCTTGATGGCATCGTGGTCAAAGTCAAATTCCACGTCAACCAGTTTGTCACACACCATATCCATGTGACTCTGCAGGATGACCGTCTTACGGTTCTCGTAGCCAGGAGTGGCAGGCTTGCGGATAAGCACATTGCCCGTTTCGTCCACTTTGGTCTCCAGACCGTGGCTTTCGCCCCACGTACGGAGGTAGTCAATCATCTTCTCCTCACGCTTCGAAGGGCGTGGAATTTCGTTAATCTTTGCAAACTGCTCAAACACAACGGCAGGTTTTAACTCTGTTTTATTCATTTTTCAGTATTATTTAATCTTTAATTTGCAGTGTTTCTACTTATTTGCGTAACTTTGCACCCGCAAAATTAATAAAAAATGACGGAACTTATCCTATTTAGCGCGTTAATAATTGCTATATCGATGGCATTTTTCTGTGTAAAGCTTTTTTTTCGGAAGAATGGAGAGTTTTCTTCACAGCATATTCATGACTCCGAGGCAATGAAAGAACGTGGAATACATTGTGTCATGGATCAGGACAGGGAGATGCGTACGAAAAGCTCGTTTGCCGTCAATGAAAAGAATAACTAACCAAAGTATATATATAATAAGGTATGAAGAAAACACTTTTGTTTGCCCTGGCCATAGCTGCTATGGTGAGTGCATGTAACAACCAGAGTCCCAAGATGGACGAACAGCCAGCGGCCAGTGCCGAAGTGAGTAGTCAGGGCGGAATGCGCATTGCATACGTCGAGGTTGATTCGCTGATGACCCAGTTTGAGTTTGCTAAGGAGAAGAGCAAGGAACTGGAGAAGAAGAGCAACAACGCCCGTAACACACTCAACCAGAAAGGCAACCAGTTGCAGGCCGCCGCTGCCAACTTCCAGCAGAAGTTGCAGAACAATGGCTTCACCAGCCGTGAACAGGCCGAAAGCGTACAGAATGCTCTGCAGCGCCAGCAGAACGACCTTGCAGCCTTGCAAGCACGTCTGGAGAACGAACTGGCTCAGGAGTCTCAGAAGTTCAACGTAGCTCTGCGTGATTCTCTGAACAATTTCTTGGCTATCTACAATAAGGACAAGAAGTATGATATGATTCTTGCAAAAAGTGGAGACAACATTCTCTTGGCAAATAAGAAATACGATATTACCCAAGACGTGATCAA
>Ga0326511_10001484_pt1 | contig 19413 bp, 39 predicted proteins | sample 0_2496_0518_D_FD_203701 | JGI IMG/M metagenome (GOLD analysis project Ga0326511, IMG submission 203701) | Bovine rumen microbial communities from UC Davis, California, United States - 0_2496_0518 | ecosystem: Host-associated > Mammals > Digestive system > Stomach > Rumen | place: USA... | reverse complement strand
GCATTTTGTAATTTAGTTGTAGAACTTACTTCAACTTTATTATTAGAAGCTGTAGCATCTACTAATAATTCACCAGAAGCACCATCAGCAGTTACATTCTTAGCAGCAACACTATCTTCAATTAACTTGTAAAGACCGGTAGCAGCAGTTTTAACTGTACCTTTAACATGTTCAGGATTTTCTGTTTCATCTTCAGCAGTATATAATTCAGCAGGTTTACCAATTTTTGCAATTAAATTCAAAGCACCTTCTTCCTCTTCCGGAAGATCTTTAAACCAATTAAGAACTTCTGTAAGATTGTTAATAGTTGTATCGACATCATCAGCTAAATTCATAGCTTCTGATAAAACTTCACCAGCAATTGTTCTAATAGATTTATTAGTATCTTCACCAATTAATCCATTAACTATTGCTTCTAATTCTGAATCATTTCCACCAAAAGATTGACCTTTGGCCCAAAGTAATCCAGTACTTTGTTCAAAGAAAATACGATGTTCATTTGCAGCTCCTGAAACTGTTGCACCATTAAAGTTTTCAACAGAACTTGGGACTAATACAAACAATTTAAGTAATTGATCATTTGTTATCATTTATTTTTTTAGCGAATATATTTTGTTAATTATTTGGATCATATGTATTCCATGGATCATATTCTTTTATTGGTGTTGGTCCATCACTTCCAGAATTTCCACCACTGGAACCTCCAGATGAAGAACCATAATTACAATAGCAATAATCATCCACGAATTTACCTAGAACATTATTTTTACATAATCTGCATGTTCCAAAATTTATATCGCCTCTTTCAGTAATTGTCTTACTAAGCATTGGACAAGTAAAACCATTACTATTAATTTTTATCTTATACATATTACTTATATAACTTATTCATTTATTAAAAATAAACATAATTTATTGTTTTTTTATTATTTATTATTATATAGATATATAAAATATATAATATATAACCTTGTGAGATATAAACCATTTATTGAAGTTGATACACTAAATGATTTTAAAACATTAAAATTGAGTATTGACAAATCAGATACTATATATGTAACTTATGAAAGTAATGTACAAACATTTGGTACACCTGATGTTAAATGGGGTCAATTTGTTTGTATATTGGATCCTGGTATTATTTATCTAAAAGGACATTTTTTCGAAGAAAATAAAGAATTTGTATTATCAACAAATTATGAAATATCTTCTGAAGAAAGAGAAGATTTGTTATTAGAATCAGGAGATACCTTTGAAGAAGCATTTGGTAAAATAGAAAAAAAAATTATCGATAATGAATTAACATTAAGTTATATTATAAATGATTTAAACTCAAGAATAAATATTGCACAAGAAACTAAATCAGATTGGGATGAAAATAATTCAACAAGTTATTCTTATATTCTAAACAAACCGGATTTATCTAATTTCATTACACAAGAAACTAAATCAAATTGGAATGAAACAGATACATCTAGTGCTGCTTATATACAAAACAAACCAGATTTATCTAATTTCATTACACAACACCAATCAATAAAAACCATTAATAACCAAACAATAACTGGTGAAGGAAATGTTAATATATCAGGACTTCCACAAGTTTCTGTTTCAGATAATGGAAAGATACTTATGGTAGTTAATGGACAATGGGCATTAGTTTCTCCATCTGTATTATATAGTGGTTCTGGTGTTCCTAATAATTTTAATGGAAATAATGGAGATTTATATATGCAGACAGCTTAAAATATAGATGTAATAATAATGAGTAATTATATAAAGATAAATGGTGAATGGAAAAAAGTATTAGATATTTATAAAAAAGTTAATAGTGAATGGGTATTACAAACAGATATTCAATCAAGTATATTAACATCTAATATTTATTTATATAGTAATGTTCATGATTATAGCATGGATTATCTTACATTCCAAATATTAGAAAATGGTGTAATACCTTGGAAACAAAATACAACAGCAAAAACTATTGAATATAGTTTGAATAATGGAGCATGGACTTCAATAACATCAACATCATCAGGTGTTATGATAAATGTTTCACAAGGAGATACTATTAGATTCCGTGGTAATAATGCGACATATTGTAGTGATAATAAATCTCAATATTCTGGATTTGGATTAGGAGAAGATGGTAATAATGGAGATTATGTTAGTAATGCAGCATCATTTAATGTTGAAGGTAATATAATGTCATTAATATATGGAGATAATTTTATAAATCAAACATCATTTCCAAGTGGTACATATAATTTATGTTCATTATTTAAAAAGGCAAAAGTAATATCAGCAAAAAATCTTATATTACCTGCAACAACATTGGCAAATAATTGTTATAACATGATGTTCTATGGTTGTACAAGTCTAACAACTGCGCCTGAATTACCTGCCACAACATTGGCTGATAGTTGCTATCGTAGTATGTTCCAAAGTTGTACAAGTCTAACAACTGCGCCAGAATTACCAGCTACAACATTGGCTGAAAGTTGTTATCGTAATATGTTCAGTGGTTGTACAAATCTAACGACAGCACCTTCATTACCTGCTACAACATTGTCAATTAATTGTTATCGTAATATGTTCGTTAATTGTAAAAGTCTAACAACTGTACCAAGTGATTTATTACCAGCTACAACATTAGCAAGTAATTGTTATCGCCTTATGTTCCAAAATTGTACAAATCTAACAACTGCACCTGAATTACCAGCTACAACATTGGCTGAAGGTTGTTATTGTATCATGTTCAATAATTGTAGTCTAACAACCGCACCAGAGTTACCAGCTACAACATTGGCTGTAGATTGTTATCGTAGTATGTTCCAAGGTTGTACAAGTTTAACAACCGCACCAGAGTTACCAGCTACAACATTGGCTAAAAGTTGTTATTATCAGATGTTCAATCGTTGTACAAGTCTAACAACAGCTCCTAATTTGCCAGCTACAACATTGGCTGAAAGTTGTTATTATCAGATGTTCCTAAATTGTACAAGTCTAACAACAGCTCCTAATTTGCCAGCTACAACATTGGCTGAAAGTTGTTATTATCAGATGTTCCTAAATTGTACAAGTCTAAGTTCAATTAAGTGTCTTGCAACTGACATTAGTGCAACTGACTGTACAAATAGTTGGGTAAGTGGTGTTGCAGCAAATGGTACATTTACCAAGGCAGCAAGTATGACAAGTTGGACTGAAGGTGCTAATGGTATTCCAAATGGTTGGACTGTAGAAACGGCATCTAGTTAATGTGATATAACATATATAGGTAATAATACAAAAGATATAGAACGGTATTAATGATATGTTCATTGTATAATAATGATAACTATTGTCAAAGAAATAATAACATTAACAATATCACATTGTTCTACTGGTTATGATGTATGGATGGGAACAGGTAATTATTATTTAGGTAAGTATAATTGGACTAAAGTTGAACAATAATAAAAAAGGAAGTAACCTAGTTACTTCCTTTATTTGTATATTTTTCTCCTTCAACTTTATCTGCAATTATTCTTTTAATTAACATATATAAAATATGATTATAATCTCGATCTGTAGTATCTTGTTTTATAATATCATCCAAAAAATCTATAAACTTCTTAAGGTTCTTGAATTCTTTATTTTGTATATATTCTTCAACTGATTTTGTTGTAAAACCTGGATTATCTCTAAAATGATCAACTATATCTATGAAAATCTTTCGTTCATCTTCATTTCTATCAAAATACTTGTCTATTTTCCAAAAAGTATTCTCTTCAAAAGATTCTTTTATATAATTACTTAGATTTTTCATTTAATTTAAGTGCAGCTATATTTTCATCATTTTCATATAACTTTTCAAAACCACAATCATTTATTACTTGATTATAAAGGTTTTTATTTGTTTTTTCTTTTACCACTAATCGTTTAGATTCACCAATAAATTCTTTAGATTTTTCCAATAATTTGATAACATTTCTAATTGGTAAATATTTTGTAAATTCTTGAATAACTTGTAATTTGATTATTTCAATATCATTTTTATTTTTAGAAATATTAATTATACATGCGGTATCTTTTACATTCTTTTCATCATAAATTATTCCAAAATATTGTGTTTCTTTATCTAATTCACCGGTAAATTCATAAAAACCATAATTTTCTTCTTTATTAGGTTCAATACCATTTGGGTAAATTATCTTATTAAGATTTTTTAAATCATTAAATTCTTGTATTTTAATATATTCTTCTGAAAAATTATCTTCTAAATATTTTTTAAACTTTACTAAATTTTCTCCTTCAATTCTGTTTTTTTCATCTCCATATCTGTCAAATTCTTTATCTGATGGCTCAAAAAGACTCTTGAACCAATCTTTTATAGAATCCCATATCTTACCTTCATCTAAATTCTCTAAAAGGTATTCTTGTAATGTTATCATTTTATTAAATTAAATTTATTTGAAATTTTTAAATAATATATCTTTATTATTGTTTTCAGATTTATACCCAAGTTTTAGTAATATCCCTTTGATTTGGGGAAGTGTAGAAATATGTTGTGCACCTTTAAATTTGTTTTTCTTCAATTTATCTTCAAAAATATCATGAATAATGTTTAATATTTCTTGTTTGTTCTCTACAGAATCAATAACTTCTATATTCAACATATTGACATAATTATTATCATTTTTTAATTTATCATCATACATGATTATGCCAACATCATATTTATTATTCCCATCAACATAAAAATACCTGTCTATCAATGGTTCATATTCTTTCTTTTCACCATTTGGTAATTCTTTAACTAAATACTTGTTTTTTTGCTTTATTAATGTTGATGTCAAAGGAAATCCAACTTTAGGATCATTTATTAATTTTAATTCTTCTTTATTTGCTTCAATGTCTTTGAGTTTTGTAGGTTTATCAGGACTTTTAAGTTGTTTCACATCAACTTTAATAGTCTTATCTGATAATGATTCCTGACTTTTGAATAAATCTTTAAACCATGAAGTTAATTTTGATAATAATCCTTCATTTAATCTTATAATTTCACTTTCAAAAATATATTGATTAACAGACTTCATAAATTGAATAAAATAAAGATATAACTATATTTAGTAAAAATAAAAATAATTATTTTAACATATAATAAATATACCAATAAATCATCATGGAAGATATAGATTTTAAGTTGTTAAAAAAAGAAGAAGTTAAAAATAGAATTCAATATTGGTATTCAAAATATTGTAATAGTATTATAAGAGATGAAAGAAAAATATATTTGAATCTATATAAATCTTATGTAGAACTTAATGATTACTATGAAGTAAATCATAAATATGTTAATTAATTAATACCTAATATATGTAGGATGCCCACAGTTGAATTTTTATAGGTTAATTATATAATTTTATTATTAATGTTAAAATAAGTTAATCTGGGGCAATTATATGATATTTTTTAAATATATTTGAATTGAAACTATATTAATAAATAAATTAAAATTTAGAAATGGAATTTATAAAGAAAAATTGGAAAATTATATTAATAGTATTGTTAGTATTATTTGGGATGAATAAATGTACGGTATCTTGTAATAGAGGTACAAAGATTAATAAGCAACAAATAGAATTAGTTCAAAAGGATTCAATTATTAAAGCACAATCTGATTCTTTAAAACTATTTGCAATTCGTTGGGATGAAAATAAGAAAGGTCAAGAGAATTATCAAAATCTTGCAGTTGGAACAAAACAAGAATTAACTGATATAATAGGTGATATGAAGAATACTATTGAAACAATGACTAATAAGATTCGAACACTTACTGATGAAAATAATAGATTGAAGAAAGAAAACAAACAATTAAAAGATCAATTAAATGGAAAATAACACAAAGAATTTATTTACAATACCATTAATTAGTTGGTATTATGTAGGTATTACATTAGTTTTTATATTAATGAAATATTTGCAAATAATTGATTGGTCACCATTGTGGTTGCTTTCACCATTGTGGTTACCAAGTGTTATATCATTTTCTATTATATTGATAATATATTTTTTAAGATTAATTATATTTTTTGTTGAATTAATAACATTTAAATTTTAGAATATGAGTATGGTAGCTGGATTAAATAAAGAGGATATGACTTGTCGATGTCCTTCTTGTGGAGAAATAGTAGAAGTGTATGAAGATGATTTAGATTCAATAATGGATGATGGCCGTCCTGAATATTGGATTAATTGTCCTCATTGTCACCAAGGTTTTTATGTATCTGAAGATTATAATTGAGTATGTTTACAGAATTTAAAGCACAATTTTTATGGTGCATTATGTGTACTTTTTTAACAGGAATGGTATTTGGGATTTTATCTAGTTTTATTGAACATAAAGAATATTCTTTTAGTTTTTCAATAATTGCTATTTTTTCATTAATATTTACTGTTGGATATTGGTATATTATCTTTAAACGTATATTTAAATAGTTAAAAGCAAAAGATAAAAGAAAAACGAAATAAATATCATTGATGAAATATATGGAAAAAATTGATTTAAAATTAGTTTCAGACCAATTGACAGAGGCAATTGGTATTAAAGATGATCGTAAAGTTATGCCAATAATTGATGAAGAATATGATAATGAATTTCTTGGTTGGCATATTGTAAGATTTGGTGAGAATGGGGAAGTAATTCCAATGTTGGGTACAAAATGTAGTAGTCTTAAAGAATTCTTTGAAGAGTTTTACGGTAAAATTGATTAAATATGAAAATAATAATTGATTCAAAAACTGGTGAAGTAAAAGTAAATGGCAAAAAAATTGAAGAGGCTCCTTCACATTATAAACAAATTGCCGAATATTCATTACGTTTAGCATATCAAGATCATTTTCCATTATCAGAATATGAAATGGATAATATGTGGATGTCTTATCGTTATTGTATAGGACGACATACTATTGCTTCTCATATGCACGCACAAGATATTTGGCAAAATTGTAAAGGTCGAATGTCTGATGAACGTCAATTGTTTACTGCATTTGATATTAATAGGGAGATTGAAAATTCATTACATTTTATGAAACCTTATTTTCATTTTCCTATTACTTCACAAAATCGTATATATACTACTGCAGTTGATATTGTATGTGAATTTATAGAAGATTGCAATATTAATTCAGTAGAAGATTTTATTAAATATCGTGATGTATATATTAAGTTATATGATAATGAAAGATTATATACTTTTGAAACTGTAACTTGGGAAGAGTGGCTTCGACCAAAGGTTCATGAATTAATGAATAAATGGTGGAAAAATGATGCAATGTCCGAAGATTATGCATGGGAATATTTTATGAAATGGAAAAGAGGCGAATTGACTTGTGATGAAGGTATAACTTCTGAATTTGCCAAATTAACTAAAGATATGCCTAATCATGAACATTATTATCTTCATGATTTAGAAGATTTATTTGTATGGAATGACCTTGTACATTGTTTTGATTATGAACATCATCATAAGTCAATTTTAACAGATGGTTCAGAAGTTAAATGGTTTTGGTCATGGGCACCTAATACCGAACTAAAAGATGATGGACATTATTATCGGACATTTGGATATAAAAAGATTAGAGTACCAGTAGATAAATGGAATGGTATATATTCATCTTATATTCCTAATGAGTCAATTAAAAAAGATATTTATTAATATGGAATTAACATCAGATAATATAATTAAGGCTAAAGCTTATATGTATGAATATAAAGCTAGAATTGAAATACATAAAGTTAAAATAGGATTTATAGGTAGATTATTTGAGAAATTATTTGGTACATATTTTTATTCTGATTTAGAAAATCAAATGAACTCAAATTATGGAATAAATTGGATCCAAGCATATGAAATATTAATTAGGTCAAACAATAAAGATAAAATTTATAATTTATGAAAAAATATAGAGACATAAAAGAAGGTGATTATATTTGGGTAATTTATAATGCTAATTGGAATAAAGATATTCCTTCTCAATGTGAGTATGCACCATCTGATTATAGATTGGAACAATGTTATGTTAATTATAATAATATAAATGAACCACGAATTATAGATCATTCAGCTCCTTGGGAAGAATCTTGTCCATGGACAATATATGAACATAATATATCTATTAATTTTCATGGGATGAATTATAATAGATATTATACTGATCATTATGATGAATATGAACATATGCCAATGTCTCCTAATTTTAGTGATAATGGTCCTTGGATAGAAGTATTTTCTTGTTATGAATTGGCAAAAGAATATTTAATTGCTAAATGTAATAAAGAAATTGAAGGATTAAAAGAAAAAATAAAACAATCACAAGAAAAAATTGATATATTAGAAAATTCATTAAAACAAGTTAAATAATATGGATGGAATAAAATTTAACCCTTATAAATATCCACGAATTACATGTGATAAATGTGGACATGATGTATTTCAAACCGCTATAATATTGAATAAAATTCCGGGAATAGTTGTTGGGAATGGTGCTGATGATATAGAATATCCTACCGAAATTTATGTTTGTGCTAAATGTGGAACAATATTGAAATCTTATCGTGATGATATAGAAAAATTATCTAAAGTAGAAGATGAATCTAAAAAATCATCATTAATTTTATAAATAAAGGAGTAACTTTATAAGTTATTCCTTTTTAATTTATATTAACTATATTTCTATTTTAATAAAAATATTAGGTTTATTATGGATTACCAATTTGATATTAATGAGGCATTGAAAAAAATCGAAGAATTGATAAAAACTCAAGAGGAGAAAACGAAAACAATGCCTTGTCATGAATATTTGAAATTTGATAAAAGTTTTAATCTTATATCTAAAGAACAATATTGTAATGTAATGTTAATATTATTAAAACTTTTTACTTTAGATTATAATAAAGATTTTTTTATATTTTATGATGAGAAAAAACATGAATGGAAACCACTTATTAGTAAAGACAAAGTATCTAAAGACAAATTATCAGAAATATGTTATGAAATTTATTATGATGATAAAGCACCTATCCCTAAAGCAAAAACATTATATATAATTATAAGAAGACAAATTAAAGCATGTTATAAATCAGAATTTGAATCTAAACCTATATTTATACCTTTTGATATGAATATAACAAATGTCCCAACTATAAGTAATTTTAACCCATCACATTTAATGGTTAATTCTAAATATTGCATGATTGATTTAAATTATAAACCTGATAAAACACTTAAATTTAATATAACAGAAGATTATGAAAGAAAGTAAAACATTTGAATGGTTTAATAAATTGATTCAAAATAAAGCACAATCAAAAGTTAATGAAACAATTGTTTATAATATATTTATGAGATTGTTTTTTGTTGAACCACAATGGGTGGATTATTTTGGTGAAAATTATTGTATAATAGGTTTTTGTGAAGATAAATATGATTATTATTGGGTAGCTATTAATAATAAAGAGAAAAAATTACAATTTATTACATATCTTTATAAATTAGAACCAAGTAAATCTATAACAAAAACTTGGAATAAAGACGAAAAAAGAAATATTAGAGATTTTGTAAAAAATTATTTTGATACACATAAAAATGAAAATCTAATATATTTGAATGATAATATAAATAGTTTTGAGATTTTATGAAAAAACATGAAGATAAAATATTAAAAGAACTTGTACAACGATATATTAAAGATCATAATAAACCAGAATATTGGGCAAATGGATATAATGGCATAATTTTAAATTTAAAAGATCAAATTATATTTAAAGTACCATCTATATCTGGTAAAATTAATTTAGCAATATATTATACACAAACAAATAAAATCATTTATTTATATGAATGTGATTTATGTGTAAATAATGACATTATGTCTGATAATATTGATAATAATAATTTTAATGTAATTATGAATTATGATTATAAAATAATCGAATAAAATTATGTTAGATAATAAAGATTTAAAAAACTTTCATTTATTAGAACAATATGAAGAGTTTATGCAAACTTCAAAACATTACCCAGTTGATAAATTACCAATAACATATCCGGCATTAGGATTGAATGGTGAAGCTGGTGAAGTTGCAGAAAAAGTTAAGAAATGTTGGAGAGATAATAAAGGGGTTTTTACAGATGAAATTAATAAAGCAATACTTAAAGAATTAGCAGATGTACTTTGGTATATATGGGCATGTGCTAATGATATGGGATATACATTAGATGATGTATTATTAACAAGTATACAAAAAGTAAAAGAACGTAATGAAACAAATACTGTTCATGGATCTGGTGATGATAGAGAAAAAATTAGTACAGAGCAAAAAATTTTAGGTTTACCATTAGGAATAAATGATAATCAAATTAAGAAATCAATTTTATGCCTTAAAATTTTAGATAGTAATGAAACATTTTTTTATATGCCATTACAACCGGAACAAAAGATAGTTATAGAATTTTTTGATAATTCACATAATAATCATACATATGAAGGTATTTATAAAGGTGCAAGTAGTATGGATGGTGGTTTGTTAATAGATTTTCCCAAAGAAATAAAATTAAATGAAATAACTGATAAAATTAATAAAATTGGAGAAAACTACTTATTTTATATTAATGGAATGTTATATAAAAATGTAACATATAGAATTATAGATTATGTAGAAAATAAATAATATTTTAAATTATGAATATCGAAGAAAGATTTTTAAAAGAAAGTGATAAGACAGGACGATTTATTGTTAAGTCAAAAATAACTGGTAAGAAATATTATATAGAACCTATTGGTAATGCACATGCTGCTGATTGGGGAGATTTAGATCCTGCTACAAAGAAGATGACTGGTAATTATGGAGAAAGATATGAAGGATGTGTTTCTGAAAAGGATTCTCTTATAACAAAAGAAAATGGATTTGAAAAAATAGAATTACTTGATGCCGGTATTTCTCCAATGTCAGAAATTGATAGAAGAGATAGGGAATATCAAAAACAAATGGGTTTATAATATGACAGTTGGTAGATTAATATGGATAATTATAAATTAGAAGAACAAGCAGAAAAATTTATATCAAATAGGGATAGATTATTAGATTTTATATGGTTTATTAATCATACATCATTTGGAGAAAATGAAATTAATTATTTAATTGATAAATTTAATATATCAAAAGAATTAATTGATTATATAAAAGATACAATTAGAAAAACTCCTACTTGGGTAATAAGGCTTGCTAATGGCATGAATAATAATTATTATGATGGGGATTTAGGCTTTAAAGAATATATAGATAAGAAAGAAGGTTTTCATAAAATTTGTGCAAATTGTATATATTATAATCCTAAATATGAATATTGTGATAAAGGTGAACATTCTACACAACCAGGATTTTGGAGATTTTGTGCAACAAAATAAATAGTTAAATTATGGATATAGGTAGTGGAAATGGTTATCCTTCAGCAGCATTATCAAATTTTGCGCCACACCCATTCGAAATTGATGGTGTATCTTGTGCATCTATGGAAGGATTTTTACAAAGTCTTAAATTTGAATCAATTGATATGCAAAGATATGTTTGTACATTAGTTGGTAAAGCTGCAAAGAAAAAAGGACATAAAAAGAATTGGTATCAAAAACAAGAATTGTATTGGAATGGAAGAACATATAAACGAGATTCAAAAGCATATCAAAACCTCCTTAATAGAGCCTACAATAGACTTTACAAAAATGGGGGCTTCTATAAAGCTTTGCAAGCTACAAATGGAGCTACTTTGGAACATTCTATTGGAAAAAACAAAAGTTCCGAAACGGTACTTACAAGACAAGAATTCTGCTCTCGACTTACTTATTTGCGAGACAGAGGAGAACTTCCAGAATACGATGAACCAAAGCAACCAACACAAATGGAACTTGGAATATAACGCAACATATTTAATTAGTAAATTATGAATGAAGAATTTGAAAAGAAATTTAGAAAGATGTGTTGGGATTATCATATAGATAGTAGTTCAACATTAGATTCTGGTTATTATAGAGAATTTGCTGAAGAATTTTATAACTTAGGATTAGAACATGGAAAATCTTGATTGGGAAGAAAGTTGTAATTGTAAATTTAATATGTGTAAATTTTACGATTATAACAAAGATAAATGTATAAAAGAAAATTGTATTAAATTGGAAAGATGATTACAAAAGAACAAGTAGATAAAGCCTGGAAAGAATGGAATGATTATAAAGAAAAACATTTTGGTGGGCCAGGTAATGGGTGTGATGATTATAGGGATATCCCTGATGAAGTTCTTAGAAAGAAAAGAGAATTAGAAGATAAAGCAAGAAAACTTCAAAAAGAATATGATGAATCTCAACATTATGTAGATAATGATGTATTTAGATTTAGAATAAGTTTAAACTCTAAATTTATAAATGATGAAATAACTATTTATACTAAACCATTTCCTGATTTTCCTCTTGATGAATATGAAACAGAAAATAAAACCAGAAAATTTTATAATGATCAAGAAGATTTAGTTCAAGAAAAATATTTTACACAACAAAAAATTGATGAATTAAAAATTAAATTTATTCAAAAAATTCAAGAATGTAAGAATCCATTTAATATTTGTTGTGTAGATAGAGATGGTGGTTATAATATCACCGAAAAAGATTTATTTAGTTTAGAATAATGGAAAAGATAAAGTTTAGAAATTTTTGGATTTGGTTTAAAGATCAAGTAAAACGTAAAAGAGTTATTAGAAATTTTATAATAACTAGAAATGCTTGGGGTGCATTTTCAATCAATAGTCATATTAATCAACATACTCATCAACCAAAGATAATGTATAGTACAGTTGAGAAAGCACAAAAAGCAGCCAATAAAATGGGTCAAAAGAATAATACTCATTTTTCTTATTATAAATGTTTATTTTGTGATGGGTACCATATAGGTAAAAATAGAGAAAACAAGACTGATTATGACAAGAAATAATTGTTTATTAAAAATGGAAGATTATCCTGGCATGTGTTATTCATGTGAACATTATGATGATTACGGTCCAGTTGCAGGAAGATTTAATGATTATAATGGTAGATGTAAATATGATGGGCATGAATCAGATGCTTTAGTTAAATGTAAAATAAATCAATATAAAAGTTTAATTTAAGAAATATATAAATATTAGATAATGGCGGATTTTACAATTAAAACATTCGATGAACGAATTCATAATATATATCTTAAGGGTGATGTTGATGAAGAAATGTGGCAAGCACTTGTAGATAAGATAAATGAATTTAAAAGTGCTGATGATGATATTGCTGATCAAAATATGGCTTCATTATTATCTATTGGTATTCAAGCAAAAATTATTAGACCTGTTGTTAATATTTATTTATCAACATTTGGTGGGTATATTTATGATATGCTTGCTATATATGATGAAATTAGGGCATTAACAAAAGAATATGAAGTTAATATATTTTGTGTAGGTAAGATAATGAGTGCAGGTACAATAATTATGTTAGCTACAGATTTAGAACATCGATTTGCTTATCCAAATACAACATTTATGTATCATACATTATCTAGTGGTCATTATGGTAAAATTAAAACATTAGAAGAAGATGTAGAAGAAAGTAAAAGACTTCATAAAATAATGTGGAATATATTAAAAGAAAATACTTCTATTCCTGAAGATAAATTAGATGAGATATATAAATGCAAAAAAGATTGGTATATTACTGCACAACAAGCTAAGAAATATAAAATTATTAGTGAAATAATACAATGACAAAAGAAAAAGTATTAGAAAAATTACAAAAGATACAAGCAGAAAATATCGGTATTATAGATTGTGATATTCAAACACGTAAAGATATAAATTGTATGCAAATAATATTTAATGCTTGTAATTATGGGTTTGATAAAGATGGTAAAATAGATAAAAGAAATAGAAGTAAATTATATGTTCATAGGTTTGAATGGAAAGAACCCAATTATGAAAGTGAATTTAAATTGATTGATGCAGAAATAAAACTATTAAAAGATCAATATAAATAATGGCATGGTTTGAAATAAGAGGTCAAGAAATTTGGAGTAGTGATTATATACCTGAAAGTATGGGTGGAGAACATCATAGATATGGGATCCATTTAGGTGGCAGATGGTGTTTAGATTATACCTTTAAATTAATGTTTGGTATATCCTCTGAAGATTGGCATAATAAATTTGAAAATATTAGAACAGATCAAGATTTTTATGATATTTGTGAATGGTTAGGTGTTTATTACATGAAACAAGGAACAATATATAGAAAAGGAGAAAAATATGATAAACATGAAAGAAGAATACAATAAGAATAAATATTATTGTGATATGTGTATGGATATTAATTGTGATGGTTGTGGTATTAAACAATGGTTAAAAGATTATGATTCAAAAATATAAATATTGATTATGATAGGATATAAGATTCGATATGGTGATTATGACCATGATTGTTGGGGTAAGACCGAATTTTGTGGTTGGTACGATTATGAAGATGTAGTTTATACAGATTTAAATGAATGTAAAAGAGTTAAAGCACAATATGAAAGTCAATATAGTGATCGTGACTGGGATATTTATGAAATTGAAATTAAATAATGATGAAAGATTATAATGTTGAACTTGAAATACTTAAAAGAAAAGTTAAAGATATATTAGATAAATATATTGGAAAAAGAAATATTAAAGATACTCATAATGAATTGAACTCACAATTATCAAAATTATTATGTGATTTTAATAATAACAGAATTTAAACTATTTTAATTAAAATTAAATTGGCCAATAAGCCGTTTTATAAAATGGGAGTTGATCCCATATCTCTTAATGAGATTTACATAAATATATTTTAACATTTGAAATGATATTAGACAGAACATGGAACAAAAAGGATCAAAAACTTATTATTTCTTATATTGATAAATTAGGAAATAGACAATTCTTTCAAAAGTATATTCACCATATCAAATCTTATGAATATGATCCTGATGGTGAATTTGAAACTTGGAATGGTAAAAAATGTAAGAAAATCTTTAAAGATACATTAGATTATACTCCAACAGAATTTGAGTTGTTGGAATATATGTATGAATTGCCTAAAGATTTAAATCAGGCATTACATGCTCAAAACTTCCCTAAAGTTTATTCTTTCGATATTGAGACTGAGGTTAGTAGAGATTTTCCTAACCCAGATTTAGCATTACAAAAGGTTACAGCTATATCATTAGTAGGACCGGATTTGTCATGTATTGTTTATGGTCTTCATAAATTGAATGAAGATCAAATAGCATTATTTAGAAAGCGTTATTTAGATTGGTTAGATGAGAATGAGTTTGCTACATCATTAATTAAGAATAATGGATGGAAACCAAAGGTTCTTTATCAATATTTTGCATCGGAAGAAGATATGCTTAGGCATTTCTTCACTATAATTATTCCTAAAGTATCAATCTTATCAGGTTGGAACTCATATGGATTCGATATGCTTTATCTTACAAACAGAATTATTAGATTATTTGGTAGAGGTGTAGCTATGAATATGATTCGTAAGTCATCACCAACAGGAGAGATAAAGAAATATCAATGGGAAAATATGGCTGGTGATAGACAATTCTTCTTTGGGCCGGCACATACTATTCTTATTGACTATATGAAAATTGTCGAGAAATATGAATATACATATAGACCTTATGAATCTTATTCTTTGGATTGGGTAGGTAGTCATACAGTTAATGCTCATAAGATTAAGTATGAAGGAACTTTGCAAGATTTATATGAGCGAGATCCAGAATGGTATTATTTCTATAATGCTATTGATAGTACAATTACTGAATTAATCCATTATAAAGTAAAAGCACTTGAGTCACCATGTGCGGTATCTTCAGTAACATTGGTACCACTTCAAGCATCTATGGGACAAGTGGCATTAGGAACAGCAAATGTATTTGAGGAATTCTATACACAAGGAAAGAAAGTTGTATGGGATTATGATGCTATTGAAAGAACTAAGGTACCTTATGAAGGAGCATTTTGTGGTTGTGTACCTGGTCGTTATGAATTTACTGTTTGTGACGATTTTGCTTCACTTTATCCTTCACAGGTTAGAACATGTAATCTTTCATTTGAGAATTTATATGAAAAGAAAGTTGGCCCAGATAGTTTTGGCCGATATACATTAATGAAATGGTCTGAAGCAGAACTTGATGAGTTTAGAAAAGATCCAAATTATTTTGTTACCGTCAATGGTAATGTATATAAGAATGATAAAGACTATACATTCCGTATTGTTCAAGCAAAACTTAAAGCTAATCGTGATAAGTTCAAATATACAGGTCAACGTATCGATTCTGAATTATTAGTAGAGATTGATAATTTGATTAATCAATCTGATAAACACCAATCATTAAGCCAAGATATTGTTGATTTGATGAAGGAAAAATTCAATAAGACTTATGATGATTTAACTTTAATGACTATAGAAGAATTAAAAGCATTTAGAGTTGAAGTTGAAGATTTACGTCATGAATTTATGCTTCTTGAACTTGGTATGAAACTTTTGGGTAATGGTCTTTATGGGTGTTGTGCTAATAGATTCTTCTATTTCTATAACATGGCTTTAGCTGGTGATATTACTGGGGAATGCCGTAATCTTACAAAGACTATGTGGCATAATCTTGAGAATTTCTTCCATGAAACTCTTTGGGAACGTAAAGATCTTTGGGAGAAATTCAATTTTGAACTTGATGAGTCTAAACATGATTGGTATAGGACACAACCAACATCAGTATATTCAGATACAGATTCTGTATATTCAACATATGGTACATTATTTAGATGTATGTTACCAAAGTATCAAGAATTATATAAAGATAAGAAATCTAAAGTTGATTGGATTTTAAAGTTTAATAAAGACTTCTTAGATGGACAGAATAATCAATGGTGTAGAGATATTTATGAACCAAGACATGGTAAGAATGTACATGAGTTTGAATTAGAGACTGTTTCATATGCACAAATATGTATTAAGAAAAAGAAATATCTTAAAGGATATGCATTTGTCAAAGGTAAATATTACGATACACCAAAAGTTTCTGGTACAGGTATTGAATTAGTTAAGTCAACAACACCTAAATTATGTAGAACTATATTGACTGATCTTATGAATAGTCTTATGTTTGAATATGATGAAACTAAGAAAGATGAATATCTAATGTATTTCAATCAAAAATTGGCAACTTATAAGAAACAATTCTATAATGCACCAATTGAAGATATTTCACAATCTATAGGTGTTGGTGATTATAATAAATATGTTATTGATGATAAGAATACATTAGAATTAGGTAAACAATGTCCAGTATCTGTTCAGGCTATAGCAAGATTCAATTATCTTGCACATAAGAATGGTGAAGATAATAAATTACAATATTCAGGTAAGATTAAGTATTATAATATTGCTATTGGGCAAAATACCGGTTATTTTGGATTCCCGGCTGGTGAACTCCCAACATGGGCACCACCAATTTCTAAGATTACACAATGGCAAAAAACTATTATTGACCCAATTAACCGATTCTTGGAAGTTATGAATATTCCATTAGCAAATCCAGCAGGTACTATTCAACTTTCATTATTTGATATGTAAAAAAATAACTCTAGAAATTGAATTTTCTAGGGTTATTTCTATTTTATAATTGTAATTAAAGATATTGATTATGAAATTTACATTTAAAGAAATTAAGGAAATTTGTAAGAAATTGGATGAGAAACATTGTTTTTACCGACATCCACAAAAAGATTTTATTAATATTCTTGGTAAAGATGTGGTAAATAAACTTTTAGAAATTGGTTGGATTAAGAATAGTGATCCTAAAACTTATCCAGGTACAAATATTCGATGTCTTTGGGATTATTCAGTACCATGCTATGAGTATAGTAATACATTCCGAAGAATTCATAATTATTATACTACTCCATTTTGGCTGTGGCTCAAGGTTTATGTTTTACATCTTTACTGGTTTGTCCATCAGTGGCAGAGATTCAGAATTGCCTGTGGGCACAGATATAACTGGCAGGAATATTCAGGTTTGGACATAAGCGAAATATAAAATACTAACATTATGGAACTAAAAGAATTTTTAACAGATGCAGAGGAATGGTTTAGAAATCATGCCAACAACAAAGATGATGAGATTATTGAAAATCTAGAATCTATTGCAAACAGGACTAATGAATCTGTTGTAAGTACTTGTATGGATGCTATTTATGCTCCATGTGAATATTGGGATGCAATTGAGGAAAAACTATCCGAATTGGCAAAAAAGGAACTATAAAATTATATAAAATTTAAAATGATAGATAAGAAAAAGGTAAAATACGATACTATTCTTGATGATATTTTCTTTTCAAAAGAATTTAAAGATTTTATAATTAAGAAGTTTGGATATTGTCCTAATGGCTTGACATTTGATACATATGCAGATGGTGATAAACCTATTGAATTTATTTGTCGATGTAAGAAATATGGATATGAATATTCTGGTGAAAGAGTTATTGGTGATTACCGAATTGAAAATCCACCATCTATTGAATTGGCAAAATATGCATATGAAATGCTTAAATATCTACAAGATAATTATCCTACTATTTACGAAGAAATAGCTAAATATGATTTTTATGCAGATTAAATAAAAATGAGATACTTACGAAAGTATCTCATTTTCTATTTCTTGAATTAATATTTCTAATCCATTAATTGATTCATATAATGATTCATCAAATTTAGCCAATTTGACTTTTTGTTTTCTTTCCTTTTCAGCCGCAACCTTTTTATCAAAATCTGGATCAATTGGTTGTTGTTCTTTTAAGAAATTATCTACTGTAGATTTTTGTTTAAAATCCCAATTACCTTTATCATCTTTTTTAATTTTAATAACTGGGTCTTTTTCAAATTCTTTTTTCAACATTCTTCCCCAGCCTGCCGAAAAAGCTATCCATGCGGCATCAATTGCTTTATTAACTTCCGGATATTTATTGTCAAACAAATCCATCATTGTTTTATAAGCGCCTTTATGCCCTTTTACAATAACATTATCTTTAACATGTCTATCACGTTTTTGGTTACCTTCACGAGCGGTGTCCATATTACAACATACCCAAACTAATGTTACATTATACCCAATTGGTTTTGCATATTTAAGAATTTCTTCTATATCTTTAATATCATCAGAAACCATATCCCATACAATATTTGGTAAATGTGCTCCTGATTGATGGTCTTTCCAGAAGTGTTCACGTTGTTTATTTTTCCAACCATGTTGCTTTACTTT
>Ga0326511_10001483_pt1 | contig 19416 bp, 21 predicted proteins | sample 0_2496_0518_D_FD_203701 | JGI IMG/M metagenome (GOLD analysis project Ga0326511, IMG submission 203701) | Bovine rumen microbial communities from UC Davis, California, United States - 0_2496_0518 | ecosystem: Host-associated > Mammals > Digestive system > Stomach > Rumen | place: USA... | reverse complement strand
TAGTGGCGAGCTGTTTATCTGTTCCATTAGCCCATGTAACAAATACTAAAAAACTTGCCTCTACCGCAATGGTCTTGCTCGTAGCCAAATAATTAGTAGATGCCGCCACGTTTACAGTAATGGTCGCATTTCCGCTCTTATTGCTTGGTGATGATATAGTAATAGTGTTTCCCGATACACTTCCTGTTGCTACTGTACTGTCGGATGATGAAACGGTTATAGTTCCCGTGGCTCCGTTTGCCATTACAGTCCTTGATGTATGGTCAGAGTCAAGAGAAATACTGCTTGCCGACAAAGTGATAGACCCTGCGGCTTTCGCTATGCTCCACGGCTTTAACTTATCCTCTGTCGTGTGGTCGCTCCACTCATAATTATCAGGGTCAATGATTGAAAATGTAACATTATGACTTCCTGCATTGGTTTCAACATCACCTCTTTTTGTCATAGTATTACTATCAAAGTCCGTAATTATGGGTGACTGAGGAGAGCCGTTATAAGTCAGGCTTGCCGATACTGATGGGATTGTTAAAGTGATCTTTGCTATCTCCCACGAATACACAATATCCTGTGTGGTTCCGTCACCCCACACATAAATGGAAGTATTCTTAAGCGAAAATCTCAACTCATAAGAGCCTGCATTGATACCCTTATTACCCGTCATAATAACGTATTTATTCCAGTCGGAGGGTAAACCGGTGATAGTCGGACCCTTTTCTGTTCCATCATAAGTAAACGATAACCCTGTAACAGACGGTACAGAAACAATATGCTGAGTTGCTATCTTATTGACCCATTTTCCTAATTCTATATCATAGACAAGAGCTTCGCCGTTCTGTACATTAGTAATATCTACATCACTTAATTTTTCAAGGTCTACCTTATCATTTACCCACTTTTTCTCTGTTTCATCATATTTCAGAAAATCCCCATCAGCAGGATTTGTAATGTTGATATCTTCCATAGACACAAGCCTTGAAGTGCCTGACTGTTCACTCCAATACTTTGAATTATTATGATAAGTCGGATCGTCGCTATCTACAGGCACACCACCACGAGTACCTTTCGCCCAAGCCTCAGCATCCTCGTTTTCACCCTGTACGGCTTCGCTATAATACTTTGCGTTATTATGATAGGTTTCATCAGTATTGGGAACAGGCTCACCATTACGAGTGCCTTTAGCCCAAGCCTCGGCATCCTCTACCTCATCCCCGATGTGCTCTGCATACCACTTTGAGTTGTTCTCATAGGCTTCATCAGTATCGGGAATGGGCTCACCATTCCTTGTTCCTCTCGCCCACGCTTCGGCATTAGTAGCCTCTCCTGCAACGGCTTCTGCATAGTTCTTTGCATTTGCTTCACTCTCAGCCGCCGCCTGTGCTGATTCGCTCGCACCCTCGGAGCTGTCAAGTGAAACTTGCGCCGCATTTACCGCCTGCGTTTTAGCCGTGTTGATTATGTCCATTATCCCCGGTAAATCAGACTTTGAGATATCGCCGCCCGAGCTTGCGGCATCCTCTATTGCAAACATAAAGTTGATAGTACCCACACTTTCGTCATTCTTGGATATCCTCAACTCTGCCTCATAATTTCCTGCAACAACGGTCATTTGATATTCGGTTGCGCAAGTGATATAGGTATCGTGAACCGTACACTCATAATCAAAGAGCGTTTCATCGGGTTTTGCTCCTTGAATATGCGCCACGCACCCTGTAAGATCGCAGGGAATGACACCGTTGTAAATATTAAAGATAAGCGAACCGTCAGCCTCTTGGTCATACTGTGAAAGATGAACCACGGGCATTATCCCCTGCGGTATTAAATTGAGATTAATTGTTTGATTACGCATTCTCCAACTCCTTTATGATAATTTAACTGAACCATACACAGTAGTTCCGTGATAAACTCCTAAATATTTATTACCACCCGATTCGTAAGTTCCGATATTAACATTTGTGTCAAGCACATCAGTAACTGCGGTATAAGCCCCTGCTTTGAGTTTATCCGTTGCTGTTATAGCTCCTTCAACAACCAAACCTTCACCGCCGTTAATGCTGACTACACTATTTTGTGTTCCTTGAATAACAAATCTGCCAAAACCCCCGACAATAGTTTCCCAAAACATTTTGGCATTTTCCGTAGTCGTACCAAACTCAATAGTTGAACCCTTTATTGTCGTACCGCTTATTGCTCCACCAGATACGGATATTCCGTCCTTGTCCCATTTCCCCACTTCAACGCCTGAAGCATTGAGTATTTTCAATAATCCATTGACGTTATTATCGCCGCCTAATGTTAGCGTGCCACCCTTTATCCTCTCTGCTTTCATAGTTCCGGTCGTTATGAAATCAGCTACCAAGTTTCCGTCTATCGTCCACGCATTTCTGTACTGACCGTCCATGCCACCAGTAGAAAAGCCTATTCCGTTATTGTTTATCCTTAAGATATGCGCATTTGAGTCATACGGGTTAACATTATCCGAGAATACCAACTCTTTCCAAGTACCGTCAGTATTCTTGATAGCGATAACCCACCCACCTGCTGAAGTCAACCATTTAGTAGCATTGTCAATGGCTTTCTTTGCCGAGATTACGTTATCCGCAATCGCCTGCATAGTTTGTGCGTTTTGGTCATTTATGGTCGATGAAAAGGATGATCTCATAGAGCCGACTTCTATACTGTCGTACCTTTCCTTAAGGACATCATAGACGGTTTTTACTATCTTTGCCGTTCGGGTTATCCCGTATTTCTCAAACTCCACATTGATCTCGTCACACAACTGTACCCTCTGCAAAGGTAAAAGGTCTTTGTATTCCTCAGACTGCCAAAGAGGTACAAACGACACCTCAATGCTGACTTTCGGCAATCCCAACTCTGATGAATTGATAAATGCCTGTGCCGCTGTCCTTAAGGCTTCTTCGGTCGGTGCATCTTCCCACTTGGAAGATAAATCAAGAACCTCTGTCCTCTTAAACGGGTATCTGTCTGCATATTGCGAATAGACAGCCTTCTCGGTCAGGGTTACTATGTGTCCCTCTGTATCAGCCCAATAAGGCACAACGCCAGTTATGACATTTGATATATTCTCTTCTTGGTTGATGTCGGTTATATTCTTGCCATATCTCAATGTAATTCCGGTATTAAGCGCAAGCCTGCCTCTCTGCTTGTGAAGTTTTACGGTCCAGTTATCCCACTCATACTCGCCGCCGAATTGGTCAAGCACTGAACCCTCAACCCCTAAAAGCCTTGTCCTTATTGCCGCAGGTATGGTCTGGCTATACGCCGCCCCTGTGGTCACATCTGTCCAAAAAGTGAACGGGCAATCTTCTACAGCATTCTGCTTTAGCCTTGCAAGAGTAGTTGCACAGGCAGTAGGATCTCTGTCCACCGAAAACGGCATGGCAGGGATATTAAGTAACTGATAGCTTATATGCCTTGCGTAGACCTCGAATTTGCCATTTAAGGGCTTTGTAATCTCATAAACCCTAAATCCCTGAATGCTCCCCCCATCGTAGGGAATTGCGCCGATTATCGTGTCCATAGCCACATCAGAGGCGTGCTTGCCTCCCACGGGTACGGTTGCTTCAAGCTCGTAAATGCCGTTCCTTTCCTCCGTCACCCTGCAAGCAAGGCATTCAAGTCTGCCTATGCCATTCGTGCTGAAATCGGTTGTATCACTTGAAAATAAAATAGGTATCATATGGTATACCACCTCGGAGTTATCTCTATCTTTGAGCCTGTCCAGTTTATTGTGTTCAATCCCTTTGCAAGCCTCGGGAATTTTCCATCAGTAAGAGTTATGTTCAGATTTTCACCCGCCTGCAATGCTTCCTGCAAGTCACAATCTATATCCACATAGCTTGCTGATGTCGAAAGCACAAGTTCCACATCACCCATAGTCAGCGTTCCCGACCCGTAAAGCCTTATCAGCGGATAAGCATAAAACGGTGTCGGATTAAGCATTGTCACGGGAAAAGCATTAAATGTCTGTGTCTGTTTTCCCTCGACTAAAAATTTCTGCGGTTTTCTGTCAAAGGTCAGCTCAAAACTGCCTATGCTGTGATCTCTGGGAACCTTTATGTTGTCTATCCCTACAAAGGTCGCAACATAGTATTCCTCGGGATGAAAACTGTCTTGCAATTCCGCATAGCCCTCACACGACAGCAGATAAGCCTTAAGTGCATCAAAAGTAACGTCGAAATCCTTATAAATCACAGCAGGATAAGTGTGTTCGATATTTTCAAACCGCTCCTTTTCAAAAATGACATCACCATTGCGCCCCGGCACTGATACCTTGTCGTATCCTCTTGCGGGGGAGTTATAAACCCCTGCATTAGCAATAAACACACCAAAATCCGACAAATCCTTATGATTGAAATAAATCTTATTACGCATAAGTCGGTGTCACCGCCTTTTTCATGTTCAGCTCGTGCAGTAATCTGTTACTTACTATTTCCGCAAGCCGCTCCTCGCTCTGGCCCTCTGCACCGTTGACTGTGATATAAATGTTTCCTACTGTACCGCCTGTTCCTTCCATATTACTTGGTGCAACAATACTTCCGAAGTCAAAACTCTTCTGTATCTGCGTCCTGAGCATATCCTCATTATCCGCTATGCCCTTTGCGAATAACTCCATCATATCGGGTGCAAAAGTATGGAAGTTTGCAAGCGGACCCTCTTTGGGTTCAGAAAAGCCTATGTTATCCTTGATAGTCTTACCAATGCCTCTTACGGCTTCACCAAGCCTACCCATTCTGTCTTTAATGCCTTGAATGAAACTATCAAGCATATCTTTTCCCCATTGTATCACATTAAAACCTTTTATGGTATTACCCAATGTATTCATAATTTGTCTGCCTGCATCAGTCATCCTGCCGAGGAAGTTTACCATGCCAGTATAAAGGGATGTGACTATTTTCATTCCTGCATCAAGCATTTTCGGCAAATTCTTAATGATACCCTCGATCAATTTTATCATTATTTCGGTACTTGCCACATACAGCTTCGGTACAGCTATAATCAAAGCCTCAACGAGTTTTTCAATAATAACAGGTGCTTTTTCTATCAATATGGGCAAAGCGTCCGTCAAGCCAGTAGCCAAACCTACCATTAAATCAACCGCTCCGGTTGTCAACTTATCCACATTATTCAATAGATTTTCTACAAGAGATATAACTATCTCGACTGCCACAGGGGCCAGTTCAGGCAATGCCTCACCCAATCCAGTAGCAAACCCTGATATAATCTCAAAAGCCGCGTCTATAAAGCGTGTTATTCCATTTCCAGTCAATGCCTCTTTAAGAAAATCCGCTATCTTTTGTGCTGTTCCTGCCCAGTTAAACTGACTTATACTTTGAGCTGCAGTCTCCATCATCTGTAAAACAGTAGACCCAAGTTGACCACCTATCTGCAAAAGTGTGTTAAATAACACAGGCGCATTGTCAATTATTCCCTGCCCAATTGCGCCCAATAATGTAACAGCAGACTCTAAGGCCTCCGGTAATACCGCTGAAACTAACTCAGGTAGTTTTTCTGTTATATAAGGAGCGGCAGTTGTTACAAACTCACCTATTCCCTCCATAACACCTTGGATTCTTGGTATAATCTGATTTAACAGGCCTTCACCATCTTTCTCTCCAAAGATGGATTTAACAAGGCCATCGAACGCCTCAGATAAGCCTTCCCCTCTACCAATGGCAGTAATAACGTTTTGCCAAGCGGCTTTAGTGGCGATGGCACTACCTTCGAGCGTTTTCATGGCCTCCATTGTCGTTGTACCCGCAATGCCTTGTTTCTGTTGTATATAATCAATAGCAGTCACTACATCTGCAAAACTGTTTATTGATAAATCAGCCGCTTTACCATTGGTGGCCGCCCACTCATTTGCATCCGCAATGAGTTGCTCCATCTGTTCCTTGGTTCCTCCATATCCCAACTTCAGGTTATCGAGCATGGTATAATTTTGCTTCGCGAAACCTTGAAACGCATTCTGTACGGATGCCATGTCAGAACCAAACACGTTGACATTATCAGATATTGCCTGCATGGCAACATCCGTCATGTCAGCCGCCTTGTCATAATCATTTCCAAGGGATTTGATCAGGGCCGCGCTGAAACTCGTTGCAGTCTCCATATACTTGTTGGCAGACATTCCTGATGTCTTATACGCTTGATCTGCATACTGTTGTAGTTTCCTCGATGCATCGCCATATAATTTATCAACACCACCAACAAGTTGTTCATATTCGGCATAACTCTTAACAGCCACACCACCGAACGCGCCAACTGCTGCTGTCGCCGCCCCGATAGTCGCCGCTCCAATAGTAGCGGCTGTTTTTAATCCACTACCTATGGAACTTGCAAGGCTTTTTGCGCGGTTTAATCCACTTTCATATTTACTTGTATCAAGACCAAGTGTGGCTTTAAGACTAAATACATCCATCAGCATTTACCTAATTTGGCACGAATACCGTCAATTATTTCTTCTTGCGTGGGGTCCTTTGTAGGGTTTACAATGTCCGAATACCTAACTGTTAAATACGTTCCTTCTACGGATTTAGCGGTATTTTCTGTGATTATTTTTAATGCGTCTGTTATATATAACTCAAGGATTTTTCGATCTCTCTTGTCTTGGGAATAAGATACGCAATGATCAATTACATATCCTATTCCCATTAAATGGAGGAGATTGAAATTTAAGGACTCCAAACTATCTAGATACTCTTCTGGTCCAATCGTGCCAACAATGAGAAAAAACTTATTACACTTTTACTCTGAATCATATCAAGAATACATTCAAGATACTGATCCATCGTGTAATCATCAACATTCTTTGGGTCAACAAAACAACAAAGAGCAAGGACATTTAATGTTTCTTCGGGATGTTTAGAAAGTGCGTTATCAAGCACTTGATTAAAATTATCGAGTGCCTGTTGCCTCTTCAATTCTGCGTTATATAAAATCACCTCTGCTTTTTCTTCCTGCGTTGCGTTTTCTGATAACTTTATGTAATCAGGTTGAGTGTTTTTAATATTAATGAGATCCACCACATCAACCCAATTTGAAACTGCCTCTCTGATTTTTGCAGTTTGCGCTACAAATTCAGTTGGCTTACATGTTGCTAAATTTTTCATCCTCACTCCTTACCCGGTGTTAAACCGTTTCAAGTGTTAATCCCGAAAGATCAAATGCCTGCGTATGTGAACTGGTACCGTCAGACGAAACCACCATAAACTTCTGTATGCTCTTGTTTGTAATCTTAAACACTCCGTTCTTGTCAGGATCAGTGATAATATCAACAAGTCCCGTACCCTGTGACGGATCCAAACCAACCTTAACGGATGTTGCGTCAGGATCCAGATTTGTAAACTTGAGAGCAAGGAAATGACCGTCACCCGCAAGAGGTCCAGTTTCTGCCAGACCACCCTCAATAAAGTGAAGTGTACCTGTTATACTGTTATTTGATACAACAACATCTGTTTGCATATTACTTACAAGTTCACCAAAAAGTGTCTCAGATCCATCCTCAGGAGATACAGTCACATCATCGAAAGAATCAGTATCCATACTATAAAACACCATGGGTACTACATCCTGCGCATCAATCGACACATGACCCGTAATCTCAAGTGTAATGTTTCCTTTACCATTCTTTGTACTCTGTAAAGTAAATCCACCCGTTGACAAGGCGTTCTTGAGTTGAATCGCAACAAGCCCACCATTGGCTTTATCACCAACCCACCATATATCAGTAAAATCTCTTAACTGAAGATCTCTGCGCGGAACAATCTTTGTAACTCCATTTATATCCGCCGCCCCAAGTGTTAGTTTGATCAATTCAGGTGTAGTACCCAAACACGTTGTTGAAAATTTACACTCCCAACTGTCAAGCCGCTTAAGCTCCATCATATTGATGGGTACATTGTCAATGCCCTCCCCATAGTCACTGAATGTAGGAACACAACTTGCGTTAACTCCTCCCGAAGTAGCACAAATTATGTCTTCGTCCTTTGGAGCAACCGGATTATCGGGATTAAAATTCCAAAGGAGTACACCCGCGTTTACCTGCAATCCATCAAATGTTGATTGGGGTATTACCGTGAACTTTCCCATTTTATATCCTCCTTAATACTTTGTAAAAAATTCGCCTATCAAATTTAGATAAATACGCTTTACATTATCACCAAGACCTGACATTCTCTGTGCAAAGGGTGTGCCTTTACATAAAAACAAATATCCGTTATCAAGTTTAATAATGCAATGTCCGTACTCGCCAAGTCGTTTAGCAATTTCTTCCTGCTTATCCGTCACAAATTTCCACGAAGTGTTCTTATCCCATATGCTTGCAGTAAAAGTAATCACATTTTCAAACGAATCAAGACTTTCAGAATACGTAATATACGGAAAAGGTGTTTTATCTTGCACTGAATTTTCATCATATGCAGGAATTCCGAAACTATTCCAAAAGTTGTTTAACGCTTGTGATTTGTTCATACCTATACCTACGATGATGATAAAATAAATTCTTCTGCAGTAACTTGTCGCATGTTAAGACTTGCACTATTTGGGGTTCTTTTGTCGTCACCATCAGAAGTTACCCTAAATATTTTATCATCAGACAACCTCTTAAAAACATCATGGTATTGAAGATTCATGTTCTTTTTCGTGGTAACAGTGTATAAGTTGGTAACTCCCTGTTGTTCACCAATCCTTGCCTCCATTGATGTGTCAAACACAATAGCGGCAATAAATTCAGCACCCTCAGTCCATGTTGTGATAACGCCACCATATCCATCAGGCTGAGTGGTTTTATCAATCATAACACAATTTTCCATTGCTTCTTCAAGTAAACTCATGATATTTTCCTATACGCATTAAGTTGGGACCCAAATTTGTCCTGCCATGTAATCTGCGCGGATCCATTTTTTCCACTTCCTGTTGCTTTAGTGTATGAATAACCACCAAAACTTTCAGACTGAAACGGACTGTCAATAATTTCTTTATTAGCGTCTATCCAGTCTTCAATCTCTTTGGTAACATTAATAACAGCGGGCGGAACTGCCATTGCCCAAATTTGCCCACCGAAAGTTTCATCAACCAAAGTTTCTGTGTCCGAATATATATGAACTCCGTCATTGAAAACGGAGCCTATAATTTTGAAATACTGGTTTTCTTTAAGAAAGTCAACCACAAGGGATCCAGATTCAATTTTAAAGCTTCCTCTATATATTTCTTTTACAAAATAATTGTGGATGTAATCCAGTACCTCTTGTATCATATTTCTCCTTAGGCTTTCTTTGCCCCTCTCTTGGTCTTTGTTGGTTTGGACGGGCTTTCATCCGCCTTGACCTCTTGAGGCTCTTCCTTGGGCTCTTCCGCAGTCTCCTCGGGTATGCCCTCAACGGGATCCTCTGAGAGCTCCGGTTTAGGTTCCTCAATTGCTTTGATCAGTGGTTGTTTTCTACGATTTGCAGAGGTAGACAGCTCCTTGATTCTCTTGTCTAGGACTTCAAGGCCCTCACGAGGGAAGAGATCTCCCTCGTGGTAAGCAAAACTATTATCCTGCAAGTCCGTAAAGTATTTGATTACTCTGAATTTCTTCATGATCATGCTCCTGTGCTTGAATCAGTAGCGATCCACAGTGAGTTGGGATTGTAAAGAACAGGCATGAACAGGCCACTTGCCTTGGTCCAAAGCACTGCGGGATCCTTCTCCATCCACTGTGAAATGTAAACGTAAGGGTTCACACTGCTTGTTCCAACTTTCATGAACTGTCCTGCGTCAACCTCGGGAGGATTGCCCCAAAGACCAATACCCATTCTTCCTGCAGGGTTTGTAGCGAAGAATGTGAACACATCCTCGGGGAAATATCTCTTCTGAGCGATCACAGGTCTGCCATCTGCACCGATCACTGAACTTGCACCATAAGTGAGATCGTTGGTCACAATCTGTGTAATACCAAACTCTGTCTCAAGGTAAGCTTCAAGAGCCTGCGCTGAAACAAGTGCTCCAACGGCGTTTACACCATTGATGGCGGTCTGAACCGAAGTATGCTTACGCATCTTTGTCAGATTTTTCTTTGATGTGTAAAGGCCCGTGATTGTAACACCCTTAGCGAGTGCAGCATCAACAATGGCCTGTATCTGGGCGAATACGTCCTCACCTGCATCAAATGAGATCGTGAACGCCGTCTGAGCGGTGGATACACCATAATCTACTGTAAGATCAAGGTTATTCTCCTTGATTGTTACCTTACCTGTAGCCATAAGTTCATTCTTGGCTACCTTTGTACGAGTAACAACTTGGTCTGCAAGTCTGATACCATCGTTGAGAACATAGTCGTACATTTCGTCATTTCTAACGCCTGCACGAAGAAGTTCTCTCATTCTCTCAGACTGATTAATCTTAACCTTAATAAGGCCCTTCTCAATATTGTGACTATCGATAGGAACTCTGAAGGTTGTCTTAGCTTCTGTGTCAAAACCATGGAACTGAGCCATTACAGGGATCTGATACTCTGCGGCAATTGAGTTCCAAGCGGCAACAAGGTTATCTGTCTTATCATCTCCAAAGAGGCCGTCAATCGGGTCATTCGGCCTGTTAACCTCAAATCCCATATTAAGCCATTCTTCCTCGGGGATAAATCCCATTATATTGTTTTCAAATTTAGGCATGTTTATTTCCTCCTTTTATGGTCTTGTAACTGCGGGTTCATTAACAAACTTGAAGCCGAGTGCGGTAAGTGCTGTCTTAGCGGCACCTGCGATTCTCACATCAGACTTAGCGTAGTAAGTCTTACCATCTGCAACTGTAGTATCAGTTGTAAGAGTATAAACGTAAGCACCTGCACTACCCGATCTCTCATACCAACCTTTTTCAGCAGGATTATCGCCTGTTTCGGGTGTTACTGAATCATAACTCTCGCTTGTGATCGCAAGTCTGTCCTCATAAACAACACCCTTTGTTACAACTGAACCCGGCATATTGCCTGTAGTAACATCAACATCCTCATACACGATGCCGATTGCGTTCCCATCGTTAGTAGGGTATGCAGTTCCCATTGGAACATATTTGCCGCCCTCCGTTGTAGTCTGAACTAAAGCGCTATTCTGCGCAAATTCTCTTGTTTCCCTCACACATTCTTCATGAGCGAGAAAATAACCCGGAGCGTATACTTTTGAATTCTGGTCATGGTGTATAAACGACATGATTAATTCTCCTTTCCTTTTCCGTATAAGTTATCATGATACTTCGCGGCAAGCTCTGCCGCTCTTGAAGATCCGTCAGTTGAACCACCGTTACTTGCAGGGGGTTTATCAATATCAGCTCCCTTAATGTCCTCGGACATGATAAATCCATCCCAATCAGCATTGATCCTCTCTTTTAACTTGTCAGCATTATCAAGAGATCCATCGCTATTCAACTTGATGTCCTTAAAGTCGGTAACACGAATTATCGAATCAATGTGCTTTTCTCCAACTTTACACTCAACAAGGAGCTTTTTATAGGCGTTTTTTACCTTCGTTTCTGCTTCTTTGCTCTGAACTTCGTTTTTGTACTTCTCAAAATCCTCGTGCTCCCTATCATACTTGCCTTTCCAGTCGTTATCGCTCACGTCTTTTTTGAGTTCTTCGAGTTCTTTTTCCACAGTAGAAAGCTTATCCGCCTTTTCTTTATATTCATCAAATTGATCCTTAACCTCTCTGATCTGGTCTTTTAAAGCGGACGTGACGGATGTGTGTTCTTCGATTATAGCCCCTACCTGTTCATCGGTAAGTCCCATACCTTTTAACATTGATCTTGTTAATGCCATTTTATTATCTCCTTTACTTTGGGTGTGTTCTTCCACCTACGAGAATTGGAACTGATTCTTTAGTTCCATATCAATTATACCACACAATCAATATCGTGTCAAGTTTTGATAATGTTGTATTGCATTGCACCCACTAGAAAGTGGGATGCAATACAACACAACATATATCATATAAACTGCGGATGTTGTAATGTGTATTGCGTTGTTGTATAATACAACATCATCCATTAAGTTCGTTTTTTATAATGGATTCATATTCAGATATGTGATTTTCAATTGCAGGCTTAAGATAGGGTCTTGGTCTTACATATGAATGACCTACACCAGATCCCCTTGGAGCGTCAAATTGCTCCCATTGAGGAGGAGCTTGAAAATAAGGACCGGTTCCAAGTTCAACATAAGGGGCATACTCGACGTTTGACCCAATTGTAACCGTACTTTCTTTTTCGTTGACGGAATGAGTGATTGAATTTCGAAGGGTACCACCTCGATACCCCTTTTTACCAGTGCTTTCGGATGTACCTACTGGACAGAGTGCTTTAGCGTATTTTTCAGCTTTAAGCCCAATTATTTCAAGTGCTCCCGCCGTAGCTTTTTTCATTTCGGATAAAACTTTGTCAGAGTTATCATCAACAATTTCTATTCCAGAACTCATTGAATCCCCTTTCTATTTTAACGTTTGCCGTATTGTTTAACTAATCTTTTAAGAATTTTTGTTCTATTAGGAAATTGCTTTTGCATTAAATTAGGATCCCTTGAAAACAACATCATACAACTTTCAGCGAAATCCTCTGTCATGGCATTTGAACCATATGGAGTAACTGAGTCAAACCCGATTAATGCAAGATCGGCCGCAGTGGCATCCGCCCATTCTGTTAATGCGCTAAATCTGGTGCCTGTGGTTTTATCATATGCAACATATCTGTCTAAGTAGTGACCTCCTTCATGACACAAAGCGTCTTTAACATAATTCATATCATGATCCGTATTTGCATAAAATACTATTTTTTCACCACCCGTTGCATAGGATTTACTAAAGTTTTTATATTTTGTTCTCCAATATGGATCATCTGGATTCTCAAAATCTACCACTTGAATTTCTTGTTGCATAACACTTCTAAAATCGGGAGGTATTTTATACATTTGTTTGATGATGTCGTCGTATTTTAGTGTTTGTTTAGACTCGTCTAAATCATAAGGGTATACAATCTGTATATCGTCGTCTAAAGTAAATACATCTGCATCTCTTGTTTGGTCCACAAATTTATGGTTATAATCTTTAGTCAATTTTATCCAATGTGTGCCGTTTTCGGTTTTTACTTTAAACGTACTATTATATACTAAATTATTACGATTTAAATTTCCTCCCATGGTTTTTGCCCGTTTCCATTCTTTATAAGTCATTCCTGCGATTGGTTTTCCTTTAATGTTATCATATCTTTCGTAATATGACGGATAATTCCTAATGTCTGAAACCATTGTACATCGGCAGTTGTAAATTTCCGCAGGTGCTCCACCTGGATCACCCGGGTACTTAAGACCGTTTGAAAACTTACTGTCTATGGGTACTTTTTCACCATCAATAGCCGCATGAGAATCCCTTGTGTGAGAGTCAAGAGTTGCCATCCATTCTTTATACAAGTCAATTCCAAGATCCTTTGCCGATTTCATTGATTCAAGTCTACCCGCATTTTGCGCTTCCGTCATAGCAGTCCGGGCGAAAGTTTTCATTTTATTCTCATTGTTTGTCACAAGTTTGTTTGTAAGTCTCTTTGCAATTTTATCAAGACTTTCACCCTGTATTATACCCTGCGTAATACTCCGGTTGACTTTTTTCTGCGACCACGTGTAATCTTTTGGCTCATTAATCTTCCATTTCGGTAATACTTGAGGGTTGTCCTTAATTAATTTTGCCACGGTTGCAGAATCATATATACCAAATCCAAAGTTAACTTTTGCCTTATGTTCAATATCGTAATTTGCGTAATTCGCGTTAACCATGAACACGTTGTTCATCTTACCATTAACAATATCCGCGGCAATTTTGTTTGAATTGTGCATAGTGTTAAGGATCTGTTCACGCTTGGCTTTCCACTGTTCGCCTTGAAACACTTGACCTTTTTTCCAATTGTCAAATTGTTCCTGCGTAATTTTACCGTCCCTCAATTCCTTAGCATAGATTTTTTCTTTGGCACGATACTTTTTATTGAAATCCTCCATTTTGTGTCTAATATCAATTTCAGCCTGATTATATACAATGTGGATTTCATGCTCAAGTTTCTTTATTTGGTTTTCGGTATAAATTGCTCCGTAATCCATATATTAAATACGACTGTCAAAGTCAATTGAATTCTTGCTGTGTTTCATCACTACCATCAGAAATGTTTTCGTCTTCCAGTTCAAAACTTTCCTGATCTTCTCCAAGTTTACGGGCTAAAATACCTGCAACTTCATCAACAGTAATGAAAGGAAGTTTGTTAAGAATTGTTTCTTCGTCAAGGTAATCTGAAGCCGATAAAATCATTTCAGTCTGCTCTTTTTGATTGGAAATTCGGTTTCTTTTGTAAGTTGGTGTATCCTCAATTCCGATAATTGCCAGAATGTGTTCTATAAATTCAGTAATTTGGAATTCAAAGTCGTCTGCTTCCTCATCAAGTGGTTGGTATGCCGCCTCAAGATGATCATTTGTACTTGCGGCATCCACAGCATGTACATCCAGACCTCCGAAGTCTTCATAAATTCCTGACCGGATTTCATCAAGATATTCTTTACGTGCTGCATACGGAACCTCCTGCGTATAAGGTGTGGCTCTTGAATTTTCTGTGTCTGCAACAGCGATATGATTAATTTTAAGACGATCTCGAAATTTTGCAAGTTCTGCATCGTCCATTCCACTGCAATTTTCAAGGATCCAATAAATTTGTGCGCAATCTGTAAGGTCATTTGCAAAGCCCGAACGAATAAGATCAAATGAATCTATTGAATACTTCATCCCGACAAGTGTTGATTGCTTGAGTTTGGACCCCCAAAGTGGAACAATTGGAAGAATTCCGTAGTTTTCCTCCCCAATTACTTCTTCCCCGTCTTCGGGTGAATATGCAACTTTAAGTTTATATGCCCTCTTAGGCTGTGTCTCCTCCAAATCAATTCCAACATTTGCCTTCGATTTGTACTTTGTATAACCGTCTTCCTCGTAAAGTACAGCAATTAGTGGTTTGTTTTGATCAATCCTCCAAAACCTGATTCCTGCCTTCAAGGATCCGTCTTCTTCATCCCAAAGTGGTACAAACTCAGTAACTGGAAAAACATGTAATCTGTTTAAATTCCAAAATCCAAAAGTTATACCGTGGATTAAAGCGTTATATCCCGCAGTTAAAATGTCTTTGTCAAACTTCCTACCAAGCAATTCCTTTGTAGTATCAATTTTAATTAGATTACCCGTCTCTTCGTCAACCCCATTTTCCACGTGTTCAGTAAAAGAAACTCCGTTACCTAAAAGATAAGTGTTTCTCTGTGTATTTAGCCGATGAAAGAAATTTGAAGTGATTTTGTTATTAGATGCCGTGTAGTCCTCGACAGGAATTCCAGTCATAGTAAAAATTGTTTTGACATAGTTCAAAATCGTTTCGTTACGTTGATGGTCATAAGCGTCTGCAGATTTAGCAGTTTTATAAAGATCTGAATTTACATGATTTGTAATAGCGTTTGAAATGCCTGTGAGCAGGTCTTTTTCTTTTTTAAAATCTTGATAAGTGTATAGCATTTTCTAATACCTCCTAAAACCGGGAATCATAACTTGTGGTTATTTTAGCAACCCTTTCTGTGTTTACAAAATACCTCATAGCGTCCATTAAGTGGTCATTATCCTTAACGGGTTTGTCCTCGGATAAAGATTCATCCCAAATGTAGGACTGCGCTTCCTTTTGAAAATTTTTACAACGTTTATGAATTTTAATCTTGCCCCTGCTTATACAAGACGATACATTTCGAATACCATTAATTACATCGTTGTCAGCATTGATTGGTTTAAAGTGTTTTGATTGTCGTAGTAAAGCAATAAACGAAGCCGCGGATGGATCCACAATTACTGGAATTTTCTTAATAAATTTCTCGCCCCATGCACTTTCTTGAAAATTTCGTTCGTTATACTCAATCACATCAGAACAAAAATCTTCAAGCATTGAAAGGTACTCATTGTCAGTTTTTTGAATCCCCGTATCTCGTCCTGAATAGTAAAGCTCATTTGGCGCGTACCACACACCATTCCGAAGTTCCCACCGAAGAGCGGCAAAAGGATTTGAAGTACCATAATCAAGAGAAACAATGTAATTCTCTGCTATATTTGAAAACTCACTCTCATACATTGCATCCGTAAAATTTGGATAAACTAAGCCTTCAGCGAGTGTCCAAAGCCCAAGAATATATCTATCATACCACACACCGCTATATTCAGTCTCAAGATTACGAACGTATTCTTCTGGTAAAAATGGGTTATCATAAAGGGTGTAAACTTGACAGTAAATGTCAACCCCTTGTTGAGCAGAATCAAGAAACTCTTTAAACCAATGATTGGGGCTTGACGGATTTGTTGTGGCATCACAGCAAGACCAAGGGAGTGACAGACGAGACTTAAGCATTTCGAAAACTTCTTCATTAATATCCGTAGCCTCATCAATAGCAACATAGGCAATTTCGGACCCTCGAATTTTCGATACTTGTCTTATATTGTCAGCTCCAATACAGTATACTTTTTCTCCGAGAATTTTAGTAATATTTTGAGAATTAATCTGAGTTGCAACCGAATCCCCATAAAGGTCCCGCATAGGCTGAAGGATATTCCGCTCTATATTGGCTCGGGTGGCTCCGAGGATAACCCGGAGCCCCCTAAGACCCTTTCGCTCTATAAGTCTTGTTGGGATACAGTATGAAATTTGACAATAAGACTTACCGGATCTTACGGCACCACAGGCAATATTCCACCTATGATGGGCATTCCTGATATATTCGGCTTGTTTAGTTGTTAGTTGAAATTGGTTCTGCATATATTCTCTTAGTGTCTCCTTTCCTTTTTCTTGCGCTCAAGCACATTCGGGCGGGTGAAAACCCGCCCATTGAAGAAAAAGACAAGAAAAGACACTTTCCTTTTTAAAAAGAAATCAAGTTGTCGAATCTTTGATCTCAATTTGCCTATCTTCACCAGATTCAGCAACTTCTTTCATAGCTACAAGAATTTCTTTAACAGTATCTTGATACTCTGTAGCCTCCAAAGGTTCTTGCACAGCCCGGTATCTATTTGGCATATGATTATAAAGCCATTGCATAATCGCTTTGGTTTCGGGTGGCACGTGTTTAGTGACTGTCTTAGTTAGCCGCATTTCACCTTCAATCAATTCATGCGTTTCCTCGGTGTAATCGTAACCGCAGGCTCTCTTATACAAAGCGGTTTCAACATGAGCATTACAAATTTCTATTGCTTCATCAAGAGCCTTTTGAATGTCGCGATTTTTTAGCCTCCACTTTCTAAAAGCTTCAACAGAAATTCCAATATATTCTTTGGCTATATCTTCTACTTTTATACCCTGCCTGCGCCACTCGCCAATTAAAGCAATTCCATTTTCTGATTCATAGAAAGCAATTCTTTCTTTTCTTCCGGCAGGAGTATTTGGAAATTCTTTATAAGCCATAATTCATCCCTCCGCTTTTATTTTATCACAAGAATAAGTTCACTGTCAAATTAGTGGCTTTCTGATTTATCAATTTGTTGCATGTTGTGTTGTATGGGTTGCATGTTGTATTGCATTGCATTTCCCTAAAGGGAAACGCAATACAACACACACATTGCATACCTTTGTGCAATTATACAACACTTCAAAGCCCGCGTCCTTCTTAAACTCTGAGCCATTACATATGTTATGTTGTATGTTGTATTGTAAAATGCAACGTGTTGTATTTATTATAACACCCCTATGTGTTATGTTCGTAAATGTTCTTTTATTGTAATAACCATATGTGTTATAATAAAAAGAAAAAAGGAGGAACTACCATGAATAAAACGGAAACTTACATCGTTTACATGCACACAAACATGCAAAACGGAAAGAGGTATATTGGGGTTACTTGTTTAACTCCCAAAGCCAGATTTAAAAAAGGAGGACTTGGCTACAGAGGTAATAAATTAATGTGGGCTGATATTGAGAAATTTGGATGGAATGCTTTTTCTCACAGAATATTGGCGGAGAATTTATCTGCCGATGATGCATATACAATGGAAGCAGAACTGATAGTAAAACACAGAGCCAACAATCCAAAGTACGGTTATAATGTTTATGCAGAAGGATATAAAGTTCCAAGTGGTGCGGGTAATGCGATGTCAAAAACAGTATATGGCAAATTTCAAGATGAATGGGTAACGTATGGATCATTTAGGGAGGCATCCAGAGAGACTGGAATTTCCTTATACAAGATCCGTGAGAGTGTAAAAACTGGAAGGATGGTTGACGGGTATGTTTTCAAGACTTGGTAAATTCAAAATACATTCAAAGTCCTTTACGGAGACGGTTTAAAACAAATACTTGACAAGGAGTATTTTTCCGTGTTATAATAAAATTGTAGAAGACAAACAAACATTTTCCAATAGGAGGAGAAAGAAATGAAGAAATCATTCACAATTGATGAAACAATTTACATGGAGACAGAGAAGGGATACTTCTACAAGAGCACTGGCGCAGTTGACAAGAAGGGGAACCCCATCATGATGAGGATCGCGAAACACATTTTCGAACAGGCATTCGATAAATATATTCAGATCGGGCACGATCAGGGTGATGTTGAGGACGAGTGGGATATTGAGGACGAAATCGTGGAGCGCAAGGAAGTCGAGGACCAGAGGGACCGCGAGACCGAGCAGAACTTCAACAAGAAGACGGATAAGAAGGCCGCTAAGCCCCGCAAGAGCAAGGACATCGCCTACGAAGGAAACGGAGTGACTCTTACGGCAAAGCAGGTAAAATTCATCAGCAGGATGCCCGAGGATTACTTCTATGAGAACGGACTGGATAGCACACTTTGGATCGATGTCTTTTGCGACACCGTAGCGGACGAGTTTAGCCCTATGGCAGTTGGGGCAATGATAAGCACATTGAAGGAAAAGAACTTGATCTCCGTGAGCAAAGAGCGCGTGAACGGCAGGGTGAGCAAATATTTCGCATTCACAGAACTTGGAACAAAGGTAGCAAAGGAGTTGGGCCTCAAGTAAGAGGCCCCGGAAAAGAGATAATTATGACAAAAGAACTCAAATATTGGGAACTTCAATACAAAACGCTGAAAGATCTCTACACCAAGGCATTTGCAAAATTGCAGAAGGATCCGACAAATCCCTGGCAAAAAACAAGAGTACAGAATCTGGAAATTGAATATCTTGAGGCAAACGACAGGTATTTCACAATGTTGGAAGAAGCAAATTATAAATAATCAATTTAAGGAGGAAATAACAATGGCAGGAACAGAGAGAATTTACGTGGATAGAACAACAACATGGCATGCAATCGGTAAGGACGTGCAGGAGTGCAAGGATATGGAGCAGGTGCTCAAGGCTTCGGGTCTCGATT
>Ga0326511_10001481_pt1 | contig 19433 bp, 17 predicted proteins | sample 0_2496_0518_D_FD_203701 | JGI IMG/M metagenome (GOLD analysis project Ga0326511, IMG submission 203701) | Bovine rumen microbial communities from UC Davis, California, United States - 0_2496_0518 | ecosystem: Host-associated > Mammals > Digestive system > Stomach > Rumen | place: USA... | reverse complement strand
CAATATCATCTTTCCATTTCTTATCCCAGTCAGCTTTCCAGTTTTCTCCATATTCCTCTTCCATTACTTCTTCGAAGTTATCTCCATAATAATCCATTTCCCAAAGAAGCATAGGATTACGTTCTTCTATTTCAACATCAATATCATAATGATCTTTCCACCATTTTTTAACAGTTTCCATATTTGATGTTGGAGTTGCACCGAAAGCTAATGTATTTCTGAACTTTTGTTCATCAATATTAAAACAATAGAAATCTTTACAAAGACCAATAATTTCCATTACTTTATTTGTTACCTTTTCAGTAACAACATCTGCTATTTCACCATTACCGTCATATTCATCATAAATGATTTTACCAATATGTTCTTTAAGTGGTGGCACCTTTTCATAGCCACGAGTCCCTGGATGGTGATTACCATTTTCATCAGTATATCCTTCAATATACTTATCCTTAGTACCACCTAAAGTAAGATATTGTTCAAGTATCTCCATGTGGTCTTTCCAATCAGATTCAATATGATAAGCATCAAGATACTTATTTATAATATAAACATATTCTTCATAAGAAAGATAATGACGATTATATATAGGCCCATCCTTCTCTTCATCAATCTTACCTGCTTTATATTCAGCAATAAGATTATCCCAATCTGCTGAAGGCTGAGCCTTTGCAAACATTTCTCTATAACAGTCATTGACTGCTCGTGACAAAACTTCTTCTCTATCTAACATAATTAATACTTATTTATATACAATAAATATAGAAAAACACAATTAGAAGATTTTAGAATGGATTGTTAATATTTGTTATATCTAATGTCTGTTCTTTTGGAAGCATTTCAACATGTGTTCTTAAATGTATTAATGCATCTTCAACACTTTCAAACAATTCATCTACAGTAAACCAAGTTGTTTCACAGTATTCACCATCACAATATTTATGAGTTGCATTTGTATTTGTTGTATCTCCTGTTTTATGATGTGTATAAAGTCTATAAACCTCATATAATACTTGTTTATAAGAATTATATTTTCCACAGTTTCCACTGTTGGTTTGTTCAAATCTTGCAACAAATCTCACTTCACAAATTTTTGCTTGATAGATTTTGCCTTCACCAATAAAGTATACAACATCATCAAGATTAAATTTAAAATCTTTTGTCATATTACCAAATAAATTTTACAATTATAAAATAAGTCAATACAAGTATAGCCCAGATACAAAGTACCTGAGCTATAGCTTTAATATGTATCTTTGTGTTATTCATATTAAATTTTATTGAAAATATGAATTAACTGATTTTCGATTTTTAAGAACTTCTTTTCTAAATCATTTGATTCTATCATAGGAATACAATATTTCCAAGTTACATTCTTGAATGATTTTGTATACTTAAGATTCTTCAAATTGATATATTCTGCAACCAGTGCACGAAGTTCTTTATCATTATCATATTTATATTCATATCTTTTCAATACTTGTAAATATGATTCATAATCTTCAATATGACCATGATACCTAAGATTCAAGAATACATTCTTATATTCTTCATCAGAATAATCACCACCTGGGCCACGATCATAAAACTTTTGAGGAACCCAATGATAATCTTTACCATCAATTACTTTAATATCTCCAGTACCTTCAGGATTAGCTTGTTTAATACCATGTCCTGTAAAAATATTTAACCATGAGGTCTTTTCAGTTACATTTGTTGTAATTTGTACTGGATAACCATTTGATTTGTCAATAACGAAAGTATTCTTTGCGTTATTATTTGTCCACATTCTCATCCTTCAATTTCTTTATCAAGTGTTATATATAATTCAGTAGATCTATATCTTGAATCTCTTATCTTATCATTATCATCAGAAGTTCCATTCCATGCTAAATCTTTTAATGTAAATGGTTCACAATCTCCAGATTTATCTTGAATAAGTACTTCACAATAAGGGTCAAAATGAGTTAATTCACAAATTAAATCAAATACTTTCATATTAAGATATCTTTGATTTTACACATTCGGCAATAAGCTTACCATCTGCACGTTCAAAAGCTTTCTTAACTTCACCAATTACTTTACCCATTGACTTTTGTTCAATTCCATTTGGGTAATATTCATTAATGTAATTCATAATATCTTCCTTTGTTGCTTCCTTAGGTAAGAACTGCTCAAGAACACATAACTCAAAAGCTTCCTTTCTTAAAAGTTCTGGATTATTCTTATAATTCTTTTCAACATTTTCCTTATGAGACTTAACCATCTTTTCAAGAATACCTTTTTGAATATCCTCAGGAACATTATCAATACGGAAGTCCATTGATTCTACAATAACTTCTACATCAACTTTCTTACCATCCTTTTCAGCTTGCTTAATTTCAGTATGAAGAATTTCCTTTTTAATAAGATCATTAATCATATTCTTATTCTTTGTTGCTTCCTCCATGAATACACCCTTAAGAACCTTATAAAGTTCAAGAGTTGTATTTAACTCAAAATAAGTTTGCTCATCTGTAACTGATAATGTAAGACCTTCTCTTTGTGCTTCCATCATCTTCTTCTTGATAGGCATATAATCCTTTGTTACTGCCTTAATAAGTTCATTTATCTTCATAATTACTTAATATACTTTTTAATAAAATTCTTTGATGCTGGCATAAAATTACACTTGTCACTTATACACCATTGTAAATAACTTTGGTCATGCTCAGCAATATATTCAAGAGGTACATTTCGATATTTACCAATATTCATACAAGGTACCATCTTACCACCAAAATCGTAATCAGCAACTGCATTGTCTTCTCCATACATTTTCTCAGGTCCATACTTTTGCTTTCTTTGTTGTGCAACAAAAATTGCATAAGTTGCCTTAATATCTGAAAATGCATCATGGGCAGTCAATCCAGCTTCCTCCATAGATTTTCCTTTATATCTTAAATAAGTATTCTCAAGATTAATACCATTACGACGTTTCTCCTCCAAGAATGCATCATAACAATCACGGGTAGTAAACTCAATATCAAATCCATACTTATTCAACTCACACTTTAAGAATGGAATATCAAATCCATTTCCATTATATGTAAGTAAAGGATTATCTCCAATAAATTCTACAATTTGCTTTGCAACATCTTTAAGATAAGGTTTATCTTCCAAAAATTCGTGAGATATACGATGTTTCAAATATGCACCTGTGTCAATTGTATATTCTCCAAATGGCTTGATATAAAGATTAAGCTGGTCAATTATCTTATTAGATTCGGTGTTAATCTTTAATGCAGCAAATTGTATTATCTGATGTTTTGTTCTGTCGAGACCGGTTGTCTCAAGGTCAAATACTACAATATTCATAAATTTAAAATAGGTAGACAAAATTAATTGCCTACCCGTTATATTTTATATTAATTACTCAGAATCCTTACAGTAGGCTCTCTCAATCAGAGTATCGACATGCTTATTGCACTTGTCAATTGATTCGATGCTATTCTCGAGACGAATATCAATTTCATTTGCTGCCTTAAGGAAGATATCTTGAATACGCTCATAAATATAAGCAGCTGTATCAAATGCACCAGACTGTGCACGTGTCAAAGCAATCTTCTTACCAAGTACCTCATCAAACTCGTCCTCAGGAGCACAATCAGCAAATGCAACAACTTCAGTTACAACATGTGGCTCATAGAAGAAATCATCATCAATTGCCCATTCCTCTACACGGAACTCACGTTCTACAAGATTAATAAACTCTTCATTATCCTTAAGCATCTCAATATATGGGAGACGATTAAGATTCAAACCAAATGTCAGATGACAAGCGACGACGCGCTTGCCCGGATTCACATTGTACTGTACGTTCAAGTAACGTACGCCTGTCTTGTTTCTATTCATAATGTTTTTGTAAAATTAAATTATTTATATTATTTGTTTATCTTTCAAGTATTACAATTATATATAGTTTCTAAATGATTTTTATTCTAAAATTATGCTAATTTATTTATACAAGATTATTTTTATATATAAAGATAAAATAAATGTAAACAATGAAACGTAAAACAAATCTATTTTATGTAGATGGCCCAGATAGTAAGTTTATAACATTTAGTAATTATACTGAAGCATTGACTGGTAATTTCTTAAGTACAGATACTAAGTTATTTCCAGATAAATTTTTATGTTTGAAATTAAAAAATTTGAATGCTTCAACAAAACCAAAGTTTATTAAATATCTTGCTAAATATTATGAAAATAAATTAGCAGCATTAAGAGATTATAGTATTGAAAAGAATATTAATCAAGAATACGAAATATTGCCACTTGCATATTTATTAGAAGCAATATTAAATGCTTGCGATATTGAAAATAATGGTTTTAAATTAGATCCAACAAGATTTAATTCATTTGAAAAGATATCTGAATCTGTTTATAATATTGCAGAAAAAGCAAATACATTAATTACATATATTGGTAACATTACTGAACAAGATTATAATGGTACTTATACAGATACAATATGTTGTATTAATGCAAATGAATATTATGAAGGTAATCTTAAATTTAAACATAATATTTTAACAAGTGAAATTTCTAATAAATGCACTGTAGATCCATCAAATATTTTATATGGATGGGAAGGTGAACAAATGTTTGATGAATATGTTGATAAAACAACTGGTGAAGTTATTCAACCATTATATGATGATAATGTAAGTACATATAATTATAATACATATTTAGATAATATTGAATATGTTCAATTATCAGATAATTCAGATTCTATATATGCAAATTCATTTAAGACAATTGAATTTAATGTCATAATTCCATTATTTACAATTACAAATATTAATCCAAATACTAATACTGCTATATTGGAAGATGAAAAAAATGAAAATGGAAATAAATGTATTACTTTAAATTCAGATATTACTGATTCACAAAACTTAAAAGCAAGACGTGACGTTCCACTTGGAATGTGGTTTTATGCTGATGATCCAAGTAATGATACATTTATTGAATTGAAAAGAGATGGACAATTGAAAGCTTATCCATCATGGTCATTATTAATTGCTTCACAATTCAAGCCATTTCCATATACATTAAAGTATCAGAAAGAAAACGATACTAAAAACAGTGTTATGACGTCATTTAATACTTTTGCTGAAACATTGTCAAAAGTTAATGATGTATTAGATAAATTCAATGAAATGAATATTAATATAAGTTCATTGGAAAATAAAATTTTATCTTTAGAAAAACAAATAAAAGAAATGGGAACTGTTACTTCAATAACAGAAATGGAAAAGAAGTTCCTTATTTTAAGTACTGATGTAAAAGACCAGATAAATGATTTTAAGAAACAACTTTATGGATATGTTGATAATATTACATGGTCAAGTAAATACAAAAATAACAATTAAGATTTGATTATATGACAAATAATAATTCAATAAAAGAATATTATATAAAAATTGAAAAAATGATGAGTAATGCAGTTAATATTTTGACTGCTATTAATCAATCATTATCAACATCATCTCCAGAAATTTCAATTGATTTGGTAAATACTGATACTGCTTCAGATAATACATCAACAACATTACGTATTCCATCATATTTATATTTGGAAAGTAAAATTGAACAATTAGATAATATTATATCTAATTTATTTACTATTCCTAAATCTGGAGAAGCATGGTTTGAAAAAACATCAAACATGTATAAGTTGTCATTAGTAAAATCAAATAATGCTCCTGTTATTCCTGTTATTGATAATGTAGATAAATTAGGATTTAATATTAAAGATAATAATATATTCAAAGATTTAGTAAATCCTAAAACATATATAAGATTAAATGTTAATAATCTTCCTGAATATGTTTCACAAATGGTTGTTAATAAACTTGTTATTTATAACAACTCTGATGCTGAATACTTAAAATTATTCAAAACATATTCTGACGTAAAAGCTGCATTATTCAACAAACAAAAAGGAGTTGATTATGATGAATATGAATCTGTTATTAATTTACCTGTTAAAGCAGATCATTATAAATCATTTTTTAAAATTGAAAAAGTACATCGTCCAGGAGAATTAAATGAAAACGATGAAGAATATCAGTATTACACTTTAACATTAGATACATTAACTTATTATGATAAAGATGATTCATCAATTCAATATCAGTTAAAGAAAGGTGATTTAATTTGTCTTCCTAATGAATATGCAGTTTATAAAGTAAGACAAGTAAATACAATATATGATTCTGAAAACAATAGTGATAACAATGAATATGTTGTAGAATTAGAAGAATATGTAGGTCATATTGGTTTACAAACATTCGATGAAAATTCTGAAATGTATTTACAAATATATAATGAATCATATAAAAATTATCATTATATAGATATTCCTCTTGAAGAAAATCCAAATATTATTGTATTTGTTAGCACATTATATAATAATATTCGTAGTGTATATTCAAATGCTATTCACTTGGATTTGAATACTATTTATATGCGTGATGAAAATGGTAATTTTATACTTGATGATAATGGAAATAAAATTACTTATATTGAATATTATAAAAAGTATTGTACTAATCTTGGAGATTTAATGGATGGTATATCAAGAGTTGCTTATCCACAAATTTCTAATTATTCAAACGGTGATTTGAAACGTCTTACAGATAGTGATGAATTGAAAAATCTTGTAACAAGTACATTATATAATGATGAAGAATTAATATTAAAAGTTGCAAGAATTAATTCACATTTAATTGATGAAGATACAACAAAAAATATTATTGCATTACATAATCAAAAGAATGAAATAAATTCTCAATTAAAAGCAGTTCAAGATAATGTTGACCAAATATATACACAATTAACTACAACTGATTTTACACAAGAATCAAATATATCACAAGATTCTTTACGTGGTCAATTATCAGATTATTATAATGAACGTCTTACACTTGAAAAGCAATTGATTAGCATCGTAGATAATATTAATCAAGCAAAATCAAGTGTATTAGGTTTAAGTGATTCTAAATATCGTGTAAGAGGCGTTACTGATGTTAATGATAGATATGATTCATCAATTGAGTCTACAATTGTAACATTTTTACATGGTCAATTTGGATATGAATGTGATATAGTAGGAATGGATGTTGAATATAAATATAAAACTGCTACTAAAGATTCAACATCTGTTATAAGTAATAGTGATGTAATATTTACAGATTGGAATAAATTATATAATATTGATAGAGAAAGATATTTAAAATTTGATTCAGCTTCAAGTAAGTTTACAGTTGAATATTCTAATTATAATTCAACTTCAAATGTTGTTAAATGGAATCAAATTGATATTCCTATTAATCAAGGTGAAGATGTAGTTATCCGTGTAAGATATAAATATAATATTGGGCAACCATTTATTAATTTATATACTCCTTGGTCTGATGAAATAACTGTAGTATTCCCTAATGAATATACAGAAACAACTGATATATCTACAGTTCTTGATGAAAATGATAAAGATGTAATAGGCGCACAATTTATTAAAACATTAATAAATAATGGATATGAAGAACATATATCAGGTAAATTAGTTGATAACGGACAAATATTTCATCATATGCCAGAAAACATTTATTCTGGATTTAATACTCCAGAAAATAATCTTATTTCACTTAAAGATAAGCTTATTGATATGAATAATGAAATTACTACATATAAAGCTGCAATTGATAGTGAAATAAATTCAAATTATGAAGTATATTTAGAATGGGATAATACATCATTAAAATTATCAAATTCATCAATAAACAATATTATGATAAATGAATTAGTAAACGGTGTTACTGATTCATTTATCAGAAAAGATATGAACTTGATAATTAGAAATACTGGTAATATACCTATTAAGCTTTATAGTATGTTCCCAGGAAATACTGATATACCTTTAATTGAATGTGAAAACATGTATTTTAATTCATATATAAGTGATTATGAAAGAGTACCTATGTTAATAAGTGGTTCAAGTGTACCTTCTGAAAGTATTGTTCCTCAATATTTAGGACAATGGATCTACTTTAGACAGAATAATCCATACACAAATAAATCACTTTATTATGATGATAATATTCAAAGACAATATGACGTTGCAAGTATATTAAAAGGATTAGCTCCAACATATCAAGGTAGTTTAACTCAATATTTGAATAAAGAAAATTTACAAGCATTATTACCTTATAGAGATAGAAAAAATCTTAATGCAGATACAACATATTGGGGTTTATTATATCAAGATGAAAATGGTAATCCAATATATTTAAGTGCAAATAACGGTAAAGTAAATGAATTATATAATAATGTTGAAAATTTCTTTAAGTATTCAAACATTGATGATTCAAACAATAACTATATAATGAAGTATGAACATTTTAAATCAGTTGATGCTACAAAAACAACAACATATTTAACAAACAATATATCACTTAGTGAATTTATTAAGAACTTATCAAGATCATCATTAAATTATTATAATGGGGCATTCTTAATTCCTGAAATATTAAGTACAACACAATTACTATGTGATAGTAAAGGCAAAGAACAATATCGAACATTAGATGTAGGTAAATCTATTTCAGTTCCATTGTTGTTTGAATATTTCTTAGTTCCTAATGATTCATCAACAAAAGCTTCAATATCAAAGACTCTTGCTTTTGATATTAAATCTTCATTAATAAAAGATCCTGAACATTATATATTAACTATTACCGCTAAATATGATTATAGTCAGACAATGTCTTCTTCACAATCATATAAGACATTAGTGGATGGTATAGAATCAATTTAATAAATATTAACTAAATAAGATGATTAATAATATAAATAACGATATAAACAGATTTGATGGTAAATATTTAAAATGTGTAGTATCAAAATATCCATCTGTTTTGAAATTTTTAGCAAATAGTGGATCTATGATAGTGTTACAACCACAAAATGAATTGATTAATCAAGATATTGTTGAAACTATTTCAAATGGAAAATATAAAATTAACATTAAAAATAGTGAAAGTAAACAAAGAAATTACATTTATCTTGGTGATGAATTTTTAGCATCAGGATATGGTTTTACAACAATACAATATAGAAACACAGGAGAACGAATCATTAAAACATACGATGCCACTATTGATAGACTTGATGAAGCAGATGCAACAGAAAAGGAAACAAGAGAAAAGAAAGATAAAGAAATAATGGAAGAATTTAAAAAGTATGTTGCAATTAATGGTGGTCCAATTGAAAATACTGTGGTAAATTTTGATGGTGATGTTACTAAAAGAATTAGAACAAGAGATATCATACTTTATGGAGAAGAAGCACAATATATTGATTTAAGTGTTGAAAATATTATAATAACATTATATGATCATAATGGATATGCATATAAAGCAGAAAATAATCAATGTATATTTCCATTTGGTGGTATAGTAACAAGTATAGCTATTGAAATTATTGGTAAAGATAATGATAGCGGCGGATTAAATTATTTAGAAGTACTTCATGATTTTCATCATAAAAATACAAATTATGATGAACGTGAAGGTATAATAATTAAATACGATACTGATGTTGATAATAAAATAGTTATTGAAGATAATATAGATCCGATATATAACACGCATAAATGGTATTATTTTAAGCAATTAAATAGTTCAACAACTGAACTTATAATTGATGAAGAAAAAAATAATGTTATAAAAGATATTTATTTATATGTTAAAGAAACACCTGAGACAAATTATAAATTTTATCCAGGTTTATTAAATTGTAAATATCTTGATATAAATAATAATGTAACAAATGAACGTATTGAATTAAAATCTTCTGGTAATGCTATAAAGAATCATAAATTAAATTTGAATACAAAATTAGATATTAAACCTCAATATTATATTAAGTATAATTTTGAACAATCTTTATTAGTAAACAATTTTAATGATAATAATATATGTCCATTAAATATGATTGATGATGATTATACTACTAAAGTAAATATATTATTAAATCATAATTCAAATACATCATATAAATATGTTCAAATTGCTGTTCCTATTAATTTTGCATTGCGTAAATTTTATTTAATTAAAAACAATCTTGAACAGTTTAATTTAACAGGAGCAATATATAAAGTAAAATCTAATGTATCGTTACCATGTCCAAAATCAAAAATACCTAATAGTTCTACAGATAAATATTATTGTATGAAATATGATGTTTATATGTTTATGAGTAATAATCCTATTGCATCAGATACAAATATTTGTTTAGAAGTAGTATATGATGGTAAACCAAGTTTAGATGTAACACAAGAAACAGAATCAGAATTAAATCAAGATTTTAACAATAATAATATAAGCAAATTAATTAATGATGAAGAGTTTAATAATTTATATTGGATAAATGGTGATAACTTTACACGTGACAATATGATTGTTAAACTTAATAATTCACAGCAAAATGGAGTTGTTAAACAATATTGGTATGCTGGACCTGAATCTAGTTTTAATAGTTCACCAAATATTAATAATCCATATTGGCATATTATAGTTGATAATACTAATACATTATATACATATTTACTTGAATCTAATACTCCAGTAAACTGGATAATTGCAATTCCTAAAGATATGGGTACATTCACAAAAGTATATAATGAAACTGATTTAAATACTAACATAATAGATTCATTATTTGCTAAAATAAATAACGATACTTATACAATTTTAAAGACAAGAACATCATCAACAATACTTAATAAAATGATAATACAATAAAGAACAATAATCATAAATTAATTATTATTAAATATATAAATACGATAGTTTAACACAATGCCAAATAATGTAAATATATCTGATTATGAAAAAATTATATTTGTAAATAATATAAGTGAAAATACTAATCAGAAAGATCTTATTACAGATAAGAATTATAATTTTGCGGTATTTTTTACTAATAATACTGATATTCCTGCAAATTGGCCTATATCAGCATGGGGTCCAAAGATTAAAAATATTTGGTATGGAGGACAACGTTTAAATAGATTTATTGGTATAGACCAAAATAATTGTACATTAAGTGTTGGCAATCATACTGTTAAATTAACATTTAATTATGAAAAAGGATTACTTGGTATTTCAGATACTAACAAATTATCTAAAATTGAATTTGTTAGCTTAAGTTATACTGATACTTATACAAATACTCTTATAGAAACAAATAATTATAATAATGTAATAAATTCAAGAGATAATACATTTATATTAACTATAAGATTTTATGCTGAAAATGATACTGATGTTAATATTTCAAAAATTTCTGACGGTATAAATATTAAATGTGAATCTAATAATCCAAATATTCAATTATTAAATTATGTAGGTGAAACAATATCATCAAATGGTTTAAGCACAGATAGACAATATCGTTTTAAAATTATTTACGATACTGAAGTTCCGGCAAATTCATCAGGAAATAGATCATATACTTTAATTCCTGATTATGACACAAGTAAATCATTAAAATTAAATCTTACATTAAGATTAAATCCTACAAGTTTTAGTGTAATTGATAAAGGAACGGGAGCTATAATTACATCAAAAACATATGCAAATTTATCTACAGATACTACAAATACATTTAATGTAAATATTTTACCAACAAGTAATGAAGCATATACATATCCTATTTCACATGATAATAGAAAATTATATGTAAAAGTAGAATCATCAAATACAAATGCTGCTACAATTAATGGCAATAATGAAGTATCATATATACCAGTGACATATAATAATTATTTTGAATTAACTGTTCATCCTGCTCCATTAAATGAAACAATATCATCTACAATAACTGTATCATTAGTATATGGAGATAACCATAATAGTTTTTATAATGATAATTTATCATATTCATTTACTGTTTATATAGGTGGAGCTTCAGGTGGCATATATTATGTTGGATATGAAAATCCTACATTAGATACATTTAATTTAAGTTTATTACAAGAATTAGATAATGTTTCAACATTATATGATTGGGAAACGACTACATTACAAGAAAATACTGATAAAGATTTTTATGTTGTTATTCCTGCATCAGAAGTTAATAATATATATCCAAGATGGGATGGATTTACATTAAATGGTAATACAAAAACATATAATCATTTTGCATCACCTTGTAATACATGGACTACAAGATTTGTAAAGTTATCTAATAAAAACTTAAAAAATGTAAATTGTGTAATATTTAAAAGCATAGATACATTTAAAGGTAAATTTTATGGAAAAATACAAAAACAAAATTAAAGATAATATATGGCTAAAGATTTAAACATAGATTATAATTTCAATTATACAAAAGGTAAAGAACATAATCCTGCCACTAATTATGCATATGTAAGTAATCCATTATTATCTGAAACTGAAATAAAAGGTGGCACAAAGAATCAAATAATGTATGCAGATCTTATAAGTATAGGACAATTTATAAATTTTGGATATTTAGTTTCAAAAAATAATTTTAGTATTCAATTACAAAAATTTATTGATTCTGTGCATACACATTTTGAAGATATATGTACAAGATTAAAAAATTTAGATGGTAAAGTAATTGTTACTCCAAGTACAGATGTTATACCATAATTAATAGAATAAAATAATTTAAATAATATATGAATTATAATAATCCTCAACATAGCCAACAATATTCATGTACACCATTTCCAATATTAAAGGAAGGTGATACATCTAATGGTATTGTTACATATCTTGATTTAGTTAGTTTAGGAACTATTGCAGGATTTGGTGTTGATTTAACACAATTTGATAGTCAAGCACAAAGATGGGATGATAAATCAATAACTACATGGCAAACATTATTTGAAGCTATTGATGCTCATTTAAAAGTATTTGATGCAAAAATAAAACTATTGGAAGCTGAGGCAAATCCTACAGCTATTACTATCACTACAAAATCAGGTAATCAATTAGAAGCCAATGCCGATGTTACTTGGAGTTCAAGTTCTTCTCATATTTTAGTTAATCCTACATCAGGTACTTTAACAACATATTCATTAGCATCTAATGCTACTGCTTATGGTTCATTTACATTAAGAGCAAATAAAACATCTGTTGATGAAGGTGGAACTGTTAGAATAACTGCTACATGGAATGCTGGTTCTAAAAAATATGATTCAACAATTACTGCATCAAAAACTGGAATGACATCAGCAACACAAGCAGTATCTTTATATAAAGATGCAACATGTCCATCATCAGTAGCAATAACAAAAAATGGAACTGCTGCAGGTACAATTACATTAACAAATAATACAGGATATATTGATTTAACAAATTTATCTGCAGGTACTTATACAATTAAAACTACAGGTAATGAAACTGCTGGCCAAGTTAGTTTTATAGTTAATCAACCTGATATACCTCAACCAACAATAAAATATTATTGGTATGGGGGTGCTGGCCCAATTAATTCTTCAACAACACCTGGTTCAGGTGCTGGATGGACTGAAGTAACAGGTAATCCATCACGTATTGAAACTGGTGAATTGGCAAGTGGAACAAAAATTAATTGGGTTCTTGCAATTGCAACAAAATTTGGATTAAATCATATTTCAAATGGTGAAGATGTAACTGATGCATATAATGTAACAACAGTAACATGTGCTGATGGTGTAACATATAAGGTATTTACTCAAATATCACAATCAAAGAAAACTGATAGAATATTTGTAGCATAAATATAATCATAAAATTATAAAATGGAAATAATTATAAAAAATGGAATAAGATTTAATAATGTTCCTACGTCAATTGCAAAAGGATATACTGGGTTATTAACAAATATTGACAATGTTTCTAATAATAAATATAAATATGATAATGAATCAGATCCTATTATTAGTGCATTAGATATTAATTGGTGTGGAGCAGAAGTTGCACCTGGTGTATCTATTAATACTACTGATGAATTACTTAATTGGATTAAAAACAATAATGGTATAACAAGTACACAGCAAAAAACATTAGAAGAATGTAAAAATGTACTTGGTATTATTAAAGATTATATATTACGAAATCAAGATAATAATGAAAATTCAAGATTATATTGGTATTGTGGATCATCAGATATTAATGAATCAACATGGCCAGGTTCATCAACAAATTGGCATGTTATAAATGGTAATCCAACAAGTATTGCTACTGGTGAAATAATATCTGAAGAAAAAGTAAATTGGGTTCTTGCAATTCCAGTTTCAATCGGATTAAATCATATATCAAATGGAGAAGATGTAACTGATGCATATGATATAAAATTTGTAACAACTGCTGATGGTGTTGAATATAAAGTATATACACAAATATCTGCGTCAAAAAAAACAGATAGAATATTTATATAAATAAACATAAAAATATATATTTTTACTTATGACATTTTCAAATATTCCTAATGGAGAATCTGCAAGAGGTTATTCACAGTATTTAACTCGTGACGATAATATCAGTAATAAAAAATATGATTATAGTGATGCTGATCCAATGATTGTCGCATTAGATATTAACTGGTGTGGAGCTCAATTACCTAATTCAAGCGATAATGGTAGCAATAAATCAATTAGCACAACTGAAGAATTACTTACATTAGTAAATGATATGAATAAAAGATTATATACTCTTGCAGCTGCTGTTGTGGCATTATCAAATAGATAATTTTTATTTGATTTGAAATATAAAGGATATACTTAGGTATATCCTTTTATTTTCTTTATACTTTCTATGATATATAATATTCCTAAATTATTTTTAATTATACAAATTAAATATTCAATAATGTTAGATTATAAACTTTTAGAACGTAAACAAATAATACATAAAGGTAATGACCAATATATTGATTTAATGAGTAAGACTTATGATGAAAAGGTATATGGGTCTGTTATGCCATTAATTGTTAATAAATATTATGTCGCTCGTCCTGACTTAATATCATTAGCATTGTATGGTGATGATAAATATGCAGATATTATTTGTAAGTTAAATGGAATATCAAATCCATTTGAAATTAATGAAGATGATGTAATAGTTGCTCCTAATATTGAATACTTTAATGACTGTTTATATAAAGGTAAAGAAGACCCAGGATTAATTGAAGATCCTAAAAAAGAAACAATTCAAAAGATAGATAAATATAATAAACAAAAACGTAAAAATGAAGATAGATCTCCAAATGAACAAACAATTGGAGAATCAAACTTTGTTATTGATAAATCTTTAGGTTTAGTATTTTATTAATATATGGCGGATATATCTCAAACTGTAAATAGTACACAGCCAGATAATTCAATAGGCGAAGGTAAATCACCTGAAAGTACTTCTGCATCAGGATCATCAAGTAGTACATCAAGTGCAGGTGGTGAAACAAATAGAACAGATCCAAAAGTATGTCATGATCCTTCTATAACAATGGAAGGAATTGTTAGAATGTTCCCAAATCAAAATAAAGTAAATTTTGAAGAAGGTGAAGTATCAACAAATAATGAATTTGAAATGACAAGAGTTGACGGTATAGAATATCCTTTAGTTGCAGTTAATGATCGTAATATTGAAAATAATGAAATTATTAGCTTAACAATAAATTATAAAACATTCTTACCTCAAATAGAATTAATTATTAGAGACGAACACCAAAAGGAACAGAAGATAAATACAACACAAATGTCAAGTATAATTCGTGTTTGTATAATTGCAACAGTAAATAATGTTTATAGAAAACTATTATTGAACTTTAGAACTTATGATATGCAAATTAATGAATCAGATCCTACATTAGTTACATATTATGGAACTTATTATGTTAAAGAATTTAGACAGATAAATACAAGACATATATGGATGCCAAGTGTTTGTTCAGCTCAACCTAATTGTGGACAAGGTGGGCATATTAATGCAAATACTTGGGAAATGCTTCATCGTATTGCTGAATTAACTGGTTTAGGATTTGCAGCAACAAAAAAATGTAAAGAAATTCCTGACCATGTTATTCGTAACATATATACTCAACGATATGACCAATTTATAGAACAACAACTTGTTCATTGTGGAATCGATGAAGAAAACCTATTTGATGCATGGGTTGATCTTTATGGATATATTGTTATGGTAAATGTACCTTGGGTGTTTAACGAAGATATTACTCCAGATGAATTAACAATTAATGCTGTAGTAGGTATACACGGAACATCAAATGATGTAACTGAACAAAAACCTGTAACTATTAATCGAACATTAACAAATTATAATTTAACAGCAACTCCTTCAAATATGGAAATTACTTCATATAATATGGATGTTGATAATGATTCTATTTCACACGGTACACTTGAACAAGTATGGATGATTAACTTCCACACAAATCTTGCTGATGTTGATGAACTTGATGTACAGTCAAAACAAGATTCAGTAGATGGTGATTTTATTGAAGATTATAATACAGGTAAAAATCGTCCTATACCTAAATTTAATTTTAATGATGATGCTTGGACGGGATTAAGTGGTGGATATGATTTACACAAACAAAAAATAATTAGAAATGCATATTTTAGAAAGCTTCGTCAATCAGTATTACATGTCATAATGAAAAATATTAATTTAGGATTACAAAGAGGTACTCTCATAGATATTAAAATATTTGATAGTGATCCTATTAATAAAAAGACAACATTTGCGAATATTGATAATTTAGGAGTAGCAAGTGAAACAACTGATGAATCAAATGTACCATTGCCAACAGATGTAAATCAAGAGGATATTGTAATGGATGGTGGTGCATATATGCCTAATATGAAATTGTCAGGTTTATATTATATTGATGGAATGACATTTGAATATGCACGTGATAGTGGTAGAATTGTTCAAATATTGCATTTAATTAAGAAAGGTAAAACTTCAGGATATGAAAATAGACATAATAATCCACGTATGCCACAAACAGGTCCTGAATCTACATTACCTCAAGATCCTCCATACGAAGCACCAGTATAAGTAAATAAATAAAATAAATTATGAATATCAATTCAAACATTATAAATAGATACGACGATATGTTATATGAAAATCGTCCTGCATCTTTAAATGAATTTTTAAGTAATAAATATAATAATGTTCACAATGAATTATATAAATCTGCATTAGATAAATATATACATTCATTGATAGATAAATATGTTACAACAGAATTGATTTATGAATGCTTTGAATTAATGTCTCAAATAAATGCTTATAATGAAGATGATATTATATTTGAAGATATATATGAAAAGATATTTTCAAATGAATCTGAGACTCCAAAAGTTAATTTTATGATAGAAGAATTATCAATTGATAGAGTTACATTCTTTAAGTTATTTTATGATACAACAGTAAATAAATTAAATAATGTAAAAACTAAATTAACACATTTTTATAGAGATGATAATTATGATATAAAATCAGCAATAAAGGGAATAACAGAAATTGCAGATATTCATGATTTTAGACTTGCTTACATAATATCAGGTATTGGTAGTGAAACGAATAATGATAAAACAATATTCACATTATATACTGATGATAATGGAGATTTAGTAATATCAAATAAAGTTATATTTGATGATAATGATAATTCATCACAAGAATACATTCAACAAAATATGTATTATTATATTGGTATTGAAAATCCATCATCAAATATGAATATTAAAAATGATGAAAGATGGCAATTAATAACAGATATGTATTATGATCCTATATATAATGGTGAATATAAAGAAACTGCTTATTATATTGCTATTCCTGCTGGTTATGGAATTTATAGATATTACTTACAAAATGTTACAAAGATATATAATTATAACGAATCTATAATTGAAGCAGGTTCAGAAATTGAACAATTAAATCCATCATATTCATCTACATATACGTTTATTAAATCAATCATTATAGATAAAGTGTTATATAATGTTTATATAACAACAATGAATCCTAATGATTATAATATCAAATTTAATGATACAATTAAACTTAATGAAGATTTAATTATACCAAGTGTAAATGATGATTTTGATTTAATTTGTTCAGAAGATAAAAATTATATTATATTGTATGATTTAATAAATAATGTTCGTATAGGATATGATGAAAATGGAAAATGGTTATTAATCGTTAATGATGAACATCCAATAGATACAATAGATATTTTAGGTTTAGAAAAAATTGTAAAACAATATATGAATTATGAATCACGAAATATTGTTATTATGTATAAAAATATGATTTGTGATTTATATAAAAAGTATCATAAAATTATTGAAATAAAAAATTCTGAATATTGGATGCCAAGTCATACAAGAATTATTAATAAGATACCTCCATATAAAAAGATAAATGTTGATTTATCAAAATATTGGAATATGATACAAAGCAATAATGAAAGTAAATTATCTGATTTGAAAATAACAAAAGAAAATATGTTAGATTCAGAATTAATTGAACTTAATTATGTAAATGGTAAAGCAAAAGTTCAGTCAAGAACAAACGATACAACATATGAAGTTCCATTCAAATATTTGGATGAAACAGTTAATGTGAGTGACGAGATGATATTATCAAATTCATTCATTACTAAATATAACGAATTATAATAAATGGGATTACTTAGTAAATTAGGTGGAGCAGCAAAAGAAGGTTTAAGAAAGGGTGCAGTAAACGGATTACTTAAAATATCAGGTAATGGAGCTGCAACCGGTAAATTAAACTATTCAGAATATGAATATGATGCTAATGGTAATATCAAAGGAGTTAACTCTAAATATGCTGCTGATATTGCAAATAGATATGGATCATCAAATTCAAATGCTTTCGGTAATTCTGGTGGTATTGCTGCTGCATTTACTGGAAAAGAAAGAACAATTCATGGTGGAAAAGGTAGTTTAGATTATCCAACAAAATTTTATGGAGCTGATGGATTAGATTCAAGAACAGAAATAGAAAGTAAAAATAATTATTATAGTGGTGGTGAATTTAAAATAACTACAGATACAAATTCTGATATATATCATCTTAAATTACCTGATTGGTCATATGCAGATTTTATAAACGAACGTGCAGTTTGGCAAAAAGGATTATCATCAATATTTGATGAACCTGCATGGTTTTATTTTAAGATATTTTTTGATTTTGATACTAATCATGGTTTATTTGGTGGTTTATTAAATGATTTGTTTTTAAATGGTGCAACAAATAGTGCTGCAAAATATTTATATAGTGTTCGTAATTTACATAAGAATATTA
>Ga0326511_10001480_pt1 | contig 19435 bp, 14 predicted proteins | sample 0_2496_0518_D_FD_203701 | JGI IMG/M metagenome (GOLD analysis project Ga0326511, IMG submission 203701) | Bovine rumen microbial communities from UC Davis, California, United States - 0_2496_0518 | ecosystem: Host-associated > Mammals > Digestive system > Stomach > Rumen | place: USA... | reverse complement strand
AGCTTGCCGCTGAACTCTTCTATCATACCACCCTTTCCGTCGTGCTCGATGAACGAGTCGTGCTTCTCGGCTGTTCCCTCTGTAAGGGGCTGGAACCAGTGTGTATAGTGTGTGACGCCGTTCTCCTGCGCCCACTGCATCATGCCGGCAGCAACAGCATCAGCCACGGTGCGGTCCAGACGGGTGCCGTTTTCGATGACGTCAATCATCTGGTCATAAACACTTTTGGGCAGGTACTTGTACATCTTCTGGCGATTGAAAACCTTCCTTCCGAAGTACTCGCTGGGTTTCTCACTAGGTGCAACAACGCTGAGCGGCTTCTTCTTGAAAGCCTCGCCCACAACCTGAAATCTCAATTCGTTTGCCATAATTGTGCTTGATTTAGGATTAATAACAAATCTTTTTGCCTACGTTTTTTATTGTTTGTGTCATTATTGATAAACGACGCTGCAAAGATACATCATTTTGCAATTAAAACAAAATATTTATGGACAAAATGTATAATATTTATCAAATTTAATTGATTTTCGTCATTTTAATCAATATTGGGTATACAAAAAGGCACCCATATGGATGCCTTTCTGACAATCTGAAGTGATTGTGCCAGCGCAGGTTTACCTAATACAAGAGGTAGTTCCCAGTGCCGTGATGATAGAAGCGATGATGCTTGCTATCAGATGAAGAATGGTTTTCCAAGTTTCTTTTTTCATAATTTGAAATAGTTTACGGTTTACGGTTTTTGGAGTTATAAAATGGAGTTAAATAGGGAGTTATGCGCTTTGCGCAGGAAGTTAAGCCAGCCAGGCTGGCAGGACGACAGTTCTACACGTGTAATGATAGCGTCCCTTTTAACTTCTCCTTTTAACTTCCCTTCTCCCTCTCCTTTCGGAGAGAGCGGGGGGGGGTGAGGCTGTTCACTTTTCACTCTTTCATTTTTCACTCTTTTCCCCCTCCGGAGTCTGCACGTGTTGTTCCCGGGAGTGTGCACGCGCTGGCTCGGGGAGTCTGCAAATGCAGGCACTCGTGCCCGCGTTCTTAAGACAGTGCAAAGGTACTACATTCCCCCGCCGCGCTCTGACGATAGCGCACGATGGCGTGCGATGGCGGGACATTTTACGGTTCACCCAACTGTTCCACGATAGCTCTTACCTGTCGGGGCGTAAACGCCTTACTGGTGGTCTCGTAGCCCGTCTCCTGCAGTTGCCTCTGGAGTTGTGAACATCTATGAACCCATGCCATCAGATGATTGACAGCCGTACGCGGGCTGCTTTCGGGAAAGTACATCAGGGCCAGTTCCTTCTTGGTGTATGCTCGTATCGTAAATTTATCCATATTATTGTGATTAGATTTTACATTCAGCATCCTTCACTCCTCTAAAGGAGGGAGCTTTCAGGTAGTATTCCGAAAAGTCCTTGCAGCCGAGGGGCAACTGATGATGCACCAGCGAGGGCAGGACTTTCTTTAGTTGCAGGAAGAGTCGTTCGCCAGGCTCGTCCCGATCGGGAAACATATGGAAGGAAGTTCCAAGTGAAGAGTGAAGAGTGAAGAGTGAAGAATTAGCCTCACCCCCAGCCCCTCTCAGAGGCGAGGGGAGTTGAACCCCTTGAACCTTTGAACCGGCAATTGCCTGCAATAGTTCCACATCCTTCTGCGAGAGGAGGGTAGCCGAGGGAATGGCTATCGCCTTGTGGCCAGCCGAGAGCATAGCCCAGCAGTCCGAGCAGCCTTCGGTAATGAAGAGCTCTTCGCCCGGCTTCAGCAAGTTCAGCACAGGCAGGTTGTATATGCCGCACTCAGCCCCTTGCGGGAAGCGGAAACGGGGAGCCTCCCCTCGGGGAGGTTTGGAGGGGGTCAGGTTGCGGTTCTGCACGCCCACCAGCTGCCCTTCCCTATTATAATAAGGTATCTGTAGCCAAGGCACGCCCCGCTTGTCCCGCCACGAAGTCAGACGGCACCAGCGCACCACCCGCTCATCCAGCCTCCGCTCATCGAAGAGAAACTGCTTGGCCTCCTCGTTTAGGAAAGGATGAAGAAAGAAACGAGCATAGCGAGAAGCATCAAAGGAGCCCCCCCTCCCTACCTCCCCGAGGGGAGGAGATTCCATTGTCCCTGACAGTCCTTAAGCCTCCCAACGGGGAGGTTTGGAGGGGGTCAAGCCACTGGCAAGCTTCCTTGAAGTCCTTTTTCAGATACTTCATCACGAGGTCGATAGTCCCGCCCTTAGCGTCGCACACGAAGCAACGGAACATGTTGCGCCCGATGTGAAACGACATGCTCGCATGATGATCGTCATGGAACGGGCAGAGGCATTTATGGTGACTCACGTAGAGTCCAAGTCGCTCTGCGACCCCCTCGATAGGAAGGTCGCGGAGCTTCTGAAGTTCATACTTTTCCATACTATTTAGTTTACTGTTTACGATTTACGGTTTACAGTTTTCTCTAATCTTTAAGATAACTATCCGTTTTCGTATAGAGTCCCGTCTGGGCCGAGTAGGTGATGAAGCCGCGGTTTTTCCACACGTATAGCTGATCTTTGGTTCCCTCCTTGCTTTTACCTGCTTCCATGCGTAGAGCCTCCAGTTGAGCCTCATTGAATGTGTCGGGCAGACTATCGAGCATATTCTTAGGCCCGCGGCGCTGCGCCTCGCTCATCGTGTCGGCACCCCCCGTCAGCAGGTCGGCAAAGAGCTGCATCTTGCTCCAGAGGTCGTGGTAAACCAGCCATTCCACCAGGTCGCCCATGGCACGCGTCCAAGTCTGGTTATTCATTACCCAGAGTACGCAGCCAGCCTTCCAAGCCGAAAGTAGAGCACGCTTAGAGACATCCCAGAGTACATCATCATCGGCAAGGTCGGCCATCGAAGCCATATCAGCAGCCAGATTGTCTGTCAGCTTGTTCAACGGTTTAATGATGAACTTACCCTTGCAGATGTCAAGGCGTACCAGGTACTCGTCCAGCTGCTTGTAGAACTCATCGGAATAACGTCCCTGGCGGGGAATGCGTCCGTCACGACTGGTACGTGCCTTATAGGAGAAAACCATTCGGCCAAAAGTACCGTTAAACAGTTCCTTCCTGTAAAAATTGCGTGTAGCATACGGGGTGGAAGAGAATGTCAGGTTGGCCCTGAGGATGGGGTTACCCGTTACGCCATCAACTGTTGCACGCATGGCTCCTGCACGCTGGCGGTCATAGATGATGCGAAGCATTTGCGAAACTTGTCTGTGCCCGCCACACAGTCCGTCGGCCATCTCCACCTCAGGCATATTCATGTATTGGGTACGAGCGCCTTGAGCCTCCAGGGCCATCGCGTTCTGAAGGAAAGCCGGACGGGTTGTGTCAGAGGGAGGGAACCAGAAACTAACAGCAGGACGCTCAGGTTTCTCCTTGTTGGCTCCCATACTCTTCACTTGCTTCTGCCATTCCACCAGTTTCTTCAACTCGGCATCGTCGTGCTGACGGAAGTCGCGACAAATAGCCTCCACAAGGTTGGACAATTGACCCTTATTACAGCCCGAATCGCCAACCAGATTGGCCATCATGCCACATGGCTCCTTCCAAGTGAGGTCCGGGTACTGAAATTCCGAACCGCTCATGTGTGCGCCAAGGATAGGGAAAAGCATCGGAACAAGGGGTTCGTGCATGTCTTTCGAGGTCTGCGAAAGCAGGATTTTAATACATTCTGTCCCTTTTCCCAGGTTTGGCATAGCGGGGGCAGTCGCTTTACTAATGTCGTATTTCATTGATTTTCTGCTTTTTAGATAAAATATGATTGGGACAAATCTATCACTTACAGTTCTATCAGTTGTTTATTAAGAGGGGGGCTTTCTCCTCTCTTTCCCTTATATTATATTTGTATTATGTTGATTATTAGGTAGTTATATTCTATAACATGAGGGATTCCGAAATGTTGCCATCCCTCAAAAACAAACTGATAACTGATAGAACTGATAGATTCACTCTTTCATTTTTCACTCCTCTACAAGGCCACCAAGTGCTATGCAGAGTTCGTTGTAAACGCCTTGGGCATATCGCTCCAGGTTGAACCCCTCGGTCATCCTCACGGGTCGGAAGTTCGGGTGATACGTGCCGTCCTTCATGCGGCTCACGTTGATGCACTTTCCTGTGTAAACATGCGGGTTGCGCCTTACGGCAGATGGGCGGAGGCTCTCCAGAAAAGTGTAGTGGTCCTCCCCGTCGCGCATCAGTACGCCCCTGTAGTTCTTACCAATCTTTGTCACTCTGTCTGTGCGCAGGAGTGTCTTTACATCCATGCACAGGTCGGTGTTTGAAAATAGATACATTTTTAAATTACGAATTAAAAATGCCCTTCCAGCACTCTGCACGATGATATAGAAAGGCGTCCTTCATCCCGTGCCCACCGGAGCCGTGCTCAGTTTTTGACTGCCGCCAGACTTATAAAAAGAAAAGCAGCAGAAACTCCGATGTTTAGAATTCCTGCTGCAAAGGTATGCACTATTGCCCACCCATTCTATAGTGCATAAATGTACTATAAAATGGGGATTAGGGATTTAGAGATTAGGGATTAGAGAGGGGCTTTATTGGAACATAGCGTCAATCATGGAACGCCACCTCTGCGGTTTCTGCGCGTTATATACCTGCGTTAGCGAAGAGTACAGACGCCTGACGCCGAACAGGCGGTTCAGGCTCTCCTCTGGGAAGTTCTCACCCGCATTGCCCGAAATGGTATGCTTGTAGTTATAGACTTTGCCCAGAAAATAAGCCAGTTCGGCCGTGCTCGGTTTCTTGCCCGTACCTATCCAGCGGTATTTTCCGTCCTCCGTCAGCTGCATATACCCCATCTGTACGGCCTTGGCAAAGTACGTCCTAGCCCGAGGTGTATTCAGCTCCTTGGGAAGAGACGTCCTGCTACCTCCCTCCTCCTTTAATGACTTGACTTTAGCCAACAAGCTCTTAGCTTCAGGCCAATCATAGACGCAACAGTCGCCACGTTGATCATCTATGAATCTATCCACATAGTAAAGCATACCAGTACGTCTGTTCACAATAATACCCGTTTCCTTCTCTAACTCTTTCAAGTCGATGCCATGCACCAGCAACTGAGCCGCCCAAATTTTTCCTATATCTTGAAGTATAGAAATGAAATGGCAGAAATGGCGATCCATGGTTGTCAGTTTTTGTGCTCCTGTTGCACTAGGAGAATTCTCATACATGATGTTCTGTAGCCAGTGTTTTTCTTCAGGAGTGATAAGGTAAACTAATTGGCCTCCTTCAGATTCCTTCATAGGATATGTTTCATCGTTGACCCACCGTGTGAATTGCTTAAATTTCCTCATTTCATCTATGGCAATCTTGCGACATAATTCACGACTTTCTTTTTCAGTCAGATTTTGGGTGCTGTTATCAATAATCTCTTTAATGGCTTGACGCAACTTCTTGTAACCTCCGTTGTCAAAGAAATTGCCAACAAACATCCTAATATCGAATTCAGTCTGAAGATTGTTTACGTCCTCTAATTCGGGCGTCGTGGGGGCTAAACCATTCAATTGACGCAATAGTGTCAGAATGCTATTTTTATCTGTCAGGGCAACTGTTTTGCCTCTATATTCTTGGAGCACATGTTCTAAACAATCTAAAGACAATCCAAAGGGAGCATATTTTTCAATGACTTCGTTATAAAAAACCTGAGGGGGAATGCCTTCTGGGTATTTGCGGCGACGACTCTCTTTGTAAGCATCAACCATATAGATATCAACTTCTTTGAGGAACTGTTCATATAGTTCCGAGTCTATCGCATTTAGTTCAGATTTTAATGCTACAATGAATTTCAACTCTGACCCTTTTGACTGATGATACCAATCGAGTGATTGATTTTTCAGCTTATCTGTAGTCAGCGAGCGAATCGATCTATTTTGCTTGTTTTCCTGAAGATAGTCCTTTACTATTTGATTCTCATAGTCATCAAACAAATCAACATCAAAATCACTATCTGGGTGTTCTGCCCAAAATTTCATGATGCCACCATCCTGCTTCAATAGAAGCTGTCGCAAGGTTGCATTCTCTTTGATATAGTTGGACAATTTCTGTTTCATACCTACAAAATTACACAAAAATTACCACATTTATTCGGATTTTTACAAATCTTTTGAGCAACAATCTTCAGTTTTATTCTCTAAAGGACACTTTCCTTACTCCGTAGTTCCATAAATCCTGAACCACATTTCCATTGGCTAACGTTAACGTTAATCTAACCAGTGGCTCCCCCAAATCCAATTTTCTTAAGAAAACCTCCCGATTTCTTTGCGTGAATAGGATTATTCAGTATCTTTGCAGAAGTAATCTGTGAATTATTCCAGAGTACTAGAGTTCTTTTTTTTCGAATAAAAATGCGTTTGCTACCGTTCTATCCACATTAGAACCTAGGAAATTCTAAACAATAGACGAGAAATAGTAGACAAGATGCAGCGCACTCGATAGGAGTGGGCTTACTTGTCTTTTCTCGGGTTTTCCTAGGACCTTAATGTGGGGCAGGTATGTTCCCACTCTTTTTTGTGTCCTAAGAAACCAGCTATTTCAAGGAGAGAAAGTAGAAGCGCTTGAAGTAGCAAACAGATGCCAAAGAAATATTGGACTGAAGATAAGTTTGTTAATCGTGTCATTGAGGGTGATTGTATTGAGGTTATGCGTCACCTTCCCAATGGCTGTATTGACATGGTACTGTGTGATTTGCCTTATGGTACGACACAGAATAAGTGGGACTGTATAGTTCCGCTCGATGAATTGTGGGCTGAGTACAAGCGTATCGTTAAGCCCAATGGTGCTATTGTATTAACTTCGCAAGGTTTGTTTACTGCTGCATTGATTTTGAGCCAACCCAAGTTGTTCAAGTATAAATGGGTATGGGAGAAATCAAAACCAACAAACTTCTTGAATGCAAAGAAACAACCACTAAGAAAACATGAGGATGTTTGTGTGTTCTATAACAAACAACCCGTTTACAATCCCCAGATGACAGAAGGTGTACCATATGATAAAGGTGTCCGGAAGAACCAGTTGAGCGGCAGTTATGGTGACTTCCAGCCTGTTCATGTACATAGCGATGGTAAACGTTATCCGACTGATGTGGTTTATTTCAAGACAGCAGAAAGCGAGGGTGAGGTTTTTCATGCTACACAAAAGCCAGTTGAGCTGGGACGTTATTTTGTGCGAACCTACTCAAACCCTGGTGATATCATCCTCGATAACACAAGCGGCAGCGGATCTTTCATTGTTGCGGCATTAATGGAGGGACGCAACTTTGTGGGAATAGAGAAGAATGCTGACACAGAACTCTTCAAAGGTGAAAAAATCGACTACATAAAAAAGACATGTGAACGACTACAAGAAGCGTGGCTGCATCTTACAGAAGATAAAGTAGCGCATATTCGGACATCTAATCTTATCAAAAAATTCATCAAATAACAGAATATGCCTATGGCGACAACTATTCGAAATAACGAGCGCAGCTGGGCAATTGAACTAATATCTCAAATCAATCAATTCTCACAAGAGAACGATTTGATAATCAAACGAGCAGGTGGAGAGGCTACCGTGAGCGAACATCGTGGACAAAGTATGTTCCCCGACGTGATACTATATGGTGACAAGGATTTGTCGAGTATCCTACAAGGTTGGGAACTGAAGATGCCAGACGTTATGATTACTGATGAAAAATTTATTCACGATGCCCAACGAAAGGCAATGGCTCTGAACCTGAATAGTTATGTCATATGGAATTTTACCAACGTCAAGTTATATGTGCTTAATGCCTCTAACGAGGAGTTTGAAATAAAGAAGGAATGGAATAATAACAGTATTAAGACAAGAAGCGATGTCCAACAGTATAAATCAAAATGGGAAAAAACATTAAAAAGTGTTCTGACATCTGTTAATGAGTTCTTGGTATCTGGAGATGTCAAAAAAACATTCATTGGCAATGTACTAACCGAAGTCTCCATTTCCAATCTAGTTTTAGAGAACAAATTGCCAATTGCCAATTGTCTTAAAGAAGTTGCCACGCAAGATGCAATTATGAAAGCGGAGCTTGAAACATGGTGGAATGGGATTAAAACGGAATATGAAGACGATGAAGAGGATATGTTTGCGGCATATGCCAAGACAATTACAATCAACTGGGTTAATCGTATCATTTTTGCACACTTGATAAAACGCAGACAAATGAGTGCCTTTGCAATCGACAGCCTTGATTTCGACAGCACTCCATGTGGTGGTAATTCTATCTTTCGAGGGATAACGGAAAAAAGTGATTTCTACAATATTTTTGCTGCAATTCCTTACAACGAATGTATCTCGAAAAAAACATGGGAATCATTTGTTGAGTTATCGCTATTTCTGAAACATTCACCCATCAAAGACATCAGCCAAAACATTTTACAGCAAATATTAGAAGACTCTATCAGAGTCTCCGAACGTTTGTTGAATGGTCAATATCCCACACCACCCGTACTTGCAAAACTCCTCTCATGTATGACAATTCACAACATGAATGCAGAATGCTTTGACGGGTGTTGTGGTACAGGCACCATACCAAACTTTATTATCAACTATAAGAAAACTCGTATAGGAGCATCAAGAGCAATGGCAACAACGTGGGCAAGTGACAAATTCCAATTACCATTGCAGATTGCCAACTTAGCGATGATGAGTTACGACACAATAAATACACCTTGTCGTATATTTCAAAAGGATATTCTCAAACTAAATCCTGGTGAGATAATAGAGATTGTGAATCCCCAGACTGGAAGAAAAGAGACCTATACGCTACCAGAATTTGATGTAATTGTGTCTAATCTTCCATTCGTCAAGTCAAGTGAAATTCCTGATGATGACACACAACTTGTAAATGCAATTAAGCGAGCAAACGATCTTTCAGGTAGGTCAGACTTCAGTTATTATATAGCTCTCCACTTGAAAAATCTTGTGAAGGCTGGTGGATATGTTGGAATCATCCTCTCCAACTCTTTTCTCGGGACTGATGCCGGCAGCAAATTCCTTGCAGCTCTAAAGGAAGACTTTGATGATATGCGCATTCACATCAGTGGCAGCGGCAAGTGGTTCACAAATGCTGATATTGTAACTGCATTGTTGATAATGAGAAAGAAAAGTGAAGAAGTAGAAGAGAATACTTCTATTTCATTCTTCACATGGAAACGTAATCTCAATGCGATTGCTAATAATCGAGAGTACCAAGAAACGATTATAAACTCCTCGTTACTTGATAGAGAAATTGATAATACGGTCATAAAAAGAGCTAATTATTCATCGGAAGAACTCGATAGACTAAAGAGACTTAACATATCATACAATTCCTTATTCGCTGACTTAAAATGGTTAGCAAGAATTGAGGAAAAACTAATCCCAATAAATAGTATCCTTAGTGTAATTAGAGGAAGCCGTAGAGGTTATGATAAAATGTTCTTTCCACCGAACGATTCTGGTATAGAATCTCATTTCCTAATTCAAGCGATGAAAAGTTTAAAACAAACAAACTCGTTTATTGCTTCACCAGATTCTATGGCATTTTACTGTAACAATTCTTTGGAAACGCTCCAAGCCAATAATTATAGAGGGGCTTACGCATGGATTAAGCGATTCGAAAATGTCGTGGATGATTATGGCCCTTTGAAGAAAAGATTGTCAAGACCTAATATCGAATGGTACGATTTAAAACCAAATGAAATCGCAGAGATTGGGACAATGATGAATCCTGACGACAGATTGTTTTATGTGAGATTTGAAAAAGAAACATTTATAAATCAAAGAATTATTGGCTTCAAAAGAAAATCACACACAGATAACATAGATCTTATTCATGCTTTACTGAATTCCATTTTATCCTTGTTCTATATAGAGGCTGTTGGATTCGGAAGAGGTCTTGGCGTGCTTGATATAAACAAAGACTCCATTTCAAAATGTTTAATGCTAAATCCCGCTTTGTTAAACGATGAGCAAAAGACAAATATTTTGAGCAAGTTCGCTTCGTTAGTGAAGCGAGGTGTTGTTGACGTTAACAGAGATATAGATGACCCTATTAGACAAGAATTCGATAAAGTTGTATTAGATGTCTTTGGTATAGGTGACTATTACGAAGATATCATATCAAGTCTTAAAGAAATGAGACGGATTCGTAAAGCTGTCAAGCAATCTGTCAAACAACCTATCCTAAATAACAATTTTATAAGATATGAAGATTCGAATCGTTATTCACTACAGATGGTTGCTGAAAAAGAAAAGAATTAAAGAAGAAATGACTAACCTTTAAAACCCCCTTGCCAAATTTGAAAACCATAAATCGGCGATAAAAACACCCATTTGCCTCCGATTTTAGCCTTTTCGTTTTTGGTTTTCCGTTTTTAAGCCTATTTATCCTTTATTGAAAGTAAATTCTTTTTTTTCTTGCTACCTTAATCTAAAATTCGTAAATTTGCAGCGTTATTATGCAAAATAATAGTTTGTAATGGATAGTTTTGGTGGTATTTTAAAGAAGATTTGTTGGGGATTTGCCATTGCAACCTTGTTGACAGCTTGTAACGATGCATCAAATAAAGATATGCCTGCCGAACCCGATATTCCTGGATCTGCGTGGAAGGCTGCCAATTCTTTCGACTTCTCAACAGTTCAGAAAGTAAACCTTAATGTGGATTATTCTCACTATAGGACTTATGGCCCCGTGTTTTTCCGCGTATTTATTGAGAATCCGTTTAGTAATGAAGATGATACTGATATTAAGTGGAACGAGGATGTGAAGCCCATCTATGAGGACTATACCGATGACAATGGTAGGTTTAATGCTGTGGTGGAATTACCTTCCTATGCCCAGCATCTGTATATTGCCACAGATAACTTCTATACAGGTATGAAGCTGTTGGAGGGAGACGTGAGGAATGGAAATGCATCAGTTGTGGCTGAGAATTATCAGATTATCCCGGCACCTGAGACTCCCCCCGCTAACAGAAAGACATCAACCCATGACATCTATGCTTTTGAGGATACGTGGCCCAATAAGGGTGACTATGATCTGAATGATGTAGTAGTCGATGCCAAACACGAAATAGAGTTCAATACTGAAGGTAAGATTATTAAGGAGGCCTTCTATCTGACGACCTATCAGAACTATGTAGAACTGACCACGGGTCTGGCTCTTACATTAAATACCAAGGTTACTCCGAATTATGTCAGCATAATGAGGATTGAACCTGAATCAACTGATGCTGTGATGGCAACGTTTACCAAGAAGGGCAAAGTATATTACCTGACTGATAATATTAAGAGAGAGATAGGTACAACCTATATTTTGGAGTTGAAATACGCCACGCCATTAACATCATCGTCTGAGACGGCCTCTATCCAGCCATTTATCTATCGTTCGGAAGGTAATCAGAACTGGGAGGTTCATATTCCGATGGAGGCACCAACGGTGAAAATGAATTCGAACTACTATGGAAAAAATGACGACTGCTCTGATCCGACTCGCAATCTATACTTTGTTCGTCAAGGAGACTACCCGTTTGCATTACACCTGAAGGGCGCTGACATCGACATTTTCAAAGAAACCATCTTGAAGCGCGAGAACGAGAGCATTCCTATCGATCAGTTCTTCCTAGGTTACTTAGATTGGTGTATTTCTAGTGGAGAAACAAATCAGGATTGGTATTTAAAGCGTTATTAGGTAATCACCACCTATTTCTTCAAGTCCTCTGACACCCACAGCACCCAATCGTCTATGTTGTCGGTGAGTTTTCTCGCGAAGGGCAATGCGGTAAAGAAAAACTTTTTCATTATTATTTTGTCATGGGTTAGAATAAATCGGAATGAGTACCGGTTCCCGTGAACAAAAGAATCAGTTCTGTATCGTTTTGCTCCCATAGCATCAGCCAATCGGATTGTATATGACACTCCCATATATCTTGCAAATTGCCTGACAACTTATGAGGGCGATACTGCTCTGGAAGTGAACCTGTGGTAGCAAGCAACGTCATCGCATCCAAAATAAGTTGCATATTATAACCACGCTTTCGGCAACGCTTCATGTCCTTCTCGAAGCGCTTTGTGGGTATAATCTTGTACTTCATACGTTGAGCCCTAAATCCTTAAACATGTCATCAACAGAATCGTAGGCTTTCAATCTGCCGTTCTTCAAGTCATCATGACCCTGCTCAATGGCCTTCACCGTTTTGTCATTCAAGTACTGTCCCGTCTCAGGATCATAGATACGATTCTTAGACTTTTGAACCTTAACTGAAGTTACACCCATGAGCATCTTGCAAGCCTGCTTCACTTTGGTAACGAGGTTCTCGTCAGGAACTTGTAGTACTATTGTTGCCATATTTCTTATCGTTTTTGTGTTTCTAGCAGCAAAAGTAGCATATTTTTTCGGATTTCATGCCCATCGTGGTCTAAAAAACACAGAAATCCCCTTCTTTTTCCTGCATTTTGTCCCCCCAAAAGAGTGGGGAACCCACGAAATTGCTATATTTTTGCAGATGCATTTGAGGCCAAGACCTCTCACAAAAACGCCCCGATAAGCTGTGAAGCCTGTCGGGGCAATTTTTATTGGAAAGAAGGATAATCTTATCGTTTCAGGAAAGCATCCACCTTTTGGGCGGTTTGTTTGCCGCTGGCGATGGCGCGAACAACTAAGCTGGCACCATTAGCAGCATCTCCGCAGACGAAGACGTTCTCGGGGTATTCGGGATGCTCTGGCTTCAGGAATCCCATTGCCAGGAGTACCAACTCGGCCTTGATGACCTCAGGCTCACCGGCTTCAACCATAATGGGTCTGCCGCCCTCCGGATTGGGCTTCCAGTCAATAGGCTGAACCTTAACGCCTGTAACTTTACCATTCTTACCCAGGAACTCAAGGGTGTTGATGTTCCAGCGTCGGGTACAACCCTCTTCGTGGCTGCTGGTAGTCTTCAGGATGACGGGCCAGTTGGGCCAAGGGGTGTTGGGGTTGTGTCCAACGGGAGGCTTAGGCATAATCTCTATCTGCGTAACGCTCTTGCAGCCCTGACGATGAGCCGTTCCGATGCAGTCGGAGCCCGTGTCGCCGCCACCGATAACGAGGACATCCTTGCCCTTGGCGGTAATGCGCTCCTCGTCGGAGAAAGTCATGCCGGCCAGCACACGGTTTTGCTGCGAGAGCAGCTCAAGGGCCAGATGCACGCCTTTCAGTTCACGGCCAGGAGCCTTGAGGTCGCGTGCTGTGGGAGTGCCTGTTGCAATGACGATTGCGTCGTAATCTCCAGAGATTACAGATATTCCGGATTCTCCGGAAATCTCAGAATTATAACGGAACTCGACTCCTTCCTGCTCCATTACTTGGATGCGGCGATCGATGACGGCCTTGTTGAGTTTGAAGTTGGGGATGCCGTAGCGGAGGAGACCGCCGGCAGCCTCGTTCTTCTCGAAGACCGTTACGCTGTAACCCATCAGGTTCAGCTCGTTGGCAGCAGCCAGTCCGGCAGGTCCGGCACCGATAACTGCCACCTTCTTGCCGTTGCGTTGGGGGTTCTCTATGGTCACATAGCCCTCCAGGAAAGCACGCTCGGCAATGGCGCATTCGTTCTCGCGATTGGTAACGGCCTCGCCTGTGGTATGATACAGGACACAAGCCTTCTCGCAGAGCGCGGGACAGATACGGCCCGTAAACTCAGGGAAAGGATTGGTCTTCTTGAGCAACTTATATGCCGTTTCCCATTCGCCATGATACAGGGCATCGTTCCATTCGGGGTCTTTATTGCCCAACGGACAAGCCCAGTGGCAGAAGGGCACGCCACAATCCATACAACGTGAGGCCTGTTCCTGTCTGTCTTTGGTATTCAGCGTCTGTTCCACCTCGCCAAAGTCATGAATACGATCGTTAACGGGGCGATAACCGGCCTCCTTGCGGTGTATCTCTAAAAAAGCTTTTGGATTTCCCATTGCTATTTACAATTTAACCATTTACCATTTACAATTTAATAATCACGCTGGATATCTGCGATTTTCTCGTGCAGGCGGGCCATCTGCTCTTCCTGCAGGACACGCTTGTACTCGATGGGAACAACCTGTATGAAGTCCTCCACGTGGCGGTTCCAGTCGTCCAGCATGCGTCCGGCTAATGCAGAACCTGTGTGCAGATAGTGCTGACGGATGAGCTCCAGCAGTTCCTTGCGGTGAGATGCTTCCTCCACCAAGTTAATCTCCACCATATCCATGTTGCAGAAGTAGTCGAAGGTGTGGTCGGGGTCGTAAACGTATGCTACACCACCGCTCATACCTGCAGCAAAGTTACGTCCCGTCTTACCCAAGACAACGACACGACCGCCTGTCATGTACTCGCAACAATGGTCGCCGGCACCCTCCACAACAGCGATAGCGCCAGAGTTGCGGACAGCAAAACGCTCGCCTACCTGGCCGTTCACATACAGTTCTCCGCTGGTGGCTCCGTATAAACCTGTGTTACCGGCAATGATGTTGTCCTCGGCATGGAAGTTGATGTCACTTCTTGCGGGAGGCAGGATGCTGATGCGACCACCTGAAAGACCCTTGCCGAAATAGTCGTTGGTTTCGCCTTCCAGACGCAGGTTCAGACCGCGAACGGCAAAGGCACCAAAGGACTGACCGGCCGAGCCCTTGAACTTGATATTGATGGTACTGTCGGGCAAACCCTTCTCGCCGTACTTCCGGGCAATAGCGCCTGAGAGCATGGTGCAGGCTGCACGGTCGGTATTCTTGATAGCGTACGAAGCCTCACCCCCGTCCCCTCTCCCGGAGGCGAGGGGAGAAGATAATATTTCCTCAAAGTCTGCCAGTATCTGTTTGTTGAGTAGGTTACCGTTCACTCCAGTATAGTCGCCACGGTCCCAGTAGAGCACCTTATCCGTCTGGGGTTTGTACAGCAGGCGACCGAAGTCGATGGTGCGCCACTTCCCAGCGGTAAAGTTCCCCTCGCCCACGGGAGAGGGGTTAGGGGTGAGGCTCTCGATCAGTTCCGTATGACCGATAATCTCCTTCAGACTCTTCACACCGATTTCGCTAAGGTATTCGCGAACCTGCTCGGCCAGGAAAGTGAAGAAGTTTACCACATATTCAGCCCGACCCATAAAACGGGCTCTGAGCCGTTCGTCCTGTGTGGCAACACCTACGGGGCAGGTGTTGGTATTACACTTGCGCATCATTACGCAACCCAAAACAATCAGGGGCAGCGTACCGAATGAGAACTCGTCGGCACCTAACATCGCCATGATGATAACATCCTTGGCAGTCTTCAGCTGACCGTCGGTCTGCAGGCGGACCTGATTACGCAGTCCGTTCATCACCAGCGTCTGCTGTGTCTCGGCAAGACCTATCTCGGGCGAGATACCGGCAAAGCGCATACTGCTGGCAGGACTGGCACCCGTACCGCCCTCGGCACCGCTGATTACAATCAGGTCGGCCTTAGCCTTGGCTACACCGGCAGCAATGGTTCCGACACCACTCTCGGCAACCAACTTTACGCTCACGGCTGCTGTGGGATTGATATTCTTCAGATCGAAGATAAGCTGTGCCAAATCCTCGATAGAATAGATATCGTGATGAGGTGGAGGTGAAATCAATGAGATGCCAGGGATGGCATTACGTGTCTTGGCGATAATGTCGTTCACCTTGAAACCGGGAAGCTGACCGCCCTCGCCGGGCTTCGCACCCTGTGCCACCTTGATCTGTATCTCCTCGGCATTCACCAGGTATTCGGCTGTCACGCCAAAGCGGCCTGATGCAATCTGCTTGGTCTTACTGGAGAGCGAAACACCGTCCACATCCGAGTGATAGCGGGCATTATCCTCACCGCCCTCACCAGTGTTGCTTCGTGTGCCCAGTTTATTCATCGCCAGAGCCAAAGCCTCGTGGGCCTCGATACTCAAAGCGCCAAACGACATAGCACCGGTTACAAAATGTTTAACGATGTTCTCTACAGGCTCTACCTCGTCAATAGGTGTGGGCTTGGCAGCCTTCTTGAAGCTGAAGAAGTCACGGATAAAGATAGGCTTCTCCTTCTCGTCCACCATAGCAGCCCATTCCTTGAACTTCTTGTATGAGCCCAATCGGGTAGCTATCTGCAGATTGGCGATGGTTTCGGGATTCCAGGCATGCAGGATGCCGTCCTTGCGCCAGGAGAACTGGCCGTTGTTCTGCAGTAAAGTGTTCCCCTCGCCCACGGGAGAGGGGTTAGGGGTGAGGCTCTTCTTCTGCAGGCGGATTTGATCCCTCGCAATCTCCTTCAGACCGATACCTCCAATGGTACTCACCTCCGTACCGAAGTAGCGGCGCAGGAGGTCTTCGCTCAGTCCGATGCTCTCGAATATCTTGGCACCGCGATAACTGCGGATGGTGCTGATACCCATCTTGCTCATAATCTTCTTCAGCCCCTTATCTACGGCTTTAATATAATGAGCCTCGGCTGTTGCATAATCCTCCTGAATCTTGTGCTTCTTCACTAGGTCGTCCAACACGGCAAAGGTCATGTAAGGACAGATAGCACTGGCACCGTAACCCAAAAGAAGGGCAGCGTGCATCACCTCGCGTATCTCACCGCTCTCGACAATAAGAGCTGTCTGTACACGCTTGCCCACACCGATAAGATAATGGTGAACAGCGCTCACGGCCAACAGGGATGGAATATAGAAGGCCCCGCCTCCCTGTTCATCAGGCAGTTTGTCCGTTAATATAATATAGTTATAGCCGTTATCCACAGCTTCCTCCGCATCTTTGCAGAGCTTGTCCAGGGCCATTCCCAACGCTTCTCCGGCCTGGGAGTAATTGTCCCCCTCGCCCACAAAGCTCCCCTCTCTCACGGGAGAGGGGCCGGGGGTGAGGCTGGAGGTTGGCAGGGGGCTGGTCATCGGCAACTTGATGGTCTTGAAGCCTTTATATCGGATATTACATAATATATCCAACTGTGTATTCGTCAGCACAGGTTGTGGCAGGCGAACCATCTTGCAGTTGCTGGCATCGGGTGTCAGGATGTTGGTTCCCACGGCACCGATATACTCCGTCAGACTCATCACCAGTTCCTCTCGGATGGGGTCGATGGCGGGGTTGGTAACCTGCGCAAACTGCTGACGGAAATAGTTGAAGAATATCTGGGGACGGTCGCTGATAACAGCCAGCGGCGTATCGTTACCCATCGCAGCCACAGGCTCCTGACCGGCTGTTGCCATAGGGATGATGGTTTTGTCAATGTCTTCCTGTCCGTAGCCGAACTGTACGAGCTTGCGTTCTAAGTTCTCTACAGAATTTTCTACGTGGCGACCGCTCTTCAGTTTCTCCAGCTGGATACGGTTGGTGCTCAGCCATTCGCGATAGGGGTGAGCCTTGGCCAGCTGCTCCTTGATCTCGCCATCGTAGTATATCTTGCCTTCCTGGGTATCTATGAGCAGAATCTTTCCAGGCTGCAGACGACCTTTGCTGACCACATCACCAGGTTCGAAGTCCATTACGCCAACCTCGGAGGCAACAACTATCATACCGTTCTTGGTGATGGTGTAACGACTGGGGCGCAGACCGTTTCTGTCGAGCATACCGCCGGCAAAACGGCCGTCCGAGAACAACAGAGCAGCAGGACCGTCCCACGGTTCCATCAGGATAGAATGATACTCGTAGAACGCCTTCAGGTCTTCAGAGATGGGATTCTTGTCGTTGAAACTCTCCGGCACCAGAATAGCCATCGCCTGTGGTAGCGAGAGTCCGCTCATCGTCAGGAACTCGAATACGTTGTCCAAGCTGGCAGAGTCGCTCATACCTTCCTGAACGATGGGACGAAGGTCCTTGATATCTCCTAATGCCTCGCTGCTCAGCACACTTTCGCGTGCCTTCATCCAGCCTCGGTTGCCGCGGATAGTGTTGATTTCGCCGTTATGAGCCAAAAGGCGGAAGGGCTGTGCCAGCTTCCACTTGGGGAACGTGTTGGTCGAGAAACGAGAATGTACCAATGCCAGTCCGCTGGTAAAGTAGGGATTGGAGAGGTCCGGGAAGTAGCGGCGCAGCTGCCCGCTGGTGAGCATACCCTTGTAGATGATGTTCTTTGTGGAGAGAGAGCAGATATAGAAAGCCTCACCCCCGGCCCCTCTCCAAGGGGAGAGGGGAGTTTCAGACTTTGTTAGTGCTTCCACCCTGTTCTCTATTCTCTTCCTTATAATATATAGTTTACGGTCAAGTCCTGACGTATTGCTAGGCAGAAGAGCGCTCCCCTCGCCCACAAAGTTCCCCTCGCCCACGGGAGAGGGGTTAGGGGTGAGGCTGTTGGGGGCGGTCACGAATATCTGTTTGATTTCCGGCTCCACCTCACGTGCGGCATCACCTAAAACATCCGGGCAGGTGGGAACAGAACGCATGTGCATCAGTTGCAGTCCTTCGCGTTCAATCTCCTCGATCATCACAGAGAGAATCTCATGTTGTGCCTTCTCGTCTTTGGGAAGGAACACCAACCCTGTTCCGTAGCGGCCCTTTTCGGGTACGGGTATGCCTTGTAGCAGAATAAACTCGTGCGGAATCTGCACCATAATGCCAGCACCGTCACCCGTCTTGTCGCGTGTCTCAGCACCACGGTGCTCCATATTCTCCAGCACCTTCAGTGCATTGTCCACCAGTTCATGACTCTTTCCGCCGTGGATGTTCACTACCATTCCCACGCCGCAAGCATCATGCTCGTAAGCTTCGTTGTATAATCCCTGATTCATTGTATAATTTGATTTTAATTTCGGGAGTTATAAGATGAAGTTAAACTGGGAGTTATGCGCTGCGCGCAGGAAGTTAAGCCAGCAAGCTGGCTGGACGATAGTTATGCACGTGTAAAACCGTTGTCCTTTTTAACTCCCACGAGCGTAACGAGTTAACTTCCAATTTAACTTCCATTTAAACTTCCGAAACTTCAGTAATTTGACAATTTACGATTTACAATTTATTTTTTATACGCTGGAGTGCTTCCATCGTTGCTTCATGTGTGCCGAAGGCGGTTAGTCGCACATATCCTTCTCCGCTGGGGCCGAAGCCTGCGCCGGGAGTGCAAACCACGTGAGCGGAGTGTAGCATCCAGTCGAAGAATCTCCAACTACTCCCCTCGCCCTTTGGAGAGGGGGCGGGGGTGAGGCTTGGTGTCTTAACCCACAGATAGGGCGCATCGGTGCCGCCATAAACGGTAAAGCCCATGCCGGTCAACGTCTCACGCATCAAACGGGCATTCTCCATATAGTATGCGATGGTAGCCCGTATCTGCTTCTTTCCCTCAGGCGTATAGATAGCCTCGGCAGCACGTTGACTCAAGTAGCTGGTGCCGTTGAACTTGGTGCACTGGCGGCGGCTCCACAACCGATTCAAGGGTACGTTCAACGTTTTGGGAACAATCGTGTATCCGCAACGGACTCCTGTAAACCCTGC
>Ga0326511_10001479_pt1 | contig 19435 bp, 15 predicted proteins | sample 0_2496_0518_D_FD_203701 | JGI IMG/M metagenome (GOLD analysis project Ga0326511, IMG submission 203701) | Bovine rumen microbial communities from UC Davis, California, United States - 0_2496_0518 | ecosystem: Host-associated > Mammals > Digestive system > Stomach > Rumen | place: USA... | reverse complement strand
CGGAGGGAGGCCATCCGGACAGCCTGCATGATGGCTGAGAAGGGAGACGTGATACTCATTGCCGGCAAGGGGCATGAGGACTATCAGGAAATCCAAGGCGTGAAGCACCACTTCGACGATAAGGAGGTGGTGAAGGAAACCATGGGATTGGACAACTGAATAATTGGACAAATTCACAATTGGATAATTGCAGGGAAGAATAAATTGTAAAATCGTAAAATCGTAAAATTGTCAAATAAGAAACCGTGTTATACTATCTGTTCAGATTTTTAGGCCAGTTTGATATACCAGGATCACACATGTGGTCGTATATCTCGTTCAGGGCATTGCTCACGCTTATCCTGGCATTGCTCCTCTCGGCATGGTTTGGAGAGCGGTTCATCAAGTGGATGAAGCGCAGGAAGATTTTCGAGACGGAGCGCGACCCGTCTATCGACCCCTTTGGGGTGGAGAAGAAAGGCGTGCCCACGATGGGAGGTGTCATCATCATCGTGAGTATCCTCGTGCCCGTGCTGTTGCTGTGCCGTATCAGGAATATCTATATCATCCTGATGGTGGTCACGACCTTGTGGCTTGGTTTCCTGGGATTTCTTGATGACTATATCAAGATATTCAGGCGCAACAAGGACGGGCTGAAAGGGAAGTGGAAGATAGTGGGGCAGGTGAGTATCGGCTTCATCGTGGGACTGACGCTGTGGCTTAGCCCAGACGCCGTGGTGCGTGAGAATGTCAACGTGAAGCAGCAGAACCAGGAGGTGGTCGTCAAACATAGGCAGCAGGCGGTGAAATCGCTGGAGACAACCATCCCCTTTGTCAAGAACCACAACCTGAACTACTCCGATGTGATGGGCTTCTGTGGAAAGTACAAGGTGGCTGCAGGGTGGATGCTCTTCGTCTTTATGACCATCTTCGTGGTGACGGCCATCAGCAATGGCGCTAACTTGAACGACGGCATGGACGGCATGTGTGCGGGCAACAGTGCCATCATCGGCGTGGCCTTGGGTATCCTGGCCTATGTGTCGTCACACATCGGCTATGCCTCCTATTTCGACATCATGTATATTCCCCATTCGGAGGAACTCGTGGTGTTCTTGTGTGCCTTTGTGGGGGCGATGATTGGATTCCTCTGGTATAATGCCTATCCTGCCCAGATCTTCATGGGCGATACAGGAAGCCTGACCATCGGCGGCATCATCGGCGTGTGTGCCATCATCATCCATAAGGAGCTGCTGCTGCCCATCCTTTGCGGCATCTTCTTCGTGGAGAGCCTGAGCGTGATTATCCAGACGCAGTGGTTCAAGATACAGAAGCGCAAGGGCAAAAGGGTGCGCGTGTTTCGTGCCACGCCTATCCATGACAATTTCCGCAAGCTCGACTCACAGCTGGACTCTACCAGCACCTATATCCTGAAGGGCTGGCCCCACAGGCCGTTCCATGAGTCGAAGATAACCATCCGCTTCTGGATAACATCCATTATCCTCGCGGCCCTGGCTATCATAACGCTTAAGATAAGATAAACAGAAAAGGGAGAATAAAGAAGAATATGAAGAAGAGAATGGTGATATTGGGAGCAGGAGAGAGCGGCGCTGGTGCTGCCGTCCTGGCTCAGAAGGAAGGGATGGACGTGTTCGTGTCGGACATGTCGAAGATATCCGATAAGTACAAGAAGATGCTCGATGCCCACCAGATAGAGTGGGAAGAGGGCCATCACACGGAAGAGAAGATCCTCAATGCCGACGAGATTGTGAAGAGCCCGGGTATTCCCGAAACGGCTCCCATGGTGAGGAAGGCTGTTGAGAAGGGCATACACATTATCAGCGAGATAGAGTTTGCAGGTCGCTACACGCAGTCGAAGATGATTTGCATCACAGGCTCGAATGGCAAGACCACCACCACCTCGCTCATCTACCATATCTTCAAGCAAGCAGGCTACGATGCCGGGCTGGCAGGCAACATCGGCCATTCGCTGGCCTTGCAGGTGGCAGAGGATCCGCACGAATACTACATTATCGAACTGAGCAGCTTTCAGCTTGACAACATGTATGACTTCCGTGCCAACATCGCTATCCTGCTGAATATCACGCCCGATCATCTCGACCGTTACGACTTCAAGATGCAGAACTATGTGGATGCCAAGATGCGCATCCTCCAGAACCAGACCCATGACGATGCCTTTATCTACTGGGCCGACGACCCAGTCATCAAGCGCGAGCTGGAGAAGTATGACATTCAGGCCGTGCAGTACCCCTTTGCAGAACTGAAGGAGAAGGGGGTGATAGGCTATATTGAGGAAGGACAATATAAAATAGAACAGCCGGAACCCTTCAATATGGAGCAGGAGAACCTCAGCCTGACAGGTCGGCACAATATCTACAACTCGCTGGCTGCTGGTATTGCTGCCAACATTGCCGGCATCCGGAAGGAGGACATCCGCAGGAGTCTCGGCGACTTCCCTGGTGTGGAGCATCGTTTGGAGAAGGTATGCGTGGTGCGTGGCGTGCAGTATATCAACGACTCCAAGGCGACCAACGTGGATGCTTGCTGGTATGCCTTGGAGGCCATGAAGACCAAGGTGATCCTGATTATCGGCGGCAAGGACAAGGGCAATGACTACAGCCCGATTATCCCGCTGGTCAGGGAGAAGTGCTCCGGCATTGTCTATCTGGGAGCCGACAATCAAAAGCTGCATGACAATTTCGACAGACTGGGAATCCCTGTCCGCGATACCCACTCGATGAAGGAGTGCATGGCAGCCTGCTACGAGATGGCGAAACCTGGGGAAACGGTGTTGCTGAGTCCCTGCTGCGCATCGTTCGACTTGTTTAAGAACATGGAAGATCGGGGAGAACAATTTAAGACATTGGCAAGAAACTTATGAATTTGAGAGTAGGGAATCTGTTCAAGGGCGACAAGGTGATCTGGATGGTGATGCTGTTCCTGTGCCTGATCAGTATCGTGGAGGTCTTTTCGGCTTCCAGTACCCTGACGTATAAGAGCCAGAACTACTTTGGCCCCATCCTGGGACATACTTGGAAGATTCTGGCAGGGGTGGGCTTTGCCATCGTCATCCTGAACATTCCGTGCCGTTTCTTCAAACTGATGACTCCAGCCTTGCTCCTGTTGTCGGGCGTGATGCTGCTCTGGGTCCTGCTCTTTGGTGAGAGAACCAACGATGCAGGGCGCTGGATCAATCTCTTCGGGCTGGTGCAGTTTCAGCCGTCAGAGATAGCAAAAGGCACCGTTGTTCTTGCCACGGCTCAGATACTCAGTGCCATGCAGCGTGAAGACGGGGCCGACAAACGGGCTTTCAGCTACATCCTCGTTATTTTGGTTCCTATAAGTCTGCTCATCGGTCTGGAGAACCTCTCCACGGCAGCCCTCATCGTGGCTGTTGCCTTTCTGATGATGTTTGTAGGAAGGGTGCCTGCCATACAGCTGGGCAAGTTCATTGCAGGGGGCTTGCTTGTAGTGGCCATGCTCGTGGGGGCAGTCTATTTCCTGAGTAGTCTTGACACGACCCAGGAAGGAGAGACTCAGACAGAGGCCGTCGTTGATGGTGAGGCAAGTAGGGATACGGGCAAGAGCGTGTCGTTCCTGCATCGGTTCACTACCTGGAAGAACCGTATTGAGAAGAAATTCAGCAAGCAGGACGTGGCCCCTGAAGACTACGACTTGGACAAGGATGCACAGGTGGCCCATGCCAACATAGCCATTGTGGGAAGCAACATCATCGGCAAGGGACCTGGACAGTCGGTAGAGCGCGACTTCCTGCCCCAGGCGTTCAGTGATTTCATCTATGTCATCGTCATAGAGGAGCTGGGAATAGTAGGAGCAATAGTTGTCGTATTCCTCTATGTCATCCTGCTTTATCGGGCAGCGCGTATCGCCAAAAGATGTGAAAACAACTTCCCGGCTTTCCTGGTGATGGGACTGGCGTTGATGCTGGTGATCCAGGCTGCCTTCAATATGCTTGTTGCAGTAGGCATAGCACCTGTCACAGGTCAGCCGTTGCCGCTCATCTCCCGTGGTGGAACTTCCACCATCATCAACTGTGCCTATATTGGAGCCATGTTGAGCGTGAGCCGTTCGGCTAAGAGGCGGGGAGAGCATGCGGCAGCTCCACAAGAGATATGAAACGTGATTTCGGAGTTGTAATGAAAGAATAGTAATGATGCAGTTCTATTATAAATAAGGTATGGAAAAGGAACTAAGAGTGATTATCAGCGGCGGTGGCACGGGAGGGCATATCTTCCCAGCCGTTAGTATAGCCAATGCCATCAAGGCCTTGCGCCCTGATGCCAAGATCCTGTTTGTCGGAGCACTCGGGCGTATGGAGATGCAGCGAGTGCCTGCAGCAGGCTATGAAATCAAAGGCCTCCCAATTCGCGGTCTTTTCCGTCCGCTTTGGAAACCAGCCAATGTGATGGTGGCCATCGACTATCTGCGCAGCAAGTGGATGGCCCGCAATATCCTGCGCCAGTTCCGTCCGCATGTGGCAGTGGGAGTGGGGGGCTATGCCAGTAGTGCCACCTTGGCTGCGGCTTATTCACAGGGCATCCCCTGCCTGGTGCAGGAGCAGAATAGCTATGCGGGGCTTACCAACAAGCGGCTGGCAGGCAAGGCTGAGAAGTTCTGTGTGGCCTATGAGGGCATGGAGCGTTTCTTCCCCAAGGACAAGATTCTCCTTACGGGCAATCCTGTGCGCCAGTCCTTGCTCGATACTACAATGACACGTGACCAGGCGGTGCAGACCCTTGGCTTTGACCCATCCCGCAAGACGGTCTTGCTGGTGGGCGGCAGTCTTGGGGCACGGACCATCAATGAGAGCGTGCTCCAGCATCTCGACCTCGTCAGAGGTTCTGACGTACAGTTTCTCTGGCAGACAGGCAAATACTACAGCGCAGAAATACGCGATCGCCTGAAAGGAGAGGAGATACCCAACCTGAAAGTGACCGACTTCATTACCGACATGGGGGTGGCCTATAGGGCTGCCGATCTTGTCATCAGCCGAGCCGGTGCCGGCAGCATCAGCGAGTTCTGCCTTCTGGGAAAGCCAGTCATCCTCGTGCCGAGTCCCAATGTGGCTGAAGACCACCAGACCAAAAATGCACTGGCCTTGGTCAACAAGCATGCGGCTCTCTACGTGAAGGATTCCGAAGCGCCCGACAAACTCCTCCAACTGGCTATAGATACAGTACACAATGCCTCTGCATTGAAATCGCTTAGCGAGAATATCCTGAAACTTGCCCTTCCGGACTCCGCTGAGATTATCGCCAGGGAGGTCATCAAATTAAGTGAGAGAAGATAGAGTTTTTAGTTTAAGACAAATGATTAAAGCAGAAGATATACAATCCGTCTATTTCGTCGGTGCCGGCGGCATCGGCATGAGTGCCATCGCACGCTTTTTCCTTAAAAAGGGCCTGACGGTGGGAGGCTACGACAAGACACCCTCCGACCTGACGCGCCAGCTGGAACAGGAGGGCATGCTCCTTCACTATGAGGAAGACCCCGAACAGATACCCCAGCCCTGCCGTCACCCTGAGTCCTGCCTTGTGGTCTATACCCCGGCTGTGCCTGCCGACCATAGGGAGTTGGTATTCTTCCGTACCCATGGCTTTGAGATACAGAAGCGTGCCCAGGTGCTTGGCACGCTTACAAAGACCCACAAGGGCCTCTGCGTGGCTGGTACCCACGGCAAGACCACAACCTCTACGATGTGTGCACACATCATGCATCAGTCGCATCTGGACTGCAATGCCTTCCTCGGAGGTATTTCCAAGAACTATGGCACCAACTACATTCTCTCCGAATCAGACTATGTGGTGATTGAGGCCGATGAGTTCGACCGCTCCTTCCACTGGCTCCGTCCTTGGATGAGCGTCATCACTGCCACCGACCCCGACCATTTGGACATCTATGGCACGAAAGAGGCCTACCTGGAGAGTTTTCGCCACTATACAGAGCTGATTCAGCCCGAAGGGGCACTCATCATCCATCGAGGACTGGAGATGAAGGAGCAGATTCATCCCTCTGTCAGACGCTATGACTATGGCCTCGCCGAGGGCGACTTCCATGCAGAAAACATCCGTATCCACGATGGAGAGATCACCTTTGACTTCATCTCCCCCGTGGAGAGCGTGTGCGATGTGCAGTTAGGACAACCTGTGCCCATCAACATCGAGAATGGCGTTGCTGCCATGGCCATGGCGCAGCTCAATGGCTGTACTGCCGAGGAACTGAGGCGCGGCATGCAGACCTACGAGGGAGTGGACCGTCGCTTCGACTTCAAAATCAAGACCCCTCGACTGGTCTTCCTGAGCGACTATGCCCACCATCCCCAGGAGATTTTCCAGAGTGCGCGCAGCATCCGTCAGCTCTATGCAGGAAGGCGCATCACGGCCATTTTCCAACCTCATCTCTACACCAGGACGCGTGATTTCTATCAAGAATTTGCCGATGCACTTAGCCAGCTTGACGAGGTGATTCTCACTGAGATTTATCCTGCCCGTGAACAGCCGATCGAGGGCGTATCGTCCCAGCTGATTTACGACCGGCTGAAACCCTCTGTGGAGAAACGGATGATTCGGAAGGCCGATGTGCTTGACTTCGTCCGTAACCATGACTTCGATGTCCTGATAGTGCTGGGTGCGGGCGACCTTGACAATATGGTGCCGCAGATGGCCTCTATCCTGCGCGACCGTTTGTAAGTATAACCCCAAAAATAAGAAAGGAAACCTTCATGGACTGGAAAAAAATTCTCATCGTTGCGCTCGACATCCTCATTGCCGTCTACCTCCTGCTTGCCGTCACGGCTTTCAATCGCCCTGCCGCCAAGGCTGCTGTGTGCTCCGAAGTGAAGATTGACATCGATGACAACCAGTCAGCCGGGTTTCTCGACACCCGTGAGGTCAAGCTCCTCCTGGAACGCCAACGGCTCTATCCACTGGCCAAGTCCATGGAGCAGGTTAGCCCACGCGACATAGAGGAGACGCTGCGGCTCAACCCCTTCGTGGAGCGTGCCGAGTGCTATAAGGCCCAAGGCGGACTCGTCTGCATCACCCTCCAGCAGCGCAGTCCCGTGGCCCATGTCAAGGCCAACAGCGGCGACAGCTACTATCTCGACAATCATGGTAACATCCTGCCCGAGACCAAATATGCAGCCAATCTCATTGTCGCCTCCGGCTGGATCAGCAGGCGCTATGCCCAGAAGACACTCGCCCCGATGGCCCGCTACATCATGGACGACAAGTTCTGGCAGAGCCAGATAGAGCAGGTCTACGTGCGCTTTGATGGGTCAGTAGAGCTGGTGCCGCGAGTGGGGAGTCACATCGTCTACCTTGGCCAGCCCGTTGATATTGTGCGCAAGCTCGACAGGCTCCGCAAGTTCTACCTCTATGGTCTGAGCAAGGCTGGCTGGAACAAGTACTCCCTTATCAACATCGAGTTCGACAATCAGATCATCTGCAAGAAGAGACCTCGGAGGAATGCGAATGAATAAAAAATAAATCAGTAAATAGTGAATAGTAAATCAGTAAATAGTAAATAATATGGTGGCAGCAAAGGATTTTATCGTAGCAATCGAACTCGGCTCCTCCAAGGTGACCGGTATTGCGGGGCAGAAGAACCTCGACGGCAGCATCTCCGTGCAGGCCGTGGTCAGGGAGCCTTCCTCCTCATTTATTCGTAAGGGCGTGGTCTACAATATCGACAAGACAGCCCAGTGCCTCACCCTTGTCATCCGCAAGCTGGAGAAGCAGCTCAAGCGTGAGATAACTCAGGTGTATGTCGGCGTGGGAGGACAGTCCATACGCAGCGTGCGCAATGTGATCACTAAAGACCTGCCTGCAGAGTCGATCGTCACCCAGGACATGGTGATAGAACTCATGGATGACAACCGCAGCATGAAGTATCAGGATCAGGAGATACTCGATGCCGCCGTACAGGAGTATCGCGTAGACCAGCAGTATGCCATCGATCCCGTGGGCATTCAGGCCACCCGTCTTGAGGGCAATTTCCTCAACATCCTCCAGCGCAAGGCCTTCTACCGCAACCTCAACCTGTGTTTTGAGACGGCGGGCGTGGGCATTGCTGAATTCTTCCTCGCCCCGCTCGCCCTGGCCGACAGCGTGCTCACCGAGGCTGAGCGTCGATCCGGCTGCGCTCTTGTCGATATAGGTGCCGACACGACCACCGTCTCCGTCTACAGCAAGAATATCCTCCGCCATCTCGCTGTCATCCCGCTTGGCAGCAACAACGTCAACAAGGACCTCACCTCGCTCCAGATGGAGGAGCAGGATGCCGAGCGGCTCAAACTCAAGTATGGCTCTGCCTATACCGACTACAGCGAGATTGATTCCTCCCTCCAATATTCCATCGATTCCGAGCGCCAGGTGGAAAGCCGCAAGTTTGTCGAGATAGTCGAGGCACGTATGGAGGAGATCATCGAGAATGTGTGGTATCAGATACCCTCCGAATACTACGACAAACTCCTTGGGGGCATTATCCTCACCGGAGGCGGCTCTGCTATCAAGCATCTTGAGCAGGCCTTTGCCAATCACACCCACGTTGACAAGATTCGCACCGCTAAGTTCGTCACCCACACCGTCAATTCCAATCACGAGGCCATCCGTGCCCACGATGGTAGTATGAACACCGTGCTCGGCCTCCTGGCCAAGGGCGACATCAGTTGTACGGGCGATGAACTCGATCCCAATCAGGATCTCTTCAACACCCGCCCTGAGCCTAAGCCCAAACCTGCTGAAGAACCTGCAGCTGAACGGCCCGCCCGTCAGGCAGTAGACACCCCCGCTGGCGTTGTCCGTTCATCGGTAGAGGTGCAGAAGGCTGAGGAGGTGCGTCGCCGTCAACAGGAGGATGCCGAGCGCGAAGAGCGCGAAGCCGCTGAAAAGAAAAAGGCTGAGGAAGAGCGTCTGCGCCGTGAGAACAGCAAGTGGAACAAGCTGAAGAAGGGCACCATCAATTTCCTCAAGGGCATCATGGATGCGGATGAGTGATTGAAAGGGTAAAAGTGAAAAGTGAATAGTGAAGAATTTGCTACCGCTTTCCCGTTGCAAATAATAAAATCACAAAATCGTAAATAAATAGTAAATAGTCAAATCGTAAATAATTTAGATCGATGGCAGAAGAATATATGAATACCGATATCCTCGATTTCGGCACGCCCGAAAAGGAACACAGCATCATCAAGGTAGTAGGCGTGGGCGGTGGCGGCGGCAATGCCGTCAACCACATGTATCGCGAGGGCATCCACGATGTCACCTTCGTGCTCTGCAACACCGACAACCAGGCCCTCAATGACTCCCCCGTGCCTGTCCACCTGCAGCTTGGGCAGGAAGGACTTGGCGCAGGTAATAAACCCGAACGCGCCCGTCAGGCCGCAGAGGAGAGCATCGACGACATCCGCCGCATGCTCAACGATGGCACCCGCATGGCCTTCATCACCGCAGGTATGGGCGGCGGCACAGGCACTGGGGCCGCACCCGTCATCGCCCGTGTGTCGAAAGAACTCGGCATCCTCACCGTTGGTATCGTCACTATCCCCTTCCGCTTTGAGGGCGACCGCAAGATCGACCAGGCCCTTGACGGCGTGGAGGAGATGAACAAGCACGTGGATGCCCTGCTCGTGATTAACAACGAACGCCTTCGTGAGATCTATCCCGAACTCTCCGTGCTCGATGCCTTCGGCAAAGCCGATGACACCCTCTCCGTGGCCGCCAAGTCGATTGCCGAGATTATCACCGTACACGGACTCATCAATCTCGACTTCAACGATGTCAAGACCGTGCTCAAAGATGGCGGCGTGGCCATCATGTCCACTGGCTACGGCGAGGGTGAGGGTCGTGTGCGCAAGGCCATCGACGATGCCCTCAACTCGCCCCTGCTCAACGATAACGACATCTTCAACTCCAAGAAGATTCTCCTCAGCATCTCCTTCGCAGGCTCCAAGGACGGCAAGGAGTCGCTCATGATGGAGGAGATGAACGATGTGAACGACTTCATGGCCAAGTTCGGCAACGACTTCGAGATCAAGTGGGGCCTCGCCACCGACCCTGAGCTGGGTAAGCGCGTCAAGGTCACCATTCTCGCCACCGGTTTCGGCATCGAACACGTAGACGGCATGAACGGCCATCTGCGTAAGCACACCCAGGACGACATCAACCGCATCGCCGAGGAACAGGCCCGTGCTGTGGAGCGTCAGGACCGCCGCAACCGCTACTATGGTGGTGACAGTACCACCAAGCGCTACAAGCGCCGCCCCAACATCTACCTCTTCCGTGCCGAAGACCTCGACAACGATGACGTGATATCAGCCGTGGAGTCGTCGCCCACCTACAAACGCACCCGTGAGGTACTCGACAGTATCAACACCCAGGCCGCCGAAGATCTCCTGCCCTCAGCTGATGCCCCCCGCGAGGCTGCAGCCCCCGTGCAGGCCACCATCAGGTTTGCCTGACTCCAGTCCACCCGTAGGGTGCTTGACAAGCAAGACACCCTACGGGGACATATCACTCCCCAAACACAGCCATGAGCACTTCTACCGACTTCAGCTCCGGCAGGCCCGGTAGGTGTATCCGGTAGTATCTCAGGATAACCTCCAGCAGTTGGTTCCTCTCATTGTGGCTCATTCGGAATAGGTGCATTGTCGCAAAGTCCATGCGCATCACCAGTCCCATCTTCCCAGCATCCTCCGGCATGAGGAAGTCACGGTGCAGGGGAGGTTGCTCCACAAACGTGCCCTCGCGCAGGTCAAAGTAGCACCCCTCTCGATAGCCCTCTAGGTTGGGGCGGCATCCCAGCCATCCACTGAGCCTTATGAGTAGCACCAGGTGGAAGTTGGCAAAGCCCTCCTGTCGTTCCTCCAGCCATCTCACGGCCCCCTCCACGTAGTCGAACACCCCCGCGTCCTCACCAGGATAGCGCAGGGTGTGGAAAAGAAATTCTGCAACGAAGAAGCCAATCGCCAGCTTGCCGGGGTCGGAGGCGATAGAGATTGTGGCCACTGCCAATCTTGCCTCCCGCAGTTTCTGCAATTGCAGCTGGGGCCTAATGTCAGCCTCCACCTCCAATATCGTCAGAGGCTGAAAATACTGCTTTTTCAGCTTCGCCTTGGCCGACTTGGGAATGCTGACAATAAACGAGAGCCGGCCATGAGTACGGGTGAACATATCGACAATCAGTCGGGATTCACCATACTTCATGGCATGCAACACAATGGCAAGGGTCTTAGTCAGCATGGGTGCAAAATTAGTAATAAGTGACTAAAAAACAAAAATAATTGGGCGAAAAATGAATTTTTCTTCTTGAAAATTTGTCAGTTTGGAAAAAATGGAGTACCTTTGCACCCGCTTTTTGTGAAGACGTATATTCTGAAGCATAAAATGCAAGGTCCCTTCGTCTATCGGTTAGGACGAGAGATTTTCATTCTCTAAAGAGGAGTTCGACTCTCCTAGGGACTACAATAAATCCGTCATCTGCACAGCCAAGTGCTACTGATATCAGAATAAGGTGGCGGAGGGTTCTCCTCAGGGAGAGTCTGCCCAGGGCAGTTCGAATGGACGTAAGACCCATAAGCTTTAGTAATAATAATTAAAATTTAAAAAACAAAATGGCAAATCACAAATCATCAGTGAAGAGAATCCGTCAGGATAAGAAGAAGGCACTTCACAATCGCTATTACGCCAAGACAATGCGTAATGCAGTTCGCAAGTTGCGTGCAATGACTAACAAGGAAGAGGCTGTGGCTCTGTATCCAAAGGTGCAGAAGATGCTTGACAAGCTGGCTAAGACCAACATCATCCACAAGAACAAGGCAGCCAACCTCAAGTCGAGCCTTGCTCAGCATGTCAACAAATTGGGATAATCCGTTTCCCCCTCATAGTTTATGGGCCGCAGTCATTCGTGACTGCGGTTTCTTTTTGTAGTTTTTTAGCAGATAAACTTCGTTTATCTTACTTTTTTTCTGTACCTTTGCATCCGAAATCCGAGAAGCGGGTTGTTTGGGAACATATAGAAGTCAAACAGAATCGAAAAAAGGAAAAAAGAAACAAAAAATAATATGGTGTCAGAAGAACAACTGAATCAAGAACAGAATTATTCCGCAAGTAACATCCAGGTGCTTGAAGGTCTGGAAGCCGTACGCAAGCGCCCAGCCATGTATATCGGTGATATCAGCGAGAAGGGCCTTCATCATTTGGTGAACGAAACTGTCGACAACTCGATTGACGAAGCTATGGCAGGCTACTGTACGCATATCGAGGTGACAATCAATGAGGACAACAGTATCACCGTGCAGGACAACGGACGAGGTATTCCCGTAGACGAGCATGAGAAGATGCACAAGTCGGCTCTCGAGGTGGTCATGACCGTGCTTCATGCCGGAGGTAAATTCGACAAAGGCTCCTATAAGGTGTCAGGAGGTCTTCACGGTGTGGGTGTCAGTTGTGTCAATGCCCTCAGCACCCACATGATGTCGCAGGTGTTCCGCAATGGGCATGTCTACCAGCAGGAATATGAGAAGGGTAAACCGCTCTACGATGTGAAAATCGTGGGCGATACTGACAAGACAGGTACGCGTCAGCAGTTCTGGCCCGATGCCACTATCTTCACTACCACCGAATACAAGTATGACATCATCGCCCGGCGTATGCGCGAGTTGGCCTACCTGAATGCAGGCATCACCATCACGCTCACCGACCTCCGTCCTGATGAGGAAGGAAAACTAAGGGAGCCTGAGGTGTTTCATGCCAAGGAAGGACTGAAGGAGTTTGTGCGCTATGTCGACCGCCATCGCCAGTCCATCATCGGCGACCCTATCTGCCTGAAGACTGAGAAAGACGGGGTTCCCATTGAGATTGCCCTGCTCTACAACAGTGACTACTCGGAGAATATCCATTCCTATGTCAACAATATCAATACGATAGAGGGCGGCACCCACCTGACGGGCTTCCGCATCGCCCTGGCTCGCACCTTGAAGAAGTATGCCGATGAGGATGACCAGTTGCGCAAGCAGATTGAGAAGGCCAAGATAGAGGTGGCTCAGGATGACTTCCGCGAGGGCCTCACGGCTATCATATCCGTGAAGGTGGCTGAACCGCAGTTCGAGGGACAGACCAAGACCAAGCTGGGCAACTCTGAAGTGAATGGTGCCGTGCAGAAGGCAGTGGGAGAGGCTATGAGCAACTATCTGGAAGAGCATCCCAAGGAGGCCCATCTCATTTGCGAGAAAGTCATTCTTGCCGCCACAGCCCGTATCGCAGCCCGCAAGGCCCGTGAGAGCGTGCAGCGTAAGAACCCCATGACTGGCGGTGGCCTGCCAGGCAAGTTGGCCGACTGCAGCAACAAGGATCCCAAGGACTGTGAGATCTTCCTCGTAGAGGGTGATTCGGCCGGAGGCTCAGCCAAGCAGGGGCGCGACCGTCATTTCCAGGCTATCTTGCCCCTTCGTGGAAAGATACTCAACGTGGAGAAAGTCCAGTGGCACCGTGTGTTTGAGGCCGAGTCGGTCATGAATATCATCCAGAGCATCGGTGTGCGTTTCGGCGTGGATGGTGAGGATTCCAAGGAGGCCAATATCGACAAGCTGCGCTACGACAAGATTATCATCATGACCGATGCCGATGTCGATGGCTCGCACATCGACACGCTTATCATGACCCTCTTCTACCGCTTCATGCCTCAGGTCATTCAGGGCGGACATCTCTATATCGCCACGCCGCCTCTCTACAAGTGTACCTACAAGAAGTTCTCTGAGTATTGCTACACGGAGCAGCAACGGCAGGCTTTCATCGACAAGTATGTGGCTGGCGATGAAAATGCAACGGCTCTCCACACACAGCGCTATAAAGGTCTGGGTGAGATGAATCCGGAGCAGCTCTGGGAGACCACCATGAATCCTGAGAACCGGCTCCTGAAACAGGTGACCATCGAGAATGCGGCTGAGGCTGATGAGATCTTCTCCATGCTGATGGGTGACGATGTGGAGCCTCGTAGGGAGTTTATTGAGAAAAATGCTACTTACGCTAATATTGACGCATGAATGGTGGATGATTGATGTTTTTTTAGACACTCGGTTATGACAAACGGTGTTTATACGATTTTGCTGCTCATTATGAGCAATGTGTTTATGACATTCGCCTGGTATGGACATCTGCGGCTCCAGCAGTCGGGCATCTCAACTAATTGGCCGCTCTATCTGGTGATAGCCTTCTCCTGGATGATTGCTTTCTTTGAGTATTGCTGCCAGGTGCCAGCCAACCGCATTGGGTTCATCGACAATGGAGGACCCTTCTCGTTGGTGCAGCTGAAAGTGATCCAGGAGTGCATCTCCTTGGTGGTGTTTGCCGTGATTGCCAATCTGGCTTTCCAGCACGAACAGCTGCACTGGAACCATGCAGCAGCAGCGCTCTGTCTGGTGGCTGCCGTCTACTTCGTGTTTATGAAGCCTTGACCGCTGAAAGGCTGGCAAAAGTGAAGGAAACTGCTGAAAATCTTTGGCAGTTTCATTTTTTCTTGGTATCTTTGCATCGTAAATGTGCAAACCATAACAGACTTGGAACATGATAAGGCCTGAAACGATACTCAACTATATGACCCTATGCCTGCTGGCACTCTGTGGCCAGAAAGCATCGGCAGTTGACCTTCAGGTGCTGCGGAGCCGAGTGGACAGTCTCGAACGGATCCTGCCCTCGCAGAATGGAGCGGAGCGGCAGAAGACGTGGACACAGCTCTATTACAACACCTTCGACCTGGGCCAGGACAGTCTGTCGATGCAGGTGCTCGACAGGTGGATGGCCGATGCCCACAAAGAAGGGCGCTACTGGAGCGAAAGCGTGGCCAGGCAGAATAAACTCATTGATCTCTATAATTCCGGGCGGTATGACTCCATGAGGGTGGTGGCCGATGAGGCCAAGGTGTTCTGCCGACGTCACGACTTGATGCGTAAGTACTTCGAGGCGTGGCATCTGATTATCTGCAGCTATCATGTGGAGGGAAAATACAATACGGCTATCCGTGAAGGAAGGCGAATGCACGACGAGGCGATGGCCGATGACAATGTGTTCGGACAGGCGATGGCCTATTTCAACATGGGCAACGTCTACTACACCATGCGACATTTTCCACAGGCCGTGAAGGCTTTCAGCGAGAGCATCAGCTTGCTTCAGCGGGAAGACAGTATGGAGTTGGTGCTGTTGGAAGTCTATCCCTACTATGGCGATGCCTTGGATGCCACGAAAGAATATGGGAGGCTGGACAGCATCAGCCATGAGTGGCACAGGCATGTGGAGCATGTGAGGAATGGCGAAACCAGTATGGACCTGCCTGCCATTGAGGCCAACTACTATATAGGACGTACGCAGGCGCTCCTTGGTCTCGGCAGGAAGGAGGAGGCCCGCAAGGCCCTTGCCGAGGCTGCCAAAAACGTGGTAGACAAGAATAGCTATGAATGGATCTACGTGGTGTTCTACCAGGCAGAGATTGCCAAGCTCGACGGCGACTATGAGAAGGCGTTGGAGTTGAATGGTGAGCGGTTACGGCTGTGTAGTGTGATAGAAGACAAGCCGACACTGATACCCGTCCACCAGCAGCGGGCTGAAATCCTCTTGGCGGCTGGCAGATACGAAGAGGCGGCAAGGATGTACAGGCGGACCTACGAGCTGAACGACTCGCTGAACACCATGCAGACACGGGAGCAGCTGAACGAGATGAACACGCTCTTCCAGGTGGATGGCCTGAGGATGGAGAATGCTATCCAGCAGAGCCGCTACTATACCATCATAGCCGTGACAGTGGCAATCACCTTATTAATAATACTGATTATAGTCTATGTCTTCGCAAGGAAACTGAAGGCAAAGAACGACCTGCTGGCCCGAAGCTACAACGACCTGAAGCTGGCCAATGAGAAAGCGCAGGAGGCCACGCGGATGAAGCTGGCGTTTATCCGTAACGTATCCCATGAGATACGTACGCCGCTCAATATCGTCAGCGGATTCATACAGGTGCTGCGCGATCAGGGCAGCCAGCTGAGCCGGGATGAGTGGAAGAACATCAGCGACAGTATTGAGGATAACTCCAATCGGATGTCGGAACTGGTGGACAAGATGCTGGAATTGTCGGAGACCAAGGCACTCACCGTGATTGAACGGACAGACGCTGTCACGGCCTCGCAGATAGCCGATGAGGCTGTGAAACTCTCAGGCATCACCCACACTACGGCTCCTGACGCGCCAGCCAGTCTGGTGCGCTTTGAAATGGTCTCGCTGCTATCGCAAGAGGTGGAGTTGACCACCAATCAGGTGTATGCCAACCGCGCCTTGCGCCACCTGCTGGAGAATGCACGTAAGTTTACAAGGCAGGGGCGCGTAACGCTCTCCCTCTCGGAAAACACTCAGGCCGTTATATTCACCGTAGAAGATACTGGTATCGGCGTGCCAAAGGAGGCTCGTGAGCGTATCTTCGGTGAGTTTGTCAAACTTGATGACTACTCTATTGGCAGCGGTATTGGACTGCCACTGGCCCGTAGCATAGCCAGAATGCTGGGTGGCGACATCGTTCTCGATGATCAGTACACGGGTGGGGCAAGGTTTGTCATGACGCTGCCGAAGAAAATGAGGAATGAGTAATGAGTAATGAGAAATGATGATTACAACATCAGCTCCATATGTGCTCCAATATAAGGAATAATCATAAAAGTTTAAAGCATAATGTACAGAATTCAAGGATTATGGCGCACAGTGTTTGCGCTTGTTGCGGTAGGACTGACGGCAACCACGGCGGCTGCCCAGCAGTTTGACAATCTGCCTACTCCGGTGACGGAAGAGAAAGTGATCGACAATACGCCTGACTCCATTGCCAAGGCCCTTTCGGCTCGGCCTGCCCCAGGCTCTACCAGACAGGGCGGGAAGCCTGTGCTCTTCCTGATAGGCAATTCAACCATGCGTAACGGGACGCTGGGCAATGGCAACAATGGACAGTGGGGATGGGGCTATTTTGCCAATAAGTATTTTGACGGAAGGAAGATATCGGTTGAGAACCAGGCCTTGGGGGGCATGTCTACGCGTACTTTCTATACTGACCTGTGGCCTGCCGTACGACAGGCACTGAAGCCGGGCGACTGGGTGATTGTCAGTATAGGCCATAACGATTCGGCCGACTTCTTCGACAAGAAGCGGGCCCGTGGCGTGATCAATGGTGTTGACCCCGACACGATGGTTGTTGGATTCAATGAGCGCCGACAGGTGAACGACACCGTTTACAGCTACGGCACTTACCTTCGTAAGTACATCTCTGAGATCAGGGCTGCAGGTGCCAATCCCATCCTGATGTCGCTAACGCCGCGTGATGCCTACGACAAGCAGGGCAGGATAGTGAGGAAGCCGCAGACGCAGTGGGCATCCTACGTGGCCGCTGTTGAGGGCGTGCCCTTCGTTGACCTGAATGAGATCTCGGGTGCCAAGATTGACAGGTTTTCCCGTTGGAAGGAGCAGTACCACTTCTTTGGCGACCATATTCACACTTCTGCCTTTGGTGCCGAGCTGAATGCCCGAAGTGCTGCTGAGGGTATCTACTATTCAGCCCATCCGCTGCTGAAGCCGTTGCAGGCGATGATGATCAATGTCGAGTTGCCAGCCTACGGTGAAGCACGCGAGGAAGGCAAGCCGATGGTGTTTATCACTGGCGACTCTACCGTGAAGAATGCCGACAAGGACGATAACGGCATGTGGGGCTGGGGTTCACAGGCAGGCATGATATTCGATCCGGCAAAGATTGTGTTTGAGAATGTGGCGATGGCGGGCCGATCCACCCGCAGCTATCTCCGTGAGGGACGCTGGGACAAGGTCTATAACGCTCTGCGCCCAGGTGACTTTGTGCTGATTCAATTTGGACATAACGACATCTGTCCCATCACCGACAAGAAGGCCCGTGGGGTGATACCTGGCACAGCCGACACCTGTCATGTCTATAAGATGGATGAAGACGGGAGCTATCAGGTAGTCTACAGTTTCGGCTGGTATCTCAAGAAGTTCATCGACGATGTGAGGGAGAAGGGAGCTACGCCTATCCTGCTTTCGCTCACTCCGCGCAATGAGTGGCCAGGTGGAAAGATAGAGCGGCGAAACGACTCCTACGGCAAGTGGTATCGTGAGGTGGTGGCTGAGACTGGTGTGGAGTTTGTCGATGTCCACAACATCTCAGGTGATTTCCTCGACAAGAAGTTTGCTTCTAAGAGTGAGGCCAAGAGCAAGGAGAAGGCCTCGAAGTACTTCAACCACGACCATACCCACACTTCAAAGATGGGGGCGCAGATGAATGCCCGCAGTGTGGCTCAAGGCTTGAAGGCCAACAACTCACCTCTGGCGAAGTATCTGAGGAAGAGTTTTTAGAGGTGAGTGGTAAGAGGTTTGGGCGCATCACCAGCCTATAGAAGTAATCATAATTTCTCATTTCTCATTTCTCATTCCTCATTTGAAAAAGTGATTGACCGTGCTACGATAGACAAGATCATGGATGCCACGAACATCGTGGACGTGGTGAGCGACTTCGTGACGCTCCGCAAGGCGGGTGTCAACTACAAGGGGTTGTGCCCTTTCCATGAGGACACGACACCATCGTTCATGGTGTCGCCTGCGAAGAACATCTGCCATTGCTTTGCCTGTGGTGAGGGAGGCAACGCTGTGAACTTCCTCATGAAGCATGAGCAGATCACTTATCCTGAAGCCCTGCGCTGGCTTGCCAAGAAATACAATATTGAGATTCAGGAGAAGGAACTGACACCAGAGGAGCGCCAAGAACAGAGCGACCGTGAGTCGATGTTTATCGTCAACGAGTGGGCGATGAAGTATTTCCAGGATGTGCTCAAAAGTGATCCAGATGGCATTGCCATCGGCAAGCAGTACTTCCGCAGCCGAGGCATACGCGATGACATCATCGAGAAGTTCTGTCTTGGCTACGCCCTGTCCAAGCGGGATGCCCTTGCCCTTGCAGCCCAGAAGGCTGGCTATCAGGCGCAGTATCTGGTGAAGACGGGGCTCTGTTATGAGAAGGCCGAGGGGGGCGAACTGAGAGACCGCTATGCAGGTCGTGTCATTTTCCCCTGGCTGAATGTCAGCGGCAAGGTGGTAGCCTTCGGCGGGCGTCTGCTTGACTCGCGGACAAAAGGCGTGCAGCAGAAGTATGTTAACTCGCCCGACTCTGAAATCTATCATAAGGAACGCGAACTCTACGGACTCTTTCAGGCCAAGAAAGCCATAGCCAAGGAAGACCGTGTGTATATGGTCGAGGGCTATACCGACGTGATAGCGATGCACCAAAGTGGTATAGAGAATGAGTGTATATGGTCGAGGGCTATACCGACGTGATAGCGATGCACCAAAGTGGTATAGAGAATGTGGTGGCCAATTCGGGCACGGCACTCTCC
>Ga0326511_10001478_pt1 | contig 19437 bp, 12 predicted proteins | sample 0_2496_0518_D_FD_203701 | JGI IMG/M metagenome (GOLD analysis project Ga0326511, IMG submission 203701) | Bovine rumen microbial communities from UC Davis, California, United States - 0_2496_0518 | ecosystem: Host-associated > Mammals > Digestive system > Stomach > Rumen | place: USA... | reverse complement strand
GACGACAAACAGCGATACACCGTCTTATGAGAAGAAAGAAACCACGATTGGAGGAGAGGCCAAGCAAGTACCTTTGGAGGCAGAAAAACCTTCTCAGACAATAAGAGACAGCGAACCTACGGATGTCGATGCAGCGCCTTTGGCAACTGGAGATTCCCCAAGTAGGGAGGCGGTTTCAGTAGCGCCGAATGAAGTAGCGCCGAATGATGAAGCCGACCAAGCAGCAGCAGAGAGCGAATCATCCACGTTGGAAATGCTTGAAAGAATAAATCACAGGGATGCGGTAAGGCGTGCCCAACGCGCAGGGGTCAGCACCGAAGGCTCTACGTCAGAGATATTGGAAAGAACAAACCACGCTGACGTCGTCAAACGTGCCCAACGCGCAGGAGTCAGCACGGAAGGCTCCACGACAGAGATATTGGAAAGGATCAACCACGCAGGCGTCGTCAAACGTGCCCGACGCGCAGGAGTCAGCACCGAAGGCTCTACGATGGAGATATTGGAAAGAATCAACCACGCAGACGTCGTCAAACGTGCCCGACGCGCAGGGGTCAGCACCGCAGGCAGTACGACAGATATTCTCGAAAGGATAAACCATGCTGATATGGTAAAACAGGCAAAGCGTATGGGAGTCAGCACGGAAGGTAGCACAATAGAAATTAGTGAAAGGATAAACCGTAAGAAAATGGAGAAGTACAACTACTAAGGCCTTTGGGCTCCTTGCAGCTGTGGCAGAGACCATCTATCAGACCCAGAAAAATCCCTGAGCCTGCCTCACGCAGATTCAGGGATTTTACGTTTGCTTAGGCTCAACATGAAAATAGGAGGCGAACGCCAACAAGGGTGTTCACCTCCTACTCTATTCTGTTGTCAGCCTCTATGCTTCGGCGGCAGCCAAGAGTATCTCGCTGAGCGTCGGATGGATGTGGACCATATCGCGCAGCTGGGCAACGGTGGCGTCCAGGCACATCAATGCGCTGACCTCCTGCACCATATCGGCAGCATGGGCACCAAAGGCGTGACAGCCCAAGATGCGGCCTGCACCTGGCTCGCTGAACAGCTTCAGCATGCCCTCGGTCTCGTGCATGGTCAGGGCCTTGCCGTTGGCACGGTGGAAGGCCTTGCGACACTCGTAGGCCACGCCGCTGGCCTTCAGCTGGTCTTCTGACAAACCTACGCAGGCGGCTTCTGGCGTGGTGAAGATGGCGGCAGGCATCACGTCGAAGCGTATATGGTCCTCGCGGCCAATAATCTGGTTCACGACGTGTATGCCCTGCATCTCGGCTGCATGGGCCAGCATCTGACGTCCGTTCACGTCGCCAATCGCATAGATGCGAGGTGACGCCTGCGTGGCCACTTGGAAGTGGTCGTCCACAGGGATGGTGCCGTTGGGGTTGAGGGCTATGCCGGCGGCCTCGACGTTGAGTCCCTCCGTGTTGGGCTTGCGGCCTGTGGCCATGAGGATGACGTCGGCGTCGATGTCCTTCAGTTGCTGCACGGCGGTCTTCATCTGGAACTTGATGCCTTTCTTCTCCAGCAACTTGCGCAGACGCTTGGCGATGTCGCTGTCGAGCACGGGCAGGCACTCCTTCAGGTACTCGATGACGGTGACCTCTGAGCCAAAGCGGTTGAAGACGCTGGCAAACTCCATACCAATGACTCCTGCGCCAATGATGGCCAGCCGGCGAGGCTGCTCGCTGAGCTGCAGCAGTCCTGTGGAGTCAACGAGTCGGGCATCGTCGATGTCGGGCAGGGGCAGGTACTTGGTTGCGCTGCCTGTGGCAATGATGATGGCGGAGGCCGTGTAGGTGTCGTCGCCCACTTGCACCTCGCTCGGCGAGACGAAGCTGGCCTGACCACGCAGCAGGGTGATATTGGGATGAGCCATCAGTTGCTCGATACCGCTGCGCAACTGGGTCACCACCTGCGGCTGGGCGGCAAAGGCTTCTGCAAACGTGGCCGCATGGACGTAGGTCTTCGTGGGGATGCAACCGCGATTGAGGCAGGTGCCTCCCACCTCGTCACGCTCCACGATGACCACCTTCTGCCCGTTCTGGGCAGCGTAGGCAGCCGCACGATAGCCACCAGGGCCTGCACCGATGATGAGGATATCAGTTTGTGTCATTCTGCAACTGCTTATAGGTTACGACAGGATGCTTGGCGGCCAACACATCATCGACACGACCAATGGGCGTGTGGTGGGGAGCCGACTTCACCAGATCAGGATTGGTCTTGGCCTCCTCTGCTATCTGGCGCATCACGGCGATGAAACCGTCGATCGTCTCCTTCGACTCGTTCTCCGTAGGCTCAATCATGAGGCTCTCATGGAAGAGCAAGGGGAAATAGATGGTGGGGGCGTGATAGCCATAGTCGAGCAGTCGCTTGGCCACGTCCATCGTGGTGACGCCTGTGGACTTGTCCTTCAGGCCGTCGAAGACGAACTCGTGCTTGCACAGACCGTCGATAGGCAGCTCGTAGAGGTCCTTCAGCGACTCCTTGATGTAGTTGGCGTTGAGCGTGGCCAACGGGCCTACCTCCTTCACATGCTCGCGGCCGAGCGAAAGGATATAGGCATAGGCACGCATAGCTACGGCAAAGTTGCCGTGATAGGGCGAGACCACAGGGAAGAACTGCTCCAATCCCTCACGCACACCCACAGGGCCGGCACCAGGACCGCCACCGCCGTGAGGGGTGGAGAAGGTCTTGTGCAGGTTGATGTGCATCACGTCGAAGCCCATATCGCCTGGGCGTGCAGCGCCAAGCATGGGGTTGAGGTTGGCACCATCGTAGTACATCAGGCCACCACACTCGTGCACCATCTTCTCAATGGTGGGAATCTGGCGCTCGAAGAGGCCGAGGGTGTTGGGATTGGTCATCATCATCGCGGCAATCTCTGGGCCGTGCTGGGCCACCAAGTCGCGCAAGGCATCGACATCGACGGTGCCATCGGAGAGCGACTTCACCTCGATGATCTCGAGACCGCAGACGGCTGCTGAGGCAGGATTGGTGCCGTGAGCCGAGTCGGGCACGATGACCAGGTGACGGGCGTCGTCGTTGCGGCTCTCATGATACTTCTTGATGACCATGAGGCCCGTCAGCTCTCCGTGTGCGCCAGCAAAGGGCTTCAGCGTAAAGGCATGCAGGCCAGTGAGTTCGCAGAGCGACCGACAGAGCAAGGTGCAGACGGCCTCAGCGCCTTTCACCGTAGCGGCTGGCTGCAACGGGTGCAGGCCGGCAAACTGCGGCAAGGCGGCTACCTCCTCGTTGATCTTGGGATTGTACTTCATGGTGCAGGAGCCCAACGGATAGAAGCCGTTGTCCACGCCGAAATTGTTGGCAGAGAGGTTGGTATAGTGGCGCACGACGGTCATCTCGTCGCACTCAGGCAACTGAGCATCTGCCTTGCGGCGCATGCCTGTAGGTATCTCGTAGTTCTTGCCAAAGCGATTCTTTGGAAGTGAATAGCCACGACGTCCCTCTTGCGAGAGCTCGAAAATCAGGTTTCCGTATAGTTTGTTGTTCATTGTCTTATGGGCTAATAGGACTTATGAGACCTACGGGTCTTATAGTGTTAATGAAATAAGCTGGTCAATCTCTTCCTTGGTACGCTTCTCTGTGACGGCGAACATGAGCTGGTCAGGAGCCACCTTCACGCCGCCAAAGATGCCGTTTTCGACAAAGCGACGCTGCAAGGCCTCGACATCGCCGTCGTAGCGAACGACGAACTCGTTGAAGAATGGCTGGTCGTAAACCTGAGTGAAGTGGCCCGTAGCAACGAGCTTCTCACAGAGATAGTGGGCACCTGCGTAGGAAAGCTCTGCGGCCTCCTTCAGTCCCTGCTTACCCATGAGCGACATGTAGATGGTGACAAAGAGGGCCATGAGCGACTGATTGGAACAGATATTGGACGTGGCCTTCTGACGACGGATGTGCTGCTCGCGAGCCTGCAACGTCAGCACGAAGGCACGCTGCCCACGATTGTCGAGCGTCTTGCCCACAATGCGGCCTGGCATCTTGCGGATGAGCTTCTCCGTGCAGCACATGTAGCCCACGTATGGGCCGCCAAACTGCAGGGGAATGCCCAACGACTGGCCGTCGCCTACGGCAATATCGGCTCCCCACTCGCCTGGGGTCTTCAGCACGGCGAGGTCGGCAGCCACACTATTCATGATGAAGAGTCCCTTCTTGGCATGAATGGCCTCAGCAAATCCCTCATAATCCTCGACGATGCCGTAGTAGTTGGGCTGCTGTACCAGCACGCCTGCTACGCCGCTAAGGGTGGAGAGCTGGGTGTTGAGCGCAGAGAGATCGGTCACGCCGTCTTTGGCAGGGATCATCTCGATGTCGATTCCCTGGAAATGGGCGTAGGTCTTGACCACCTCAAGGGTCTTGGGGTCAACGGTCTCAGAGACGAGCACCTTGTTTTGCTTCTTGCCGGCAGCCACAGCCATCATCACGGCCTCGGCGGTGGCGGTGGTACCGTCGTACATCGAGGCGTTGGAGATGTCCATACCTGTGAGCTCGGCCATCATCGACTGATACTCAAAGATATAGTGGAGCGTACCCTGGGAAATCTCGGCCTGATAGGGCGTGTAGGAAGTCAGGAACTCAGAGCGTGAGAGCAGTTGGGGAATGACCGATGGGGTGTAGTGGTCATAGACGCCTGCACCAGCAAAGCACGTCAGCGGCTTGTTCTGCGAGCCTAACTGCTCAAACAGCTGGCGCACCTCGAGTTCGCTCATCTCCTCTGGCAACTGATAGTCACCGCGGAAGCGGATGGACGCTGGCACCTCGTCGTAGAGGGCGTCAAGGGTATCGACGCCCACGCGAGAGAGCATAGCCTGCAGATCCTGCTGGGTATGTGGAAAATACTTAAAGTCCATACGTGCTGGGTTATTTCTCGCAGAACTCTGCGTAGGCCTGTGCATCCATGAGGTTGTCGAGCTCTGTGCTGTCGCTCAGCTCCACCTTGATAATCCAGTTCTCATAGGAGTCCTGATTGAGCAGTTCTGGCTGGTCTTCAAGGGCCTCGTTGACCTCGACGACGACGCCGCTGACGGGTGCAATAAGGTCGCTGGCAGCCTTGACGCTCTCCACAGCGCCGAAATCCTCACCAGCCTCAATCTCATCGTCCACCTCAGGCATATCGACATAGACCACATTGCCCAGCGCATGCTGTGCGTAGTCGCTGATACCGATGTAACCATACTCGCCTTCTACTCTTACATATTCGTGCGACTCCGAGTAGTAGAGTCCTTCAATTACTTTTGCCATAGTTGTTAGTTATTTTTTATAATGTTTGTCATAGAAACGCTTCTTCACCACCTTACCAGGGAACACCTTCTTGCGAATCTGAATGTCGAGCGGGGTGTCGAGCTTGGCATAGCGGCTGTCAACAAGGGCCATACAGACGCTCTTGTCGCTGGAAATGGTGTGATAGCCTGTGGTCACTTCACCCACCTTCTCTCCGTCCTTGAGCACAGCGTAGCCGTGACGGGGAATCGCCTTGTCGCTGAGCTCGATGCCGATGACGCGCTGGGCAACGCCCTCGGCCTTCTGCTGCTGCAGAGCTTCCTTTCCAATAAACTCCTCCTTGTCGAACTTGCAGAACATGGAGAGTCCTGCCATCACAGGCGAGATCTCGGCGCTCAGTTCGTCACCATAAAGTGGCAAGCCCACCTCGAAGCGCAACGTGTCGCGGCAGCCCAATCCGCAAGGCTTGCAACGTCCGCTGGCCAGCAGCTTGTCCCAACATGCGTTGATATAGTCAGGGGTGGCGTAGATCTCGAAGCCGTCCTCGCCCGTATAGCCTGTGCGAGAGACGATGACGTCGCCGATGGTCTTCACGGTGTAGAAAGCCAACTCCTTGCAAGCCAGCCCCAGCACTTCCTCGACCACCTGCTCGGCCTCTGGGCCCTGAACAGCCAGCTGGCCGTAGTGCTCGCTCATGTTCTGGAGGTCGATGTCGAAGCCCTTAGCCTGATCAAGCATCCAAGCCCAGTCCTTGTCGATATTGGCAGCGTTGATGACGAGGAAGAAGTCCTGCTCGGCCATCTTATAGACCAGCAGGTCGTCAACGGTACCACCATTCTCATAACACATCATGCCGTAGAAGACCTGTCCGATGGGAGCACCAGCCACGTTGTTGGTGAAAATATGCTGCACATAGCGCTCGGCCTCTGCGCCGCGAACGGTCACCTCGCCCATGTGGCTCACATCGAAGACACCACAAGCGGTACGCACAGCCTGGTGCTCGTCGGTGATGTTGGAATACTGGATAGGCATTTCGAATCCTGCAAAAGGCGACATCAATGCGCCCAACTGCACATGTTTGTCATAAAGACATGTTCGTTTGTTTTCCATTATTATGATTTAAGTAATTAAATGAATAAATTCCTCTTTCTGATAGGTCTGCTCTATCTCCTCAACGGCTGCCACATCGTCGGCGGTGAGCATTAGTTCGCCGTCGCATAGGGTTGTGCGGATAAACACCTTCAGCTCGTCAAGGGTCAGCGGTATGTAGTCCTTGAGCAGCGTGATGCGCTGGCGCACACTCTGTATGCCCTTCGACTGCAACTTCTCCTGACTCGGCGTGATAGACTTCACCATGTGCTCCATATTGGTGTCATAGAGCAACGTGGAGTGCACGATGCTGTGGCCTGGTAGATGGTAGCAGGCCGTACCACTGACTTTCTTGTCGCCGATCATCACGTCGTTGTGGGTGGTGCCTGTGGCCTGAATCCCCAACTTGCGCAATACCAGCAGCACCATGTTGATAAACCTGTTGAAGGCGAGGTTGACATTCTCATCGGCAGTGATATAGGAAAGCATCAGGTTTTGCTCGTCGGCATAGACGCACCCTCCCCCACTCTTGCGCCGATACATCTCTATACCATGCTGGCGACAGTAATCCACGTTCACCTCACTCTCCATAGACTGGTTGCGGCCAAAGATGACACTGGGGCGCACTTGCCAAAAGAAGAAGCAGTCAGGCTCGTCGATATTACGGGCGACATACTCTTCCAAGGCCAAAAAAAACGACAAACGCCGTTTTCCTACATCTGGCAAATCAATATATTTCATACCGGTTTTCAGGTTAGCTCACGGTTTCGCTTGCAAATATATGAAGATTTTATGTGTTGAGCAAAAATTTCGCCATCTTTTTTCTTTCCTTTGACGAAGTTTCGCATGTTTCACTTTTTTGGAGGGAGAGGCAGGGGGATGAGGTGAGTGGCGAGATGTAAGAAAAGCGTCAAAAGCTACTCGCGGAGTGGCATTGACGTTTGATAGATTATCGGCTGGGAAATTTAAATATTTTGATTTTTGCTTTGTGGTATGGGTAAATATTAGTAACTTTGCCACCAAATTAAATCTGAATTGTGGAAACAAGCAAACTTGAACTGTTAAGCAACATACAATATCCTTCTGATCTACGCAAGCTCAAAGTGAACCAATTGCCACAAGTCTGCGAAGAACTGTGCAAAGATATTGTGGACGAGTTATCTGTGAATCCTGGCCACTTGGCGTCAAGCTTAGGCGTCGTGGAGTTGACGGTAGCCCTGCACTATGTGTTCAATACACCTGAAGACCGCATCGTCTGGGATGTGGGACATCAAGCCTACGGCCATAAGATCCTGACGGGACGCCGCGAACAGTTTTCGACCAATCGAAAGCTACACGGCATACGCCCCTTCCCCACCCCACAGGAGAGCGAATATGACTCTTTCATCTGCGGACACGCCTCCAACTCGATATCGGCTGCCTTAGGTATGGCGGTGGCCAGTCAGCTGTCACCACGAAAAGTGGTAGCCGTCATCGGCGACGGTGCGATGTCGGGCGGGCTGGCCTTTGAAGGACTGAACAACGCTTCGTCAAGTCCCAACGACATGCTGATTATCCTGAACGACAACGACATGTCGATAGATCGCGCCGTAGGTGGTATGGAGCAATATTTGCTGAACCTGAATACCAACGAGACCTACAACCGCATGCGTTTCCGCATGTCGCAATGGATGCAGCGACACGGTATGCTACAGGAGGACCGCCGTCAAGGCCTCATCCGACTGACCAACGCGCTGAAGAGTGTCATTGCCCGTCAGCAGAACATCTTCGAGGGGATGAACATTAGATACTTCGGCCCCTTCGACGGACACAACGTCATAGAGCTGGTGCGCATCCTGCGACAACTGAAGGATATGCACGGCCCCAAGCTTTTGCACCTCCACACAAAGAAAGGACACGGCTACAAGCCTGCTGAAAACTATAAGCCTGTGTGGCACGCACCTGGAAAGTTTGACCCTGAGACGGGTGAGTTGCTCGAAGGCGACAGCACAGGTATGCCTCCCAAGTTTCAGGATGTCTTTGGAGAGACGCTCCTGGAACTGGCCGAAAAGAACCCAAAGATTGTTGGCGTCACGCCCGCTATGCCCACAGGCTGCTCCATGAACATCATGATGGAGAAGATGCCCAACCGCACGTTCGACGTGGGCATCGCCGAGGGGCACGCAGTCACATTCTCTGCAGGTATGGCGAAGGACGGCTTGCAGCCTTTCTGCAATATCTATAGCGCCTTTGCCCAACGTGCCTACGACAACATCATCCACGACGTGGCCATCCTGCGCCTGCCTGTGGTGCTGTGTCTGGACCGTGCTGGCCTTGTAGGCGAAGACGGCCCCACGCATCACGGTGCCTTCGACTTAGCATACTTGCGCCCCATCCCCAATCTGACCATCTGTTCACCTATGGACGAGCACGAACTGCGTCGGCTGATGTTCACCGCACAATTGCCAGACATGGGGCCTTTTGTCATCCGCTATCCACGTGGCCGAGGCGTGAAGACCGACTGGCGCTGTCCGCTGGAAGCCATCAAGGTGGGTACTGGACGCAAGCTGCATGATGGCGACGGCAGCGTGGCTGTCCTCTCCATCGGCCCGATAGGCAACGACGTAGCGAAGGCTGTGGAAGGTACTCACGCCGCCCACTACGACATGCGCTTCCTGAAACCGCTCGACGAGGACATCCTGCACGAGATTGGTAGCAAATACAAGAAAATCATCACCGTCGAGAACGGGGTACGTAAAGGCGGACTTGGCTCTGCCGTGCTCGAATGGCTGAATGACCACGCCTACTATCAGCCTGTTGTACGCATGGGACTGCCCGATGCTTTTGTGGAGCACGGTTCTATCGCTGAACTGCAGAAGATCGTCGGGCTGGATGTGGACTCGATAAAATCTGTAATTCAAGCCTCCTAAAAGATGAAAATAGTCATTGCCGGTGCTGGTGCCGTAGGAACCCACCTGTCGAAGTTGCTCTCTACAGAGAACCACGATTGTGTGCTCATCGATGACAACGAGGAGCGTCTGGGGGGCATCGATTCGAAGTATGACATCATGGCGGTGAACAGCTCGCCCACCAGCATCCAGACGCTGAAGGATGCAGGCGTAGGCGGAGCTGATCTCTTTGTGGGTGTCACCCGCCTCGAGAGCCGCAACATCACAGCTTGCATCTTGGCCCATGAGCTGGGAGCCAAGAAGACGGTAGCACGCATTGACAACTACGAATACCTGAGCCCGCAGAATCAGCAGCTGTTCAAGCGACTGGGTGTTGACTCCCTGGTCTATCCAGAGGTCTTGGCTGCCACCGATATCATCAACGGGCTCAAAATGTCTTGGGTTCGCCAGCGATGGGACGTGCACGACGGCGCCCTCGTGCTGTTGGGCATCAAACTGCGCGAATCGGCTGAGATTCTCAACAAGCCCCTGAAGGACCTCTGCGGCCCTGAAGACCCCTATCTCGTCGTAGCCATCAAGCGTGGCGACGAAACCATCATCCCAAGCGGAATGGATGAGTTGCACTCATTGGATTTGGCCTACTTCATGACCATGCAGGAATACATCCCCTACATTCGCAAGATCGTGGGCAAGGAGCACTACGACGACGTGCAGAATGTGATCATCATGGGAGGTGGAAAGACTGCCGTCCGTGCTGCCCTCACGATGCCTGACTATATGAATGCCAAGATTATCGAGCAGGACGCTGAGCGCTGCGAACGACTGAACCAGTTGCTCACCAAGAACGACGCTATGGTGATTCACGGTGACGGACGAGACCTGAGCCTGCTGCAGGAGGAGGGCATCAAGCACACGCAAGCCTTCGTAGCACTGACAGGCAACGCAGAGACCAATATCCTGGCTTGTCTGACGGCCAAGAAATTGGGCGTGCGCAAGACGGTGGCGATGGTCGAGAACCTGGACTATGTGTCGATGGCCGAAAGCCTGGACATTGGTACCATCATCAACAAGAAGACGGTGGCTGCCAGCCATATCTTCCAGATGATGCTGAAGGCCGACGTCAGAAACCTGCGTTCCCTGATGATGGTAGAGTCGGACGTGGCCGAGTTTGTGGCATCGGAAGGCTCGAAGGTCACCAAGAAGCCGGTGAAGGCGTTAGGACTGCCCACAGGCGTAGCCATCGGCGGATTGGTTCGCAAAGGTGAAGGTATGTTGGTCAACGGTAATACACAAATAGAAGCTGGCGACTCCGTTATGGTGTTCTGTCATGAGCACCAGTTGGGCAAGATGGAGAAATACTTTAAGAAACAAGGATTGTGGTAAACTGGAGGATTATATCAAAAATCTTAGGCTCTCTGCTCTTCATCGAGGCATTCTTCATGTCTTGGTGCCTGGCTATGGCATTTGCCTTCGGCGAAGACGACGTGCTGGCTTTTTTGATGTCAACGCTCATCACCTTTGGTAGCGCCTCCGTCTTCCTGTACTTTGGTCATCAGGCAGAGAACGCCCTGAGTCGCCGCGATGCCTACGTCGTTGTGGCGCTTGTATGGGTGGTGTTCTCGTTCTTCGGCATGTTTCCCTTCCTCATTCATGGAAGCCTGACCAATGTCACCGACGCCTACTTTGAGACGATGTCAGGATTCACCACAACGGGTGCCACCGTCATCGACGATGTGGAACGACTGCCACACGGCATCCTCTTCTGGCGTTCGCTCATGCAGTGGATAGGTGGACTGGGAATCGTCTTCTTCACCATCGCCGTGCTGCCCTCGCTGGTTGGCGGAAGCGTGAAGGTGTTCGCCGCAGAGGCTACAGGCCCAATGCGCTCCAAGATGCACCCTCGCCTCTCTACGTCGGCCAAGTGGATATGGAGCATCTATGTCCTGCTGACGGTGGCCTGCGGCCTGTCGTTCTGGATAGCGGGAATGGACTGGTTTGACGCCACCAACTACTCGATGACGACGACGGCTACGGGCGGTTTCTCGACCCATAATGGCAGTACGGTCTTCTTCAACTCCAACACCATTGAATATCTGGCTATCCTCTTTCAGTTTTTAGCAGGTATCAACTTCACCTTATTATATATGTGTATCTTCAAGCTGAGATTCAGCTCCGTGATACGCAACCCAGAGTTCAAGCTCTACGTGACCATCATAGCCTTAGCCACCGCATGGATCATGTACCTGCTGGTGACAAGGCTACACTATAACTACGAGCCGGCCTTCCGATCGGCGCTGTTTCAGGTAGTGTCGTTCATCACTACTACTGGCTTGAGCAACGACAACGCCGGCTACTGGCCACACATGACGTGGTTCATCCTGATGGGACTCATGTTTGTGGGTGCCTGCGCAGGTTCTACTACAGGCGGCTTCAAATGCGTGCGTGCCTCTATGCTTATCAAGGTGCTGCGCAACGAGTTTCGCCAGATTCTGCACCCCAACGCCGTATTGCCTGTCAAGTTGGGCGAACAGAGCATCCCACAGGGCAAGTTGGTGTCGCTATTGGCATTTCTGACGCTCTATGTGGTCATGCTGCTCCTCACAGCTACCATCATGGTGGTGGCTGGCGACGTTGACATCACTAACTCGATGACTATCGCGCTGAGCCTCATCAGCAACGTGGGCGCAGGACTCGACACCAATATCGGGCCCCAAATGTCGTGGGACGACCTGAGTGTGGGCATCAAATGGACTTGCTCATTCCTCATGCTCGTAGGCCGCTTGGAGATATTGACCGTTCTCGTTTTATTCACAAGAAGTTTTTGGAAAGAAAATTAATCACTATGCAGATTTATAAATTCGAACCCCTCTTGAAACAAACCATCTGGGGTGGTGAAAAGATTAAGAAATTCAAGCATCTGGACTCCCCACTCGACTCCGTAGGCGAAAGCTGGGAAATCTCAGGTGTGGAAGGTTATGAGACTGTTGTCGCCAACGGTCCAGACAAAGGGATGAAACTGCCTGACCTGGTACAGAAATATCGCGAACAGCTCGTTGGTAAGGCAAATTATGAGCAATTCGGCAACGAGTTCCCCTTGCTTATCAAGTTTATCGACGCCTGCAAGGACTTGTCCATACAAGTACACCCCAACGATGAGGTTGCTCGTCTACACGGACAGGAACGGGGCAAGACGGAGATGTGGTACGTCCTCCCCTCTGAATCTGAAGCAAAGCTCTATTGTGGGTTGAAGCAGAAGATCACGCCTGAAGAATATGAGCAACTGGTGGAGAATGACGCGATCACCGACGCTTTGGCACAATACAAAGTGAGGGAGGATGACGTGTTCTATATCCCTGCTGGACGCATTCACGCCATCTGTTCTGGCACGATGGTGGCAGAGATTCAGCAAACCTGCGACGTCACCTATCGCATCTACGACTATCGTCGCTGCGACAAAAACGGTAATTATCGCGAACTGCACACGAAGAAGGCTGCTGAGAGTATTGACTATGCCGTGCAGTCAGACTATCAGACTCGCTACGAGTCCCAGAAGAACACTCCTGTACAGCTCATCAGCTGTCCTTACTTCACTACCGCTGTCTACGATCTTGACGAGCCTATGACGATAGACTATTCTGAACTGGACTCCTTCGTCGCCCTGATCGCCCTGAGTGGAAGTGGTATCATAAAAGATGAGCACGACCACCAAACACCCTTGAGGGCCGGTGAGACCGTGCTCATACCTGCTATTGCAAACGAGATAAAGGTCGAAGGAACCCTGAAGTTCCTTGAGACCTACGTTTGAAATAAGTCGTTATCTTGCCTGGAAGGCCTGAATGACACGCTTTGTACGCTTATCGAATACGACGCGGATTGAGGGCTTTCCATACAAGGCGCTGAACTGCCAAGAATACGTGCGGTTGTTCTGCGCAACCACCTCATAGTCATCTTCACGCACCAGCTTTACTTCTGTCTCGGTGAAACCTTTCTGGATTTTACCCTGACGGATGGCTGCGATGTGGCGTGCATCCACTCCCTTCATGCTGGCAGGATTGCCCTCACCAAAGAGATTCTCAAAAATATCGTCACGCTCGCCCACTACGTCAGCAGCACCTGGAGTATCCTTGAAATGCACCTCTGCAATGTAGTCTGTGCCATTTTTGGTGTTTTGGAGTGTCATTTTGACAGACGATTTGCCACGTTGTGACTTTATCTGCATGATTTTGAAAGTCGTCAGGCCTGGGAAAGTGAACTCATCACCACGAGTATTCTTCAGCTTCAGGGCACGACGGGCAAATACGACCTTGCCAAGATGACTGTCATAATGCCAGCTCGGCAGGGCGAAGTCGCCCATCATATCAAATGCCGTCTCAAACGTGTGGTGCTGGTTGTCCATCATATTGAACTCCTCGTCGCGCAGTCCACTATTGGTACGGCTGATAGCCACATTCTGGAAGAACTCACGTCCTTTCCTGTCTGCCACGATAATCTTGACGGGGAACGCACGGGTACCCACACCAATCCTTACCACCTTCACCTCAGTATCCAGGGGGACCTGTATTTCCTCAGAACCTTCGCCATAGGTGGCATCAATCCTGTAGGCTGTGGACTTGGTGACAAGCGTCTTGCCCAGCATCACCTTGCGAGCCGTCTCCACATCGTTGATATAGGCCAAAGACGGTACGCCGTACTTTGTAAAGCAATAGTCTTCAAAAGTACCAGAAGGCACCTCGAAATAATAAGGATGGCGGTTGCCGTCCTCCGTCACGAAGTTAATACGGTCGCGGTTGGTGCCGTTATCATGACTATGTCCCTGATAACGCAGCAACTGATGGTTCAGGGACATCGTGCTCACCGAATTGTTAGTGTAACCATCGTTAAAAACCCTCAGCACCAAGTCTCGCTTGTCAGGAAGCACCATAAACACCATCGAATCGTTCCAGTCACACAAACTCAGACGAGGGAAGAGCTCGTTCATCAGATTGTGGGCTTTCTCCTCCTCCTGAACGACGTCCTCTTTGGCAGTAGCTGCCACCTTGGGTGCCACTTCCTTTGCATTCTTGGTCTTAACGAAATAGTCTTGTGCATTTCTTTGTGCACCTACTGCCGACACCATCAGTGTCATAGCAATCATCAATATCGATTTCTTCATCACGTGAAAAGAGTTACTTACTTGTAAAAATACCTTTACGAGGTGCAAAGATAGGAAAAAGTTTTTATTCTTGTGACAAAATGACGCAATAAATGCTCGTTTCTTTCGAAAAATTATACTTTTGGCATGCCCTTTGCTATAATTTCGGTGGCTTTATGCCTCAATAAACGAATAATAACAATTAAAAAAGTATAAGATTATGGGAAAGATTATTGGAATTGACTTAGGTACCACCAACTCGTGTGTATCAGTTTTCGAAGGCAACGAGCCTGTTGTCATCGCTAACAGCGAAGGCAAGCGCACAACGCCTTCAGTAGTAGGCTTCGTCGATGGCGGCGAGCGTAAGATTGGTGATCCTGCCAAGCGTCAGGCTATCACTAACCCCCAGAAGACCGTTTACTCGATTAAGCGTTTCATGGGTGAGACTTGGCAGCAGACAGAGAAAGAAATTGCTCGCGTACCGTTTAAAGTAGTAAACGAGGGAGGCTATCCCCGTGTTGACATCGACGGACGCAAGTACACTCCACAGGAAATCTCAGCTATGGTGCTGCAGAAGATGAAGAAGACCGCCGAGGACTATCTCGGACAGGAAGTGACGGAGGCCGTCATCACGGTGCCTGCATACTTCTCTGACTCTCAGCGTCAGGCTACAAAGGAAGCCGGACAGATTGCCGGCCTGAACGTTCGTCGTATCGTTAACGAGCCTACGGCAGCCGCTTTGGCCTACGGTATCGACAAGACCAACAAGGACATGAAGATTGCTGTGTTCGACCTCGGTGGCGGTACCTTCGATATCTCTATCCTCGACTTCGGCGGTGGCGTATTCGAAGTGCTTTCTACCAACGGCGACACCCACCTCGGTGGCGATGATTTCGACCAGGTCATCATCGACTGGCTCGTTCAGGAGTTCCGCAATGACGAGGGTGCCGACCTGAAGTCCGACCCGATGGCTATGCAGCGTCTGAAGGAAGCTGCTGAGAAGGCCAAGATTGAGCTGTCTTCTTCGACATCTACAGAGATCAACCTGCCGTACATCATGCCTGTTGGCGGTGTACCCAAGCACTTGGTAAAGACGCTTACTCGTGCTAAGTTCGAGCAGCTGGCCCACAACCTGATTCAGGCTTGCCTCGTTCCCTGCCAGAATGCCGTACGCGACGCAGGCATCACTACTGCCGATATTGACGAGGTGATCCTCGTGGGTGGTTCAAGCCGTATCCCTGCTGTGCAGACGCTGGTGAAGAACTACTTCGGCAAGGAGCCTTCTAAGGGTGTGAACCCCGATGAGGTGGTGGCTGTAGGCGCAGCTATCCAGGGTGCTATTTTGAACCAGGAGACTGGTCAGGACATCGTGCTTCTCGACGTCACCCCGCTGACGCTGGGTATCGAGACTCTCGGTGGCGTGATGACCAAGCTGATTGAGGCTAACACCACGATCCCCTGCAAGAAGAGTGAAACCTTCTCTACCGCTGCCGACAACCAGACAGAGGTGACCATCCACGTGCTGCAGGGCGAGCGTCCTATGGCTGCCCAGAACAAGAGCATCGGTCAGTTCAACCTCACAGGCATTGCTCCTGCCCGTCGTGGTGTTCCTCAGATTGAGGTGACCTTCGACATCGACGCCAACGGCATCCTGAAAGTAAGTGCCAAAGATAAGGCTACTGGTAAAGAGCAGGCCATCCGTATCGAGGCTTCCAGCGGTCTGTCACAGGACGAGATTAACCGCATGAAGGCAGAGGCACAGCAGAACGCAGAAGCCGACAAGCGTGAGCGTGAGCGCATCGACAAGATGAATCAGGCCGACTCGATGATCTTCCAGACCGAGACCTTCCTCAATGAGAATGGCGACAAGCTCGGTGCTGAAAAGGCCAACGTAGAGCAGGCTGTTCTGCAGCTGAAGGACGCCCACAAGTCTGGCGACATCGCTGCCATCGACAACGCCATCAACAACCTGAATCAGGTGATGCAGGCCGCATCTCAAAAGATGTACCAGCAAGCCGGTGCAGGTCAGCCAGGCGCCAATGCAGGACAGCAGCAATATCAAGGTGGCCAGCAGACTCAGTCCAACCCCAACGACGACGTCCAGGACGCCGACTTCGAGGAGGTAAAGTAATTTATAATCACATATTTCTGAACGATGAAGGCTCCCGGTTGGGGAGCCTTTATTGTTTCTTCACTATTTCTTCTGCAGCGAGAAGTAAATCAAGCCGATATTCTCAACGGCCAGGACTGCCGCATAGGTATAGGCGATGCCCGTCGTTTACTTCACGCAGTTGATGCTGATCGGTTGATGCTGATGACAGAATCCGTAGGATTGAGTCGAGCTATCTTCTTCTAACACTTTGTCCGAGGGTATTCGAATTTTTCTAATAGTGTCGGACAAATGTATTTCTCCGCTTTGTTCTATTTGGTCAAGGTGTAGTTAATGGTAGGGACTGTCACGCCAAACAACTCAGCCATCCTCTGTTGTGAAAGCCAGAAAGTATTGGTATCAAAGACTACTTGAACCTGTACTTTACCTCTTCCACTTCTATACATCAGAACCGAAGATTCCATGCTTTTTGCAGCGACATCAGGAGTCATGGACGCACTGAAATATTGCCGAGCAGCCTTCAAAAATACTAAAAAACAATTCAAAATTAGGCAAAAATGTGCTTATTTTTTCATTATTTGAAGTGAAATAGAGAAGATTTTATCAATTATTTGACGTTTACCTGTCAAATATTTAATGAAAAAAGGTATTCACCATCTACCTTTTGAGGCGTCTTTCTGCAAATCACCCACCATCGACAAACAATTTGTGAGACGTGTCTCACTTTTTTCGATAGCGTCAAAGACCTCAGGGCTTCTGCCAATAATCGAGCGAAGGAAGTGAAGGTACTTCTTTCGCTCGATTTTAGATTGCTTGTGACGGAGAAAGCTCTGCGCCTGACAATCGCTTTCGACGATTGAACGGAGACTATCGTTTTGCGACGATTGACAGAGAGAAAACTCTGCGCCGGAGTATCGGTTAGCGATGACGGTAGAAGACGGCACGCTTGTCGGGAGAGATATACAGGCCCTTGGTGGGACGGGTGACGCGCTGGCCCTGGAGGTTGTAGTAAACGCCCTCCTTGACCTTTGGCGAGAGGGTGCTGATGCCCGTCGTGACCTGCTTCTGTATGTAATCCAAACCCTTCTTGGCGTTGATCTTACCATAACCCCAACGGACGGGATTGCTTGCGGTGAAATCATCGTTGTCACACGAATGCGCCAGCACGTCCTTCACGTCCTCCAGCGTGAGCCGAGGATTGGCCTGCAGCCACAGGGCGATGATGCCGGCAACGGCGGGACACGACATCGACGTGCCGCTCATCGGTCCATAGGGATAGCCCTGCCACGTCATATTGTCGATGTAGGAGATGACACCATCCTGAGCATCTTCACCATACGCCATGAGGTCGAAGCGCTTGTTCCACGACGACACGACGAAGACGCCCGGCGCACATACCACCGGCTGGTTGACGCCGTTGAACATCGCGCCGTAGCTACTGAAGGTTGCGATGTCACCCAAGGTCTCGGTAGCCGATTCGCCACCCGTCTTGCCTTCCATGTAAGCGCGCATAGTGGTGTTGGCACACCATGCTCCCACGCTGATCACATCGGGCGTGCTTGTCCAGTCGCTGCCCGATAGGAGATCGTCGCCAGAGATATAGCCTTCGCCCTTGAAGTTGGGGAAAGTAACGCCACTCTGCCACAGGTCGACGGCGGCACCTGCCGACCCCTTCATCGTGATGCTGATGGCGTAAAACGTTTCATCCATGTTCACCTTGCAGAAACCGTCAGGCATGATGAGCAGCTCCATGCGGCCACTCTCCAGCGTGCGGATGCTCAGCAACACCTTGCCCTTGAAGTAGTTCTCCACCTCCGGATAGTCAGCAGAATTGATGGTCACCATCTTGTCAGGATCGTTGAGCTTGCAGGAGATGGCAGGCGACGACCAGACATTCTCAGAGATGGTGAAGTCCGACTTGCACTTTATCACATTCAATTGCATGCTAATCTCGCCGCCTTGACCCGGACGTGTGTAGCCGAGGACCGGGTGGCTGTACTTCCATAGGAAAGCATTTTCGGGGTCGATTTCTTCAAAATTCACTCCTGCCAGAGAATATCCAAGGAGGGTGCTGAATGATGGATTGTCGTCATCAAACAGGTGCTGTAAGTGATAGGCACTTCCGCCCTCGTTGCCGCAGGAAAACACGGGAATGGCATGCTTCGAAAGGGCAGAGATGGCCTCAGGCACGGTGCCGGAACCATCGTGAGGTCCTAAGTGGCTGCCAAGACTGCTGCTGAGCACTAAGGGCTGACTACTCTGCTGGGCGTAGGCATCGACAAAGGCCAGGACGAGTTCCAGCAGCTGGTTGCTCTCCTCTATCTCATTGGGGTCAGGATCGTCGTTAGAGGTGCTCTTCTTGGTGCTTTCGGTATGGGTGTAGGCTTCCAAATCATCCTCGGTGAACAGGGAGGTCAGAGGCACATAGACGATGTCAGCTTCGGGAGCCATTCCACCAAAGCCCTGTGGCGACAAGCTGCCTGCAGCGATGCCTGTGGTATGAGAGCCGTGTGAGGTCTGATCGATGTCATAGACCAGTTTGGAGATGAGCTCAGGGGTGTCGAAAACGCTGCCAGGAAACTCGACAGTGCCTGCGACGGGGTCTTCGTACACAAACTTACGCCCCCTCTCCGAGTTGATGCTATAGACGCATTTGATGCGCGAGCGGCCTTGGGCATCCTGGAAGGCCGGATGGTGAAAGTCCATACCCATGTCTGTCACACACACGGTCACGCCTTTGCCGGTCACGGATGAGACCTCCGGTGCCGTGCTTCCGTTCACGAGGTCCACGCCTGTCACAAGACGCGACACATCGGTCTTCAGTTCACCCTTATGGCCTACGTCCACGCGGCGTATTCCGTCTATCTGCGCGAAGGCATCCACCTTGTCCAGCGCCACCTGTACGATGGCCTGCTGTCCGATGCGTCCCCTGATAGTTGCGCCCAGTTCTCGCATGCGGGCATAGG
>Ga0326511_10001474_pt1 | contig 19446 bp, 36 predicted proteins | sample 0_2496_0518_D_FD_203701 | JGI IMG/M metagenome (GOLD analysis project Ga0326511, IMG submission 203701) | Bovine rumen microbial communities from UC Davis, California, United States - 0_2496_0518 | ecosystem: Host-associated > Mammals > Digestive system > Stomach > Rumen | place: USA... | reverse complement strand
GCGAAGCGTATCACGCCGATAAGAATTGTTAACAAGGAGGACGTACTATGAATATGAGTGACGTTGTTGTAGAGATTAAGTGGACAGTGGAAGATGTCTGCGATGCTTTCTTTAGAAAGTATGGTAGACTTCCTACTGTTGGACAGTTGAAGGACTGTGTGGAGAATGTAAAGGATTCTGCATTGGAAGATGTAAGTATCGAGAATGGCTGGAAGATAATTGAGGAGGAACTGTAGTATGAATATTGCACAGAGATTGATGCTTGATTTTTACGTGTCAGGTAAGAACTACCTTGAAAGCAAGGGAGTTGATTGCAGCGGATGGACAACAAAGTATCGACCAGTAACTTATGGTTGGGAGTTTGATGTACTTAATGAGAAAGGTGAGCGTGTACTTTACATCTACTGTGAAGCAGACAAGCAACTTGCAGAGTTCAGCTACAAGGATAACCCTATAGCAGAGGGACTTGCAGCAATCTTTAAGAGAATGTAGGAGATGTATCTATGTTGTTACGGAAAGAAGAATACAGAGCTGTGTATCTGGTACAGAGAAAAGTAATGCCGAATTGCTATAGGCTTTACTTGGAGTTCAAGAAGCGGAACGAGAATGGAAAGTATGAGTTTTCATACTCAACGTGCCTTAAAAACGACATCTGCTATGTAACAGTAGAAGCAGCTCGTGAAGCTGTAAAGGTCTTGGGTAATGTGTATGTCAAGAAGTTGCCTTGGGAAACAATCAAAGAGCCTAGAGCTAGGTCTTTGATATTTTTCTTGACAGAACTTGCAAAATAAAACAGAGCAACAGAGCTAGTAATATCTAGCCCTGTTGCTACGGAGGGTATATGGTTTATCTTCTAAATCATAAACAACAGAAACAGCTGGAGATTATTATGAAGGCTTCAGCTCAGGTGGCAGCTGTTATGCCGAAAGGCAATGAACGAGATGCAGTACTCAGAGCAACGTATCGCAATAGTTACTTGCCGCTCATGAAGGCAAGCAAGAAATGTGGGCGTGAGATGTACAGAAAAATCACTCACGTTCTAGACTACTATAGCAAACCGCAGAAGTTCCAGTCTTATCCTCTTGCGTTGTTTGACACCAGAGATATGGCTATATTCTGTACAGCTGACTGTATTCGTTTCACTAATCCTACTCTGACGAATGAACGGTTCTGGTATGACATCAAGAGAAAAGTTGTAACTTATGATTACAATACAACTGAGAAGAGTGTTAGCCGTAATGCAAAGCTGCTGATGGAAATGGTAGGTAAGCTCGGTACGAACGAGAGCTATACTAGCTTGATACCCAATCCTCGTCGTAACGTTAACTATTATTTTAATGTTATGGAAGGAGCTTACAATGTCTTCTTCAGCATACTTAGTGAGAAAACTTTTGTACAGCTAGCTGATGTACAAAATGGATATTCTTCCAAAGACCACTGGAATATATGGGGATAGTTATATAAGCAAGGAGGTTACTATGATGAGTCAAGTAATTCCAATGGTATCAGATTGGTCAAAGGTTCTGTCAGCAATGACAAGATGGGCAAGTAGCTATGCAGGTCGCTATGATAAAGAGCCTGTAAAGTATACATTGTATACGCAGTTCTTTATCAAAAGCACATACAAAGATTTGTATGTGTACAATGGCAATCGGGTTATAGCAATGGTACACAGGAACGCAGATGCTGCTCCTGTGTTACGAACCACTGCAGCTACAGGGAACTTTGAAAAGTCCTTGCGGGAGTGGGAAGCTAAGTATAAAGCATAAGGAGGTTTTGCTATGGACACAATGTTTATCATATCGATAGTGGTATGTTTCGCTATTGGAATGATGTTAGTCTTTGGGGATTAGGTGGTGCTATGATTACATTCACAAGAGTTCGTAAAGCACAACAGGTAGATAAGCCTGTAAAGCAAGAGAGTGACAAGCAAGAGTACACTAAGCAAGAGATGCAGCTCTACACAAATGCAGTAGCAGCAATCGCAAGTGCAGTCTTGCAGCAATGGAAAGCTGACGGTTGTCCAGAGGATGATTACTCAATCAAAATCTGGAAAGGTGTATTGCGAAATGCAATGAGAGGTGACAGTTGAACAAAGCTCAATTCGCAAAGCAAGGTGTTTATGATAAGCCTACGCTTGTAAAGCTACTTGCAGAAGCTGTTGAGAAGTATGAAAGAGGGTATGAAAATACCCTCTTTAATAAAGACATCAACGGCAAGGTAGTATCAAGCCGACGTGCTGTGGACATCAGAGCAGTGTACAAAAAGAACCTGTGTATAATGTATCTCATCAACGAACTACTTGAAAAGGTTGATGAGAACTTTGAGCTGAGCAGCGAGCAAGCTGCTCTAGGATTTGACCGTCTTATAGGAGGACAGTAATGACAGTTATTGATGCTTATCAGTTGTCGTTGTACAGCGACGATTCATTGTATGTAAAAGATTGTAACGCTTGGGTTACACCTGCGATTGATGTAGATGTGCCAGCGTTCGTGGTGTATGTAGAAGATACAGATGACAAGAAATATACTTGGCATCATTTTATATACAAGCGCAAGGCAAATGGTACTTGGGATAGACTGCCTATAACAAGCGATATGTATAGAATCAAACGCAACAAATGGGTAATCTATCCGCAAGAGATACAACATTAGCACCAGCAATCACAAGACGCACGGTTATTATCGCGTGATAGTTATTCACGGGGTATCAATCGTGCGATTATCATCCTACATCTCGTCGATTTTTACAGTAAATTTCTATAACTTCTAGCAAAAATCAATTTTTTAGCCATAAAATAGAGAGAAGAAAGATAGAAATTGCTTGTAAATGTTGCTCAGATGTAGGATGATAATCGTACGATAATTTTATCCTACTATATATAGTAGGAAGGAGTTTATATGTTAGAGAAAGACGTATGGTCAAAGGTAAACAGGAAGCTAAAGGCTGCTGTTTGCTCTCGAATAGAGAGCGGTCGAACAGAAAAGGGAATCCCTGATGTGTTCATTCAGGGATTGGGGAATGATGTGTGGGTGGAATTAAAGAATGAAACAACACACGTCAAAGGAAAAGAAAGCGTCAAGGTTCATTGGCGCAGCGGTCAGATAGCTTGGGCGTGGCGTTATGCTAAAGCTCATTGCGATAAGAAATGTACATACACAATCGTACAATATGCAGACGCTATCATCATTATCCCTATGACAGAAAGAGTTTGTTCTATCATAGAAGATAATTATGTTCCATTATTGTACACAAAGATTATAATGAACGATGATTGGAAGGATTTTGATTTGACAAAATACCTTTTGTCATAGGCATAACAATATTTTCAGCGGATAATCGTGCGATTAACATATAAAATCGCACGATATATGATAAGATACACATAGTTTAGAGAGGGAGCTTATGGATTGCGAGTTGAAATCTATGGACATCTGGAGTCTTCAAGCAAGAGTTGGTGGTTACCGCGACGCTCGTGTTAACCAAATAGATTACAAGGTGGAGTCGTATATAAAGAAGTTCGTGGCAAGCAACTACTTTATACATCTCAAAAACTTTAGTGAGTATGGCAAGCTCACGGCTGCTTTTTATTATTTCCTAATGAGCAGACAGATAGGTATTTCTATGGTATGCAGTCGATTTGAAATGCTAACCGAACGAGCCTTTGCTGACCCATACTATCGTGGATGGGTTGCTATAACAACAGCCAACTGGAAGAAGGTCAAGGATTGTCTTGCGATGGTGGGTGTATCTTGGGACAAGGATACACAAAACACTACCGCCGATTTAGTAGCCTTACTTAACGGTGACTACAAGGCAGAGAAAAAAGAAACAGCAGAACAGGATTTGTTTACATCTGTTTCTTTATGGAAAGATGTTTGTAAGAAGCTCAAGAAGAGCAAGGAGTATGACGAGATGAATGACGAAGTTCAGGAGCAGGTTATGGAAGAACAGGTTATGGCTGAGAAGAACGAAGAACAGGCTGTTGAAGAACAGGTGGAGCAGACTGTGGAAGTACAGGCTCAGGAAGAGCCTGTTGTGGAGGAAGAACCTATGGAAGAACGTGAAGAGTTCCGTGAGGAAGTTCCTGTTGTAGAAGACAAGCAGCAGCGCAGAGCTGCATCGCTCGCTCGCTACAAGGAAAAGAAAGAGCAGGACAGAGTTGACACTGCCAATGCTATTGCTATGGCAATCAGAGCTATGAAAGATGCTGGTACTTGGGACACCTTGAGTGCTAAGGACAGAGACATTCTCATCAAGCACTCAACAGTCAACAACGACAACAGCATTGTTGCAAAGTTGTTCGGTAGAGAGTACAAGATTGGTGACAGCATTACATTGGGTCAGGCGTTCCGCTTGACAATGAAAGGCAAGGCTGAGCTTGACAAGAAGTTCGCCGAGTGGGAGCAAAAGAATGGTGTCAAGGTCGAGTACAAAGAAGACCTTGATGACGTATTCAATAGCACATACACTATCGTAGAGTGCTAAGCAATGATGCAGGGCGAAAGCCCTGCAAGGAGTAAGGTATGGAGTTGAAGTTAAACCATACGACAGAGTTCGATAAGAACATCGAGACGATGAGTACGACACTTGCGCAGTGTCGGTTCTACAGGTTCAAGGGTATCTGCAAACAAGGTAGTTGTTCTACCTGTGCTACCAAGAGAATGTATGATGAGTGCTATAACGCAATGACATTGTGTGATAGACTCGAAGTGGAGAACAAAGCCAGTAAGAAGTTCTATCAGTTGCGACACAATTATTCTGCCGTGATGAGAGAACAAAGATTGATGGGTGGTTTCTTTTTCTGGATTGCAATATTCGTTGGATTTTGCATTATGGCATCTTTAAGATAGGAGGATATGATTATGATTTGCGATGATGGAAGATTTGATTTTCAGGAATACGACGATGACAATGGCTACTTGTTGAACGTAGAGGGAAGCGTTCCTGAGTTGAATACTATTCGCTGCGGTGAGCAGGTGAGTGGTACATTTGAGTTCGACCTGTGGGATGATTATGACAAGCAGGAATGTGCAACAGCTGTCGGCAGCGGCACGGTTTCTGTAGGTCACAAATACATCTATGGATGTGCTGATGACTACGAGCTTATCGACATTCAGTTCGATGAGATAGACTCAGACACAGTTGGCGTTGAGTTGACGGAAGAGAAGAAAGCGGAAGTCGAAGAGAAAGTGGTAGAAGCTATTAAGGGTCGCTTCTACTATGTAGAGTAGAGGTAACAGATGGTCAGAGCGTGGAAGTATTTTATCTACGCTCTGTTGTTTATTCTGTTTTATACAGATAGACAACAGAGCAAGTGCATCAAAGAGTTAACAGCAAGAGTTGAAACACTGGAACAGTACAGTGGTCAGTGTTATTCAGAGGAGTAAGATATGAAGAAGAGCTGCTATGCTTATGTGCCATACAACAATGAGCCAGTAATGACTCCGTATGGACACCAGCTAGAAGCTCTCTCTAAGTTTAGAGAGAGTGATGCTATTGCATTATTTTTCGAGATGGGATGTGGTAAATCGTTTACTACATTATGTTTAGCTGAGGACAAGTTCAGACGAGGACTTATCAAAGGTATGTTGGTTGTCGCACCTAACGATGTACATCGCCAGTGGTACGATGATTTGGTTAACGGCGTTACCATAGATGGCAAGCTCTACAAGGAGATGAGCGTAGACATCGAAGCGCAATGCGTAGGTGGCAGAGGAGGTGCTAAAGACATCTGCGAGTTTGATTACGCATCAACATTCAAGTTCGTAAGTGTAAACGTTGATACATTTAGCCAGCCAGCTAAATGGAAATCTATTGTGGACTGGGCAAGAAGCGATGAGTATATGATAGTAATCGACGAAGCTACTTGTATAAAGAACTGCAAAGGCTACAATGACAGAAGTAGTTCCGCAAGAGCAAAGCGTTTAATCTATGGGTTCGATGATATATTGTCTAAAGGAAAATATGTGTTGGCTACTAAGCACAATAAGTACAGAGTAATTCTTACTGGTACACCAGTAACGAATGGCACTGTTGATTTGTGGGCGTTGATGGAGTTCTTACAGCCGAATTACTTTGGCAGGAACTACTACAACTTCCAGTCGTACTATGCTATGTATACGATTCTAAAGGCAGATGAGGATAAGAAACGTCCGAGAGATGTTATGATACCGCTGACAGAAAAGACGTGGCAAGGCGTTAAAGGTTGCTCTACATACGCTGAAGCGTTCTTTTACTTTGGAGTAAGTGAAGATACATACTTTACGATTAAGCATCAGATAAGATTTATGGGTGCTTACAAGCACGCTGATGAGCTGAGAAAAGAGATTGACCCTGCGAGTTTGTTCAAACGACTGACAGATTGTGTAGATATGCCTGAGCAGATTTACACAGTACGCAATGTGGGAATGAACAAGGAACAGGAAAAAGCATACAAGTCTATGCTCAAAGAAAGTCTTGCTGTAGACGACGGTGTACTCACTACCGCAAAGAACGGACTGTCAAAGCTGCTACGCTTGCAACAGATAAGCGATGGCTTTATAGTCCCTGACTTGCCTGATGTAGATGAGACAACTAAAGACGACAATGAAACAACTATAGACGATGTAGATGTTATGCCAGTCGAAGCTCATTGGTTAGGAGAGAGCTGTCCTAAGCTCGATGCTTTGATGAGAGATGTAGAGTCGTGTGATAAGCCAATGCTTATCCTCACCAAGTATACAGCAGAAGCAGCTCGCATCTACGATATGTGTGTAGCAGCTGGATATAAGACAGGATTGTTCACAGGCTGGAGAGTTGAAGGTGGCATCGAAGAGTTCAAGGCTGGTAAGATAGATGTCTTAGTTGCAAACGAGAACAAGATTGCGAGAGGATTTAACTTACAGATTGCTCATACAACTTTGTTTTATAGCAACAGCTTTAGTATGGAAGTTCGACAGCAAGCAGAGTTCAGAACGTTCCGTATGGGACAAAAGAATTCGTGTGTGTATGTAGATTATGTCTCATCTGATATTGACAAAATGGTAAACAATGCGTTGAAATTAAAGAAGGACTTGCTTGATTACATTAGAGATAGCAAGTGTATTCCAGAGATTGTATTCTAAAGGAGTGAGTATGACACAGTATGAGAAAACTGGTTTTCGTAAAACACCAGAGTGGCACGAATGGAAAGCGGTTTGCAAAGAGAACTGCGGCGGAGTTGATTTTATAACCGACGAAAGTTTGAAGCGTGGGTGGGAATTGCATCATCTTGATTTGAACAACAGTGCTTATTCAAGGCTAGGAAACATCAAAGATTTCTTGCCGCTAAACAAAGAGTCACATAAGTGCATACATTTCTTGTACCCATTTTTCAAGAAGTGGAAAGGCACTGATGAGTGGAAAGAGATGATGGACAGGATAGAAATTGTGCTAGCTCTTATGTACAACAAGGAGATGAGAAATGATAGCAAAGAATGATAGTGCTTTCTGGAGAGGAAGGCACTGCCCTAACAGTCTTGAGGTCGTTCGCTCTAGGACCAGGACCTCTAAGTTCACACCAGAGTACAAATACTTTTGCCTGTTTATGCTTCTTGTAACTCAAGAACAGTACTGGTATAACGAACTCACAAGAAGAGCTATCTATACTGATTACAAGTACAGGCATAAGTTTTGAAAAATAATTTCTAAGTTAATCGTACGATTAACTTAGAAAAATAATAAAAGTATGGTATAGTATGTCACGAGGTTTTGATTATGGACACAAACAAGATGAAAGAGATGTTGAAGGAACAGATGCAGCCTGTTTATGAAAAGCAGTTGGACACGATTGCAAATGTTATGGCAGAAGTTTATGATGCTGTATCAGTAACTACAGACGATGAAGAGCTAAGATGGAAGTTCGCTGATAGCATAATGAAATCTTTGTTCTCAAGTCTTACTGTGAGTGCCGACTCAGTTGCAAAAGAGCTTGGGAAAGAGATGAATAAACTGAGGGGCGAGCAGTTGGAAAAGCTCATCGTGAAGATAAGGGACTCAGTACCTACGTCGCAGGAGGAAAAGAAATGACGTGTGATTTATGCGGAAGTAAAAAGAATGTCCGAGAGTTCTACGGGTTCATCAAAGGAAAGACATACAAAGAATGTCGCAGATGTTTTGAACTTAGTATGAAGCTGGGGAATCCTTATACGAAGTTGACACAAGAGGATATAGAGTCCGAATGGAATTCTGGAAAAAGCAAAGGAGATACTGATGGCAGATAATTTTGACTATATGTTTGACGGATTGGAAACACAAGACAAGAAAGTGTTGAGCAATCTTTCTAAGCTAGGCTTGCAATTAAAGAAGTTGCAAGAGGATATGGATAAAAAAGAAAAGGAGTTCGAGCGAGCAAAGAAAGCATTTCAACACTTTGCCAACGTCGTAGTTCCTCAACAGATGTATGCAGCAGGGGTAGACTCTGTTTCTCTTTCAGGTGGTGGAACTTTACGAATAAAGTATTCGTACTACTGCCAGCCGAACAAGAATGAAGCTGACCAGAAAGTGATTGCAGAATGGTTAAAAGCTCATAAGGGTGAACATCTTATAGAGCATAAAGCTGCAGTGTCCCCTGAGGATATATCTCTTTTAGAAAAGAATGATATACCATACATAGAAAGCAGCAGTGTAAACACTATACGCTTGAAGGCATTTCTAAAAGACGGCATAGGTGTTACTACAGGACAGCAGCAGTTTACGTTGGATGATATACCGAAGTGCATACACTTCCAAGTTATTCCGACCGTAGAAATTACTCAGTGAGCGATATGACAGTACAAGAAAATGTATACGGGGTTGCCTATAAGGCAGCCCAAGAACAAATGTTACTCCTGCAAGATGCACTTGCTATGCAGGAGGACAAAGGTTTTGAAACAACAGAAGATATGGAAAAGTGGGCGAGTGAACATTGCTTAGACAAGTTATTGTTTAGCAATAGTTCACATCAATTTCTATGTGTATCTCATAAGGGTGAGATAATGTTACCACACGCTTATGAGCAGTACTATGGTTCGATACTGTATACAATGGGTGGCACTGAGAAAAAGCCATCGAAAATTCCTTGGAGTCCAAAAGGCTTTAAGTATTATAATAAAGCCTGTATCAACGGCGAGCAAAGCGATGGCATCCATAAGCCATTGTATTACAGGGACTACAACGTACCAACAGGATATTACTCACAAGAAAAGGATGCGTTTAATATTGCAAAACCTTTTCCTGTTTTTGCAAAACCAACAGGCAGAGATACATCTCATATCTATACATACATCGAGCATCTAGCAGGTGAATGTGCGCTGCACTTGCTTGCTTGGCTGAGAGCTAAGATGATGTACCCTACTGTTAAGACGCAGGTAGTGCCTGTCATTATAAGTAGAGCGCAAGGTTCTGGTAAAACAACCTTTGCAGAGGTTATCTGTAAAGGTTTGTTTGGTAAAGACAATGTGATTGTTTCTGACCAGTATGATAGTTCTGCTAGGTTCAACGCAGATTATGCAGATGCGTTGATAGTATGTCAAGAAGAGAAAGAGGAAACGGATAAGAGGAATCCTGTAGGTACATTAAAGTCTAGAGCTACTGCTACTACAATCCGTAAGGAGCAGAAAGGCGTCGACCCGATTTACCAAGAGTCTTACACGGATTTCATAGTGACTACGAATAAAGACGTTCCTCTAAAGTTTGATGGTCGAGAGGACCAACGCAGGTTTATGATTATGGAAGCTGACGAGAATTTCACAAGAAAGAAAAGTGAGCTGGCTGATGAAGTATTCACAAAGCTATATGGTTTTGATGCTAACTTCCATCAAGTTGGCAAACCTTTTGTAGAGGATAAAGAACTCATAGCTCAATTCAAACACGAGCTATTTTGCAACGAGGCTTTGGCGAAAGTACCTTTAAGAAACTTTCCAAAGACAGCTGCATATCAAAGATGTTTCTCATTGCCGAGAACAAATGAAGCGACAGAGATTGAAAGTATTATGCGTGCGCTTGCACCATTCTTGAGAGCATCGCTTGAGCAGAACATTCTTGTTACAAACATCTATGATAATTATTTAAGCAGCATAGTAGAGAATGTAAATGCTATACAGGTTATGCCAGCGTATGGAGACAGAGCAGCTTTTGTTGCTTTGTGCAGACCTTTGATATTCTACGAGTTAGGAACTCACAAACCTTACTCACACGCTGTAGTAGAGCGAACTATGCTTGACTGTGCTGACTATTTAAGAAGTCAAGGTTTAGCGGTTATTCCTGATACAGAACCTTTGCTTATGGGCTTTACAAATATACAGGGTAGATTTAAGAAAGCCCCTACTATAAAGCTCTGTAAAGTAGAGGATGTACCTAAAGTACAGATACCAAAGATAATGCTTGAGATGCCGAAAGCACCAGAGCTGCCAGAGCTAAAGCCTGCAGAACGAATAGGTGAGCGACTCAGAGTCAACGACAACTTCAAGGTAGACCCTAATGGTTGCTTTGAAACTGTCAACGAAATGAAGCCTGGCACTACATCTCTAAAGAACAAGACAGCTAACGTAGCATACCTTGATACATTCTTATTCGAAAGTGACGAAGCTAGTAGCGTAATTATTGAGCAAGAACGTAAGCGAGCTATGGATTATGCTAATGCGTATGGAGATGAGTTTAGTATAGATGCTGAGGATTTGTACAAAGAAAGATTGGAGCTTGCTAAGCAAGAAGGGCAGCGACTGTTTGACGAAGGAACTATAGCACGCATAGTATATAGTGGTGCTAAGTCATATCATTTCCTTTTGAGAATAAAAGATGCACCTTGCAACATCGATGAGTACAAATGGCTGCACGCTTATTTGTCATTGCATCTGTCGGATAAATTATTATTTGATAGTCAATGCTCAGACCCTGCAAGATTAACACGCAGTCCTTTGGAACTAGAAAGACATACCACAAAGTATGGCTTACAAGTAACAGGAAAGCAGAGACTTATCTGTGAGAATTGGAATAACGTATACGATTTCAAATGGAGAAATCTATATGCGCAATGGCTTGCAAGACCTTTGTCAAAGCTAGAGCAGTTCCGTGGTAGACCTTTGTACCCGACAAGACCTGAGTTCAAAGAAGCTGCAGAAGCTATCTCAACAGGAGATTTCTGGACAGCTGAGAAGTTCAATGGGGATAGACAGAGACTATTCTTCCCTGCGTATAGATTACTAAGAGCATTGGGATTGACTCACGATGAGTTATGGCGTGATATAATTCCGAATGGATTAAGAGGATATGCAAAGAAAGACGAGATAGGTTATTGGACATCAAGGGAAAGAAGCGTATTGATAACAACTATCGATAATGATGTGGAGGAACGTGGAAACGATGAGTCAGATAAGTGATATGGATTACATCTTGATAAGCAGATTGATGCCTTATCTTGATGAGATGAGAAAGTTTTGGGCGAACGTAAAAAGCATCAACGTTCTGATTTCTGGTGAGCATAAGGTAGAAGGTGTGCAAGATATGTATTATCGTGTAACATCTACACCCACACGCTCACCAATAAAGAACGTACAGGTATTCCCTTATATACCTACAGCTGTATTGGGAATGGCAAATGGGTATCAACAGATACTTGCAAAGCTGTGCTGCGACAAATCTTTTCGCTTTGAAGAGTTTACAATCCTTGTAAAGAGCGGAATACCTACGATGTGTCAACGTGGACAATGGTTAACATTTATTCCTACGGACATCTTGAACCAGGACCAGGATAGAGGAACGTGGGTGTATCTTACAAAAGAAGAAATGAAAAATCTGTGCATCACAGATGGCGTGTACAATTCTGTGAAACAAAAAGTTATTAGGTATTTTTAATTTAATCGTGCGATTAGCACAGAAAAGAATTAAAAGTATGATATGATGTGAAACGTCAAAGAGAGCTTCACGTCGTCTTCGCAAGAGGGCGTGAATTGAAACACGAATGTGTAAAGTACTTCTCTCTCTAAACTTATATTCAAGAAGTTCTCTGAGACATCCGCTATCAAAGAATCAGAGTTGGCACTACGACCTGACCGTCCGTCGGCGTATTGGGGTCCGATTCCCCTTTCTGGTTATCCTTTTATAAGGAACATATATTATTATGGGGGTGTCAATTATGGACACACAGGAAGATTTTCTTTCACAGTATGCAGGACAGGGCTTTGAGTCTATGACTGCAAAGGAAATGACATCAGCTTATTTGTCATTGGTACAAGATGGTTCTGATGTTGTGGAGCAGGGTATTGAAGCTGGACAGTGGCGTTGCAGCTCTACAGGTGAAGTGTACGGAAAAGAAGTTAAGGTTGTAGTTCTTGACTTTACAACAGTATGGTGCGAGAAAGATGCTGTAACAGGCAAGACAGTTGCACGTTATGCACCGAATTCAATCAAGGTTGACACAAGAGTTCCGCCAAAGAACGCAGCCAATCAGTTCCCTAAGATGTTCAATCCTGACACAGGCAACGAAATTGTTGAACTCTTTATGTATGCGGTAGCGTTGGCTGACCATCCAGAGGTTGGTACATTGTTGTACAATCCGCCTGTTGGTAATATGAAAGTGCTGAAAAGCTGGAACAAGATGATGCACTCTCAGATTATGCCGAACGGAAAACGCTTCCCGATTTTCGGATATGTGTGGACACTTTGTTGCGATGCAGTCAAGACAAAGCAAGGCAAGAAGGTATGGCAGCTTGTATCTGTCAAGAAGGAAACTCCGATTACAAAGGAATTGTTCACAGGTTCTTTGAAGCCACAAATAGAAGCGGTAAAGAACGTGAATATGATTGCTCTTTCTGCACCAGAGGAAGAAGCTGAGCCAGAGCCAGAGCCTAGTGATGAGCCAGTACCGTATGATGATGCTGCAAGCATTGCAGAGATGGCAATAGACTAAGGAAACAAAAAGGCGGGGAAACCCGCCTAGTTTATAGGAGTTTTATAATGGAAACAACAAACAAAAATGATGCAGGAAAACTGAGATATGATGTAGTTCCTGCATCATTTGAAAGAGCATTGGCGTTGGTACTTGCTTTTGGAGCAAAGAAGTATGGTAAGAATACTTGGCAGCAGGTCGAAAATGGTAGCGAGAGATACTACTCAGCATTGCGCAGACACCTTGCTGCTTGGACAGAGGGGGAGTTTACAGATAAAGAAAGTGGGTTACCGCATCTATACCACGTTGCTGTAAATGCTTTATTCTGTGATTGGTTTGACCAACAGAAAGTAAAAGCAACAGAAGACACCTACGATGGTTCTGCAGGTCCTGAGGAAGTAAGCACGGACTGTACAACTTGTCCGCACAAAGATGAGTGTCCTAATTCTGAGGAAAAAGTTGTGGACTTTGATGCTTTGCGAGAGTCTTTGAAGGAAGGTAAAGAAGCGAAAAGCAAAGGGGTAATCTCTGTCAAGGTTAATGTTGGCAATGAAGAAGCCGCAAGAAAGGTTGCAAAGGTAATCGAAGAAACTTTGAGTGGACTTGACCAGAAAGAAGAACCTGCTAAAGAGCAGAAGACACAGAAAGAAATTCTGTTTGAGCAGATGATTGAAAAGGAAAAAGAAAAGAGAGCTACTGAAAAAGCTATCAAAGAAGGCTTGAAAAAGGATTTTGACGAAGATGAGATAGGAGAGTTTGGTCGAACGTTGTTTCATCTTTGGAATCGAAGACTTTGTTTGTAAGGTAAGGGAAGCGCAATGGCTGATATAAATGCAATGACCTTTACAGGTCGCTTGACTGCCGATGCTGAGTACAAAGTCTTATCATCAGGCAAAGGTTTGTTGGTAATGAATGTTGCTGTAAACACTGGTTATGGAGACTATGCTAAGACAACATTCTTAAAGGTACAACAGTGGGGTGAGCGTGGAGCCAAGATGGCTCAGTACTGTAGAAAAGGACAGTTGGTCGGCGGTACTGGTGAGCTTACAACGAGTACTTGGCAGACAAGCAATGGAGATAGCAGAACTGATTTAGTCGTTACTGTAATGGCTATACAGCTGCTTGGTAGCAGAAAGGATAATGAAACCCCTGCAGCTCCTGCTGCAAAGAAGGTAGAAGAGCCACAGGAATCTGCTCCAGAGTACACGATGGAAGACGGGGAAGATATTCCGTTCTAAACGTTCAAAACTCAACCGATAAAAAGGTTGAGTTTTGACCCTATTTTTTTTTGCAACGGAGGTTTCAAATGCTGGTTAATGATAAAGGGTTTATCAGAAATAATTGTATAACACATTTTGATTCAAGATGTGTTGAGCTTGGAGATGTTGTAGTTCCTGTATACAACTGGTATCATTTTTTTCAACAGGACATTATAGATGCTTATGCGATGCGTATGTATCAAGTCGCAGTGATTGACACTTCTCGTCCAGATAGCTATGGACTGGTTCGATGTGGAAGAAACAGAAACTCAGAACGTATTTTATGGGTTCGAGATATATACAGGTTTGGAAGCAGAGATGAGTTGCTTATAGAAGGGGCGCGTTCTTTTATCGAAAAGATTTACAAACAGCAAAAAGTTCTTAAAGGAGCTTGCGAGTGATATGAAAAGATTGGTGAGCTTTAAGCTAGACCTAGAGCATAAGATAGCGATAGTCCATAACAACAAAGCAACTAGAGTGTACAATTATGGCACTCCTAATTGGACTCAGTTCGAGAGAGTTATGGCTGACAAAGACATCGACAAAGTTTGCCACGACAATCTTGAAGATGTTATGATTCTTAATACTATGTGGGGAATATCTTTAGGCGGAGATTTCCACGATACAGTAACAAGAATGACATACATAGATGAGTATGCGGACTTGAGCTTAAAGGGATGCTGCAAGCGATTCAATATTCCTTTTGAAGATGAGTCGCTAGAGAGTGTATGTAAAGCAACGTACTTGCTATATATGGCTCAGGAAGTTGCTATGACATTCCCACCTGCTTACAGCGTAGATGTTAAGCTGGTAAAACTTGTAGCTCAGATGAACAAGCTAGGCGTGAGAATTGACCTAGCTGCAAAAGAAAAGCTGCAAGCAGATGTTGAGCAAAGCTACTATGGGGTTGTAGAAAAACTTGAGGACTTTGGTATTACTCCTGAGATTGTAAACAGTTCTAAGCAGTTAGGCTTTGCACTTAACACTCTAGGTATTCATAGTCCAATGAGAACCGCTACAGGTGCAGAGAGCTGGGCTGACGATGCTCTTATGAGATTGTTGCAATATCCAGTAATCGGTATGATAAAAGAGTTTAAGACTTACGATGTTTTACTTCATAGGTTCTTGTGTGGGTCTTTAGCAACAGGCATAAGTGCTGATGGAAGAATACACTGCAAGTTTACTCCTAACAAGAGCGAACAAGGCGGTGCTATTACAGGGCGGTTTTCAAGTAGCAATCCTAATCTGCAGAACATTCCAGCACGAGATAAGAGCTTTGGAATTCCTTATGCGCAGCGAATGAGAGAATTATTCTTGCCAGAAGAGAATCATTGGTTCTGTGCTTTGGATTATTCGCAGATAGAATACTTACTGCTATGTCACTTTGCGACTGGCAGTCAAGCACAGTGGTTGGTAGAACAAGCACTCGCAGGCGTGGACTTCCATAATGCTGCAATGCAAATGACAGGTATAACATCGAGAGATGCTGTAAAGCCTTTTAACTATGGTGCTATCTATGGTATGGGTTGGGTTACAGCTCTTAACAAAAACTATCGATTATTTTCTCAGTTGGCAAAAGATAGTGGTGTAGATGTAAACGATTACGCTAAGAAGGTGTTTGATACATATCACGCAAAGTTGCCTGTCATAAGAGATACGATGCGGTCAGTCCAGAATGAAGCTGTAAAGCAGGGGTATGTACTAACGCTCGGCGGTAGAAAGCAACACTTGCCGCCAGCAGTATATAACCCAAAGACAGGAAAAGAGGAACGCCCATTGTATAAGATGCTTAGCAAAAAGATACAAGGCAGTGCTGCCGATGTATTAAAGTTTGCGATGTGTGAAGCGTACGAAAAAGGATTGTTCGATGTGCTGCCGCTGCATCTAACAGTACACGATGAGCTAGACTTCTCAGTTCCTAAAACTAAAGAAGGCTGGGAAGCAACAAAAGAAGTGCAGCAGATAATGAACAAATCTTTTGAAGATGTGCTGAAAGTTCCGATGAGAGCCTGTGGAACTATCGGCCCATCTTGGGGATATTGGGAAGCTGATATATGGAATGACTTGTGTAGGGGGAAAGGGTTATGCTGAGCTTTGGAACAGGTTTTGTATTGGGATTTTTGTTTAGGAATAAACAAGACAAGCCCTTATTAAAGAGAAGAAACTCTGTTAAGAGTTGGTGGGAGTTTCATATATCAAATTTGTATGATGATATTCAAAACGGGTGTATCAGGAAATGGGCAGAAGAAAGAGGATATGACCTACAGGCTGATGAGAAGATTATAAAAGCACGAACATCTTCTTATCCAGGGTATAGAGAAGTGCTGGATATGATGCTTGAATGTGCAAAGTCAAGGAAGAAGAGAGCCAAGGAAACTAAGAACTATTGGAAAAGAAAAGAAGCAAAGTCTTTAATCAAGATGATTAAGGAGCGTCAAAAGCTAATCAGGGGGTAACTATGACAGACGAAGAGATGGCAGAAGAATATGCTGAAAAAATAGTCAGGCATAAAATGGCTGTTCATTGTATTTTTAATGAAAAAGTAACTAAAAAAGAAATCAAAGATGCAGTTATTTACGGTCTTAAAGCTGGCAAGGATATGGCAGAAGCAGACCTTGCGTCTGTTGCTTATATGCAGGGGGCAGAACGGTATAAACCAAAATGGCATAAGGTTGCTGATGGAGATTTGCCGAAAGAAAATAAACTTTATCTTGTGGAAGTGAAAGACAATGGACTTGCTATTGCATACTTCAATGGTCTGCATTGGGAAACTAGATATAATCTAGGTGATTTTGGACACTGTGTAGAAACTGTTATCGCTTGGTATGAGATACCAAAATATAAAGAGGAGAGATAGCAATGAATAAGAGTTATAATGCTGCGAGAGAACACAGACAGCAGGGAAGTGTTAACCCTATTGAAGAGCGTTTTAACACATACAAGGTATGGTACAAGCAGATACTTGCTGAGGAGAAAGCAAAGCAAGTTTTGACTGAGCCAGATAAGGAAGGAGATGCGATATGAATCTTTGGGAAGAAACTTTGGATGTTCTTAAAGACCATTACAAGAATTGGGACGACGTTGAATGGGTCGGAACACGGAGTTTCAAAATTTCAAAACATAATTTTGAAACGCTTGCAAAGAAAACAAATTATGATAATGGTTATGGTTGGCAGGAAGTTGCTAGAGATTTAATCATCGCAGGTAATAACTGGCATATGGCAAGGACTGAATACGACGGTTCGGAAGAGTGGTCTTTTTATACTGGAATAGAAGAACCAACAGAAACCAGACACGTAGAAAACCTTGCTATACACGCAGGACATTCGGGTTGGGAATCATTGTCGGAGTTGAACAAATAATGAGAAAGCTCATTGACATTCTGATTGGTGTATGGGTTCTTGTTACAATAAGCGTTGATATAGGGGTAGTAGTAACATCTGCTACCTCTGGTGTATGGGCTTTAGAATCTATAATAAGAAGTGTACTTCTTATTATTATAGTTGTGGTAGGCGTTCTTGACTATGTTGACAAGGATTAAAAGGAGGTCCTGGTATGAAGAAGTTTGTCTTGAGTTTGTTGGTATTTATATTTGGTTTTATGGCGGTTGCATTTCCAAGATTGACCGACAGAGATTACGAAAGAGTCAAAGACGTGGCTCTTGATAGTCACAAGTATCTTCACGATACTGACAGGGATAATGTGATGCTTTGTCTTGATTGTGCTATAGTCTTTTATAAACTTTGGACCTGGCGTTATGGCAGAGATGATATTCGTCTTGTAGTTAATCGTAAACCGAACCCAAATTATCCTTCTTACAGTAGCAAAAAGTATATCCTAAACCATATTTATATGGAGATATGGAGCGGTGGGTACTGGGTAAAAGTTGATAGCAACATAGTTCGTGGTTTTTATAACCATTACTTGTATGTGCTAGATGGCTTCAAGGAAGAATATGACCCTGCTTATGATATTTATAATGAACAAGAGTATTGGCTAAGCGAATGTCCATACTAAGAGGATGTAATGATAAAGTTCGGTGAAGTACAATCATTCGTAGATGCAGTAGCCCTTATGCGTGAAAAGCAAAAGTGGGCTAGTGTACACAAGGATTATAACTCTCTGGCAGATGTTAGGTACAGAGAGTCTATTGTGGATGAGCAGCTAGCAACATTGAAAAGAAATGTTGCTAGAACTCTAAAAGAAAAACAGAAAAAAGCACAGCCTACACTGTGCTAGGGGTTATCGTATGAAATTGAGAATAATTCGTAAGTTGTCTAAACTAGCTCATTCGTATGCGAAAAACAGCTACAAGACGAAAGATGGTTTGTTTGTCTTAGTGGGTGAAGCTACTCCAAATCAGGAACGGCTGCTTTATCATAAGCATCGTAAAGACTACAGAAAGTATGTTGTAAAGCTAATGAAGGAGACTGAGGACGAGAATGAATAAGATTGAAGGTATCTTGAATAAGACCGATGCGACCAGAGAGCGCAATGCAAAGACCATACAGCAGTTAGGAAACAAACGCTGCTGCAATATGTGCAAGCATTGGTCTTGTGAGGAACGTAAATGTGAGTTCTTGGAAGGGCATACACGGTTTAGATTGCGAGAATGTTCCAGGTACATTAAAGAACATCCAGACTTAAAAACAGACCTGCGATGCCCTGACTGCCATCAGTATCTAAAAACAGTGCTGTTGAGCAAGGTTATTGAAAACAAATCTGCTGTGCTGATGTGTAGCAAGTGTGGCAGAGAACGTAGTATGATGTCTTTCGTGGAGGCTTAAAATGACATTGTTTACATTGTATGTGGAAAAATCTCTCTCAAATGGAGATGTGTTTTGGGTGACAATGGAGAAAGGAGTGTCTTTACAAAAGGCAGAACGTCGTAGACGAGAGCTAGAAAGACAAGGGAAACGTTGTGCTATACAAAAGTACAGAGGAGAAACCATAGGCTAAAAAGGAAGCCGCCGATACAAGGAGGACGTATCGGCGGCTTTGGGTCTTTCGTGGAAAATCCGAAAGCGATAGCTTTTGGAAAGTTACAATGTCAATGGAAAGTTTTGACAAATACAGAATACTATTTCTGCTCAATTTTGTCAAGTAAATCTTTCCATTTTTTGTCATCAACATAATAAGCAGGACACTTCTTTCCTGACCAATCATAATGACGGACAATCGGCAGCTTTGGCAAAGTTGCAATAAGCTCTTTAAGAGATGCGATACTCCGCTCACTGAACTTGCCATCCTTCGTTTCGGGGATAACCTCGATGCCGATACTAGAGTGGTTTCCTCTGCTAG
>Ga0326511_10001473_pt1 | contig 19460 bp, 17 predicted proteins | sample 0_2496_0518_D_FD_203701 | JGI IMG/M metagenome (GOLD analysis project Ga0326511, IMG submission 203701) | Bovine rumen microbial communities from UC Davis, California, United States - 0_2496_0518 | ecosystem: Host-associated > Mammals > Digestive system > Stomach > Rumen | place: USA... | reverse complement strand
ACCAGAAATGACCTGTCTCGGCACAGAGGTCACCGATGCGCGAGCCTCTCATGAACTTCTGCTTGCAATTTTCCGCACAACGGATGGGGTGGATTGTACGGTTCACCAACTCCTTCAACAGCCGTGCTTCAAGATGGGTCACAACACCATTGGGCATGCATCTGCACACCCTGTAAGGAATTCTTCTTCTCATGTCAGTAGGGCTTTAGAATCCTATCTTAGTCTTGGGACGGGGAATTTCGATTGGCACGATGTCTTCAGGAGTCAGCATGAGCAATTCGCGCTTATCCTTGGGACATTGCTTAACACAGCGGGCTGCATGCTGGATGTAGATACGTTCCAGTTGGTTTGAGATGAAGCGGGCATTGCCCCACGTCTCAGGGTCACGTACCTTATAGGCTTGTGTGAGCATACCATGGTATTTCTCCCATGCCTGAGCAGCGAACTGATAGTCATAGTCCTTGATGCGACGACGCGTAATCTCCAGTAGTTCATCAACGGTGAAGTCGGTAAACTCGAACTTGTTGGGGAAGCGTGACTGCAAGCCTGGATTCGTATCCAGCATCTTCATCATCGGTTCCTTGTAGCCGCAGAGCACGATGGCAATGTCCCGCTGCGTCTCGTCAGCAAGGATGTTCATCATCAGTTGGATAACCAGTTTGCCGGGGTCGTTCTCATGTTTGCCGTTCAGCAGATAGGCTTCGTCTATCATCAGTACACCGCCCTTGGCCATCTCCAGTACCTGTTTCATCGACCTTTCTTCGTCACCCCACAGGGTCCCGATGAAGGTTCCACGGTCGCAGACCACAACATGCCCCTTAGATAGCGCACCTGCCTGACGGAGCAATGAACCGAAGATTTTGCAGACCGTGGTCTTGCCAGTTCCCGGTCGTCCAAGGAATACGCTATGCAGAGATACCTCATGCTGCTTGCCGTTAGGAAACAGTTCATGCATCATCTTGTTGTAGCTGGTCAATGCCACCAGTTCATCCATGCGTCGTTTGATGTCACTGCACCCCACTAACTTGTTCAGTTCCTCACGCGGATTTGCAATAGGCCGCAGGACTTCGACTTTCACGCTGATGTTCTGGTTCTGCTCAATCTCACCATCGGGAAAGGAGATGTCAGAAGTCTCGTCATCGGTGTGGACACTGTCCTCCGGGAAATCATCGATGTCTATGTCATCCTCGTCTTCCTGCTGGTCATCGTAGGTGTCGTCAAATGGGGCTTTCTCGTCCACAATCTCCATACCCTCATTGAGGAACTTGTCAAGCAGTCTTGCGAAATCGTCGTCATCATCCATATCCACCTCGTTCTTAGGTACATTGGTAGTGGGTTCAGAAGTATTTGTTATTGTTCCCTCTACCGTTGGCGTATCAAGACTGGCATCAATGACGGTTCTTGCATACGTCATGCAGGGCAGGTCATCATCCTCGTTCACCCTGATCTTTCGGTATTTCAGCCGTGTCAGGTCATCAATCACCATGACGTTATGCGCATCCCACATATCGTCCAATCCGTATGAATTCAGAATCTCTGCTTCTGTCAGCAGTACACCATAGACCTTCATGTCAGGCTTACTGAGTTGAAGATGTATCTTCGCAAGACGCACGGCTTCTGCCAACTTCCACACCGTACTGGTGCGAGGTTCATAGCCGTCAGATAAGATAAGAGAGCTGAGAGTTTCCGACTCTTCGTAGACGTGCTCTTCGTCGTGTCCACAGCAGTCGAGGCAAACAATGACCATATTTGTATCGTTGCAATACAAGTAAACGTTATAGTCAGTCAGAAAGGGAGAATAGCCGTTCAGGTGAGTAGAATAGACGGCATAGTTAGCCGCCATAGCATCCAGAAGTTTCCATACAGTCGTCTTTGTCTGGTTCTTAAAATCGTCAATCAGTCTATTTACATTCCGCATAATCAACATAATTCATATCACGCATCAATAACCAACAATGTATAAGCCCCAGTGGTTGGGGCGCAAGAGTGAATAGGCAGGCACAAAAGCACCAGCCTGCAGCATATATAGAGTATTTCTTGTGGAATTACTCTATCACAAAACCCTCGACACTTGTAGCAAAATGTCAAAGAACGCAACGAACGACAAGAAACAATCCTCCCGTCGATTCACAGACTTGTTTTCAACTTTGTCTTAGAACCGCTCGGCATCTGACCGTTGTCATTGTCATTTCGTTCATTCTTTCTTGCTACTTTTCGTTTATTTGTGATAGAATTATGTTTATCGGTTGCAAAAGTAAGCATAAAATCCCGTATCACCAAGAAAAACAACGATTATTTGCGGAAAAATCTCTCTTGCCTGTTTTCTGGCTGCTTGTAGCCATACTCATGACTGCTTCCAGCCATACTCATGACTGCTTCCAGCCATACTCTTGAGTGAGGCAGTAGTATGGCTACAGTTTGGGTAGAGTTTGGGATGAACTTGGGTTGAGTGAACCAAAACTCACCTAACAGTACCTTTGTTACACATGATTAGCTGTAAAATTGGTTGTTTTGATGCCATTTTGCCCCTAAAAAGAAGATTTTTCGTCTCTTTTTGCAACTTTTTTGGAGTTGAGTGATTCTATTTCATAAAAATTTTGTAATTTTGCAGGAGTGTTTCAATGAAGAGTCGACTCTTAGTTGATGATTCTACGGATTCACAAGACATATTTGCTCAAATTCTCTCACCGAATCAGCACCTCGAAAGAGAACCAACGGGCAATAACCATGTAACAATTGGAGCTGCGCATAAGCGCAGGCTTCATCCATAAGTTACATGGGGTCGTGCTGAACCTGGTGAGAGATATGGCAGTTGTCTGCGCTTTCTCTATGCAGGTAGGTTGGCGTAGCGATTGTTGAAAAACGAGAGTAACTAACCCTAAAGCAAAGAGCAAATATGGATGTTCCGCTGGCGCTCAACGACATAGAAATCCGTAACGGATTTAAGGGATATAAAGGAAAGTCCTCAACGTTCGGTCTACAGACTGACGTTGTAGGACTTTCTACTTTTTAACTATCAAATTGTGATAAAATGAATAAAAACAAGAAAATTCTTCATGGTCTTATAAACGATGAGTATGAGCACCCATTTGACAAGAAAGCCCTTGATGCCCTTGAGTCTACTCCAGGACTGGGAACAGTAGGAAAGTTTATAACCAAAAATACCGTCGAGAAAATCTTCACGATTCAATATACTGGTAGTAATTTAAAAGTTACGGCAAGCAATTACCCTCGCCTATTTGACTATCTAAATTATGCTTGTGACGTATTAGATGTTGATAGGAGGCCAGAATTGTATGTGCAATGGGGGTATGACATCAATGCATTTACTACTGGCTCAGAAAATCCTGTCATGGTACTTAATTCTGGTTTGCTTGATTTGTGTAGCGAAGACGAAATTTTGTTTATTATTGGTCATGAATGTGGGCATATCAAGTCAAACCATATGCTTTACCACATGATGGCTCAAATTATTAACAGTATTATTGATGAAGTACCTGGTGGAAATCTTGTTGCTTTTCCTTTAAAATTCGCATTGTACTATTGGAGTAGAATGTCTGAGTTTACAGCGGACAGAGCGGGTCTGTTGTGTTGCCAGAATATGAAAGCGGCAGTTAGTGCATTTATTAAAATGTCTGGATTACCTATTCAAGAATACAGCAACATTGAACCCAAATCGTTTGTTGAACAAGCAAAGAACTTTCAGCAACTTGATTATGAAAATATGAACAAAATCATAAAATTGATTCTTATAGCACAAGCAGATCATCCTTGGACAGTGATGAGAGCTGGGCAATTAATAGATTGGGTTAATACTGGTGATGTAAAGAATATTATGTTAAATCATTAATGATTATAGTTTATGGCAAAAAATGATTTTACAGCGGAAGCTGCGGAGAATTACGAACAGAAATGTTTATGCGTTCTGGTGTTAGATGTGTCTGGCTCAATGTATGGAAAGCCTATAGAAGAGCTGAACAAAGGTCTTCAGGAGTTTTACAATGAGATATCTTCGGATGACACAACAAGTCAACGATTAGAAGTATCACTAATCACATTTAACCAAATTGTAAGGACAGTCCAGGAACCTGCATTGGTCGAGAATTTTACAATGCCTCAATTAGAGGCAAATGGTTCGACTGCAATGGTAAATGCTGTAAATGAAGCAATAGATAAAGTTGCAGCTCGCAAGCAATGGTACAAATCAACAGGTCAGGCATATTATCGCCCATGGATTATACTGATGACCGATGGAGAACCTGATTCAGACCAAGATGTTGACATGCTTGCTCAACGTATAAAACAGGATACAGCTAATAAACGATATGCATTCCTTCCCATCGGAGTTGAGGGGGCGAAAATGGAGGTTTTAGACAAAATCAAGGGGAACATACCTCCCATGAAACTGCAAGGCACAAAATTCAGCTCATTCTTCAAATGGTTAAGTGCCAGCATGGGTACTGTTGTTACAGCAGAAGAAGGTCAACAAGTTGACTTATCTGCAGGAGCAGACGATTGGATGGCAGCATTTACAATTTAACTCTAAGATGAACTAGTTATGGCAAAAAATGATTTCTCAGCAGAGGTTGCTGAAAACTATGAGCAAAAATGTTTATGCGTTCTGGTGTTAGACATTTCTGGCTCAATGAACGAAATAGTTGATAATACTGGTACTGTAGATACAGGCAAGACCATCTTTGTAGATGGTAAAACATATAACGTCGTAGAAGGTGGAATTTCCAAATTGGATAATCTCAATGAAGGCTTAAGGGCTTTTTATGATGAGATAGAAAAAGATGACACAACAAGTCAGCGATTGGAATTGTCTGTTGTTACTTTTAACGACTTTGTGACGACGATTCAAGAACCCGCTCTTGTATCTAATTGTCATGTGCCAGAACTGATGGCTGATGGAGATACTGCTCTTGTTGATGCCGTCTATGAAGCGATTGATATGGTAGCTGCAAGAAAAAAATGGTATAAATCAACAAATCAGCCTTATTACCGCCCATGGATAATCCTTATGACAGATGGTGAACCTAATGAAGGGCAGGACATTCAGAATCTAGCGCAACGGATTAAACAAGACACAGCAGATAAACGTTATGAATTCCTACCTATTGGCGTAGATAATGCAAACATGTCTATACTGCAGAGTATCCAAGGCAATATCCCCGCGATGAAACTAAAGGGAGCAAAGTTTAGCTCATTTTTTAAGTGGCTAAGTGCGAGCATGGGTACTGTTGTAACTGCTGACGAAGGTCAAAAAGTAGATTTAAGTAATGGTGCATCGGATTGGATGGATTCTTTTACAATATAAAAGGTAATATGAGGAAGCATTTTCTAGTTATATTTAGCTTGCTGTTCTGTGCAAATAATCTATGGGCACAGTTAAACGATTCTGTGCTCATAGATTGCTATGGGTCAATTAGAGCAGACATGGTTAAGACTGTTTGTCAATTAGTTGGCTTAAAGAATGATTCTGTTTTAAAAAACATTTCAAATTCTAGTCTGAAAGCTTTTAAAGATGCTATTGCCGAACAAGACACATTAATTGCCGTGATGGCTGTTGCAAAACCGCTGGATGGTACAGACATATTAACCTATTGGAAAAATATGCGCGAAATGCGTCGCGATTTTCAGTATCAGTTATCAATAATCTTTCCAAAAAATGAAATTCAGATAGAAGATGCTTTTCGTAAGTACATTCGGCTAATAGATGATCTCACAAAAGAGTGTAATACGTTCAATGAAGATACTACTTCAACACTAGAACTATATGCAAAAGCATATCCTTCTGGCCGTTTTTCAAAAATTGTTTCATCCACAAGAAAGGTAAATTCTTCTAATAATGCAAAAAAACAGGATGGAAAAACAAAGAAAATCAAATCGGTAGATGATGATAATGATCATAATATGGGACAAGGCTTATTATATACAATAAAAGTTTTCCTAATAACACTATTAAAATGGTGTATTGGCCTGATTCTCACAACTATTTTTATTGTGATTGCCATTAGGAAACGGAAGAAAATAGTTTCATATATAAAAAAAATGTATTCAATGATAATGCATAAAAATGATATTGTTGATGCAGAGGAATTGCATGATGAAAATGCAGACCCAGATACTCGAGCAGAAGAAGGCGCTTCTTTACTTGAAGTTGTTACGGAAGTGACAGAAGACAATACGTCAAATGATAATAATCAAGGTGAAGAACCTAAGCCACAAGAAGATGATGACAAAACACCTCCTTCCCCTAAGCCACAACCAAAGAAAAAGCCACAATCAATTGATCCCAAGGGGAAGAGTACAGCTTTAGATGCAGGCGAATGGATTATTGTGGGGGCTTCAGTTCAAGGGAATGGGCACATAAGCATGAATTTGCCTTGTCAAGATAGCCATGCATATGAATACATTAGAGATGGATGGGGTATCGCGATTACCTCTGATGGGGCTGGTTCTGCAAAATTGTCTCATATAGGTTCTGCTGCATCAGCCGCTCGTGCAATGTTCCATTTTAAAGATCTTGTTGAAAAGGAAAGATGGATTGAAAAGGGAACTTTACCATCGGATATTGAATGGATGAAAAAATCATATCAAGTATTGAAAACCGTAAGAAATGAACTTGAACTATTGGCAAAAAACAACAAATGTGACATAAAAGATTTGAGTGCCACGATCATTGTTGTTATTCATACGCCGATCGGGTTGTTGTCTGTGCATATTGGAGATGGAAGAGCCGGATACAAAGACATGAACGGAGAGTGGCATTCTTTGATTACACCCCATAAGGGAGAAGAAGCCAATCAAACTATTTTTATTCCATCTGATTTCTGGAATATTCAGTTCTACGAGATGTCTGGCGTAACAGTTCCTGAGTCAAGAATAATTCGAGAACAGGTCTCGGCATTTACACTGATGAGTGACGGGTGTGAAGGTACATCATGGTTGTGGAATCAATACAACGAGTCTACGGGAAAGTACTACGATCCAAACATGCCTCATAAAACATTCTTCGATTCCTTGCTAAAAACATTACAACTGTTTAGGAAAGAAAAGACACCTATTGAGGAACGAAAAGAAAAATGGTACAATTTCATCAAAGAAGGTAATAAGTCTTTTATGAAAGAGACAGATGATAAAACTATGATTTTGGGAGCCCTATATATGTAATTGCCATATGGAAGTATACACGTCAAGACATGAAAAAATAGTCCTCAAAAATGATGCTTTTTCTTCTGGTGGAGAAGGAGAAGTTCGTAATATAGTTTCGGGGCCTTCAAGGTTTAAGAATATCTGCGTAAAGATTTATTACCAAAAGAAACGTACACCAGAGCAAGAAAAGAAAATCAAGTATATGGTGTCCAATCCACCAGCAAAAGTTGATGGAAATGGCTTTTTGATAGGTTGGCCTCTAGACTATGTAACTGATGCCGGCGGTAAGTTCTTAGGATTTGTAATGCCACTTGCATTTCCAAATAGCAGACAATTAATAACATTAACTGCTACAAAGTTAAGCAAGAAATTGGATTCTGGGTGGCAAGACAGATACGACCGCGCTAATGGCAAAAGCGCATTGGTTGCAAGAATGAAACTTATATGTAATATAGCTATTCCTATTCATATTCTTCATTCTACCGGCAAATATGTTTTAAAAGACTTCAAACCCGAGAATGTATTGATTACACATGATGGACGTGTTACTATTGTTGATATGGATAGCGTCCAAATTTCCGAGGGCAACAGGTTGTTACATGCAGGTATGGCTGCGACTCCCAATTATATGCCACCAGAATATTATAATCAAGGAGTAGGAAAAGCAAAAAATGCTTTGCTTCTTAAGTCATGGGACTATTTTGCAATAGGGGTTGTATTCTATCAAATCTTGTTTGGGTTACATCCGTTTGTTGTGACCCCATGGGTTCAGCAAGATGCTGATAGTAACGAAATATATCAAAGTATATCACAGAATCTATTTCCTTTTGGTTCAAATAGTCATAAGATAAAGTCTTATCCAGAGTTACACGACAAATTTAAAGTATTGCCAAAACAACTTCAGGATTTATTTCTTCGTGCTTTTTCGGACAACCCTTCTAATCGGCCAGGTGCAGATGAATGGGGGAAATGTATTCATTTATTAGTGAAAAATGCAGGGCCAATACCAGCTCCACAGCCTAGGCCCAAACCCCAACCGCAACCTACTCCAAAACCGCAACCGACGCCCAAGCCGCAACCTACTCCCAAACCGAAGCCGACACCAAGGCCAACTCCAACACCGTTACATCCAACGGAAAGCGAATTGGGTAAATGGAATTGGGGCGCATTCTTCTTCAATTGGATATGGGGACTCGGCAATGGCGTGTATTGGCCTTTAGTCCTTATCATCTGTAATTTCATTCCTTATATAGGATGGATAGCATCTCTAATTATATGTATAGTACTTGGTGCCAATGGAACAAAATGGGCATGGGAAGCTAAGGATTGGGATAGCTGGAATTCATTTCAGGAAACTCAACATAAGTGGGCTATTGCAATATTGTGGTTCCTAGGCATCGTATTTGTGATTGGCTTTATTGCTGGTTTGTCAAGTTAATCTAATCATAGTGAGTAGTATTTTCGTACTACTCACTACTATCATCTATCAATATGGAACAATATGACATTTTCATAAGTTATTCAAGGACAGATATAAAGCTCGCAGAAGAAATACAGCGAACTTTGGAAAAATTTGGGCTGCGTTGCTTCAGGGATACGAGTGATATTCATATCAGTGAAGATTGGATTGATGTGTTGTCAGATAGAATTATGGATAGCAAGGTTTTCTTGTTGTTAGGAAGTTCTAATGCATATCGTTCAAAGTGGACAAAACGTGAGGTGCTTTTTGCGGATAACAATCAAAGACAGATTGTTCCATATATGATTGATAACACCCAATTACCACCTAGATTAAGTTTTCTGTTGGGCAACATTAACCAGCGTTCTATGAGCGACTATCCAGTAGAGCAACTTGTAGATGAATTGAAAGGATTAATAGGCTTTCCTCCTGCACCACCTAAGCCTAAGCCCATCCCAAAACCTCCAAAGAACCAAGGCGAGCCAATTCTGGAGCCATCCCATTTCCCCTTTATGAAAGGGAAGCCTGTTGAATTTGTTGTTAGTGGCATCAAATTTAATATGATGCCAGTAAAGGCTGGTAAATTTATAATGGGTACTACCAACCGAGGCAATGGTTTCCCTGCACACGAGGTTCAATTATTGAAAGATTATTATATAGGCGAAACTGAGGTTACCCAGTCTTTATGGGAGGCAGTAATGGGAAATAATCCATCGCATTATAAAGGGGCATTACTTCCTGTTGAAACTGTTAGTTGGGACGAATGTCACAATTTTCTAAAAAGATTAGGAGAGTTAACACACCATCATTTCCGTTTCCCGACCGAAGCGGAATGGGAGTTTGCTGCTAGAGGTCGAAATTCTAATCCAGAAGAAATGTATGCTGGTAGTTCTGAGGTATGGAATGTCGCTTGGTATGGTGATAACAACAATAATGGAACGAGTCCTGTGAAAAAGAAAATGAAGAACGAGCTTGGCATTTATGACATGAGTGGAAATGTCAATGAATGGTGTCTGGATTTCTATGCTAGTTATCCCAATAATAAGTTGATAGATCCCAAAGGGCCAACTATTGGTACGATGCGTGTTGCTCGAGGAGGTAGTTGGTATGAAAATGAGGCAAAATGCAGGGTATATGTCCGGAATAAAGCATTGCCTTCAACAAGGAGTTCAAACCTTGGATTAAGATTAGCATTAAGTTATGGAAGTTAGTAATATTATAAAAGTTGCGCCCGACACAATACAGGGTAATAATTATGTCTAAAAATTTTAAGTATCAAATGTGGGCAGGCTTAGGTGGCTCAATGATTCTGTTCTGCATGCCACTTGGTATTTACACATGCTTACAAGGAATGAAGTTACAACGCCGTTTAAAAATTGGTGATTATGAAGAAGTCGAGAAATGTGTATCTCACATAAAAATAAGCTGGGGAGTAGTTCTTGCTTTTTATGTCCTGTTGATAATATTGGCTGCTACTGGAGCACTTGATTAATCACATTATTATTGTGGGCGTATGAGGTACTGTCTTATACGCCCATACATATCATGAGAAAAATTGGATTGGGCATCTGCACATTGTTTGTATTGGCCATTATTACTTACGCATATTATCATTATACTGTGTGGTCGGAATGGTCTCCTGTGTGTGCATTCAAATTGTTGATGGGATTAGAATGCCCTACATGTGGTAGCCAACGTGCTTTGTTCTATTTCTTGCATGGGCAATGGAATGAGTGCCTAATGCAAAATCAGTTTCTTATATATGTGATGTTTTGTATAGTTTTGTACTGTGTCTTGAGATTTTTCAAATGCCAGCATTCATATAACGTTTCCTGTTCCATTTTTTTGATAGGGTACATAATATGTTTTATAATTCGTAACATACCTAAAAATATAGCATCATGATTTTGTTATACAGCATCTATATATTTCTTCCATATGCTTTGCTTATATACTATTACAAAGTGCTTGCCCTCCCACAGATGGACAAGTATGTAAGTAGAACTTTTATCGGGATATTGTTGCTAGACTATCTAACAAAATTCATGGCTTCAGTTCTGCTTAGTGAAGACATTATTGATGAAGATGGGTTTGGCCTGCTCGTAATGTATGTTCCAATAGTTACGTGCCTGATAATATTTGTTCTAAACAAATATATTGGTCCAAAAGTTGATGCCAGGAAAATTAAGAAAACATCAATTGGTCGAAAAATGACATTAAGCCGTCTTATATGCTTATTACTATTGATTCTCAATCCTTTTATTACAACTGAATTATACTTGATGGCTTGTGGGTTTAATGGAATACGTGATTTTTATGAGAGAATACCATATTTACAGGAACAATTAGATAGTAAAACTGCAACAGCAGTAGAACAGTTTGGTATGAATTTGTTTGTGTTGTTAATTATCTATATTGCTATTGTTCTTTTGGCTATAGTTTCCATATTTAGGCAGCAAAAGAAAAAGAATAATGGTATCACTCTTTCAAAAATAACGACTTCTACATCTCCCATTCTCTTTCTTCGCTCTTTTGAATTAAACAAAAGTACTCTGTCAAGCCTTTCATTTGACGAGCACCTTTGCAATGGTTTCCCAATTAAAGACCAACCCGTAATTTCCCTTGCTGATCCAGATGTCGCTTTTGCCGAGGGCACAATCAAAATTCAAGCAGAAGATTCTTCTTGGAAAGATGCTATCATAAAACTTTTTGAAAGGAGTAAAGCTGTCATCATGTTTGAGGGGAAATCGGATGGGCTGAATTGGGAAATTGACAATATAAAAAAGTACGTTCCATATAATAGGTTTTTTATAGCGACTCCGCCTGATGATTACCGAACGGTTGCTTGGGTTACAGGAAATTTTTACATGTCAGCATCTTTGAAATTACAAGTATGGTGGGCTCAACATTTTACAAAAAAGAGCATAAAATACGCATATAATTATATATGGAAACGGTTTTCTGAAAGACTTTCTAAAGTTGGCATTTTATTACCGAAAGAGCAACCTGGTAGCGGATGTTTAATAAGTTTTGATGAAAGATGGAATATTAAAGAGATTTATAGAGGACTATTAGGGCAAGATTTCTTCAATAAGGTCATATCATTGATTCCCAATAACAAAAATGACAATTTTGATTATGAAATTCTTCAAAAGAGTGTAGACGAATTTGAAATAAAGGGGCAAATAACGCCTGAAATTGAAAAGCGTTGTAAGAGATTTTCTAACTGGATTCTGCTTTCTCAAGTTTTATTATTTGTGGCTATTGTAGTTATATGTTTTAACATGATTTCATAGAATTAGAATAAAGTAAAATAATTAAAAGTTAAGGAGAACATATTATGAGTTTGTTTGTAGTATCACCCAACGACACGATTGTGATTAGTGATAGTATCACCGTAAAAGCAACTAAAGCTATAGAAGTTCTTCAACCTACAATGACAGAGGCAGGAACGAATAGTGAGGATGTGATGATTGCGATAGTCATTTGTGCCACCTTAGTTATCATAGCACTTATGGCATTCCTTACATTTTACTTGTGGAAGAAGAAAGAACTGTCTGCAATAGAGAAAGAAAGGAAGGACAGGAGAAACTTTGAAATACAAGATTGTCATCGAAAAATGCTTGCTGAATTAAGTGACAAGATTATTTCCAAATTGAATGGAAATAACAGTCCTTCCGTGGAAACATGGGAAGAGTATGTTGGTATTTTGAACAATTACATTGAAAATCTAAAGACCGATGAAGCGTAAAAATCACAGAAGGCTTTGGCTTTTATTTGATAGAGCTTTAGCGCAAAACTTACTGCGACAACTCATCATATTATGTGTCGTGTTATTTGTGGCGTTAGGACTATCATACTTGTTCTTATCGTGGTCTGGTACTCAATGGGAGGAATTCTGTGCAGCTGAGCATATCAACAAGTGGCTGCTCCCGCTTTATCTTCTGATAGATTCCAATGCGTTGAACAACCTCTATATGGGAAATGATGGTACTCATGTTCATGGCTGGATGCTTTTTGCTAGCAGCGTAACATTCCTATTCGGAGCATTTGTTTTTAACGGTGTTATCATTGGAATTATCACTAACTCTATTGAACAGCGTGTGATTAACCACCGAGAGGGGCGTATTCACTACTTGAGATCAGGTCATTATATCATTATGGGTTATGATGACATGGTGCCATCGTTTATTACTCATATCTTTGGGAAAGACAAAGACGCATACATCCTGATTCTGACATCAGCAGAGACTATCGGTATCAGAGAGAAACTTTTGAAATCGTTCTCTGAGAAACAGATGAAGCACATTATAATCAACTACGGGCATCGTGTTTCTACTGATGCTTTCAAAGACATCCATTTGGAAACGGCAGAGCAAATTTTTGTTGTAGGGAATCATTCCAAGCCAGCTCACGATGCCATCAATGTTGAGTGTGTTGATAGCATCTGTCGCTATTTGAATGAAATTGAAAATACAGATAGACCAGCACGTATAACTTGTGTATTTAAGGATCTTGATACATACGCAGCATTTAAAAATTCTGAAATCTTTAGAAAAGTACGTGAACTGGGTGTTGAGTTTATACCCTATAACTGTTATACTGGCTGGGCTAAGCAAATATTTATAAAACGAGAGTATAAAGACTTTGACAATCCTGACGAAGAACCATATAAATATCCGCCTGTTTATGGGAAAGGTATAACTCCTGAAGATGAAAAATATGTTCATCTGGTTTTCGTTGGAACTACTAACTTTGCTGTTGCTTTTGCAATGGAAGCTGCACACATGTTGCATTTCCCGAATTTTGACACGAAGGGTGTAAAGACGAAAATCACCTTCATAGATAGGAATGCAGACAAAGAAAAGGACGAGTTTATCATTCGTAACCGCCATTTCTTTGAAGTACAATCCTATATGTATCGAGATTTTTCGAAGAATGAGGATACGAAAGTACAACCAAACACAACTGCATCATATTTTGGCCGTCACAAAGGGTATGAACAGGGGAAAGACTATGATTTCCTCGATGTGGAATTTGAATTTATTAAGGGAGATGTCTTCTCTGAAGAGATACAGGAAGAAATCAGGAGCTGGTCTGACGAACATAACACAAAACAATACCTTTCCATTTTCCTTGCAATGGCTGATCAACGTCAAAATTTTGTGATGAGTATGAATATGCCTGATGAGACATACGACAAAGAAGTTCCTATTTTTATTCGTCAAGACCGTTCGGACAATTTTATAACTAACCTGCGGAATGGTGTTTATGCATCTAACAAATACAGTGAGGAAGACAATAAGAAAGATTACTATAGGGTAGATGATAGTCATTTAGTTCATGAGAGACGTAACATTAGATATTCTAATATATATCCTTTTGGCATGAATGAAACCGCCTATAGTGCAGATGAAAGATCGCTTGAACGTGCAAAACTCATTAATTACCTCTATTCTACAGCAAATTATGAAACTTATAAATTCCAAAGTTTTTTAGCATTGGATGCAATGCTAAAAGACAAAATAATGGAAGATGCCAATGTATATTGGAATAACTTGTCTGTCGCACTTAAGTGGTCTAACCTCTATAATGCCTACTCCATGAGAATAAAATTGGCATCACTCAGAGCTATGCGCGGACTGGATATTGATGATATCTCTCGCGATTTCGATAAGTTGTCAGAGGAGGAAGCCAAGCAGTTGGCTATAGTCGAGCATAACCGTTGGAACGTGGAGAAACTACTTATGGGTTACCGAAAAGCTCGAAAAGAAGAAGATAAATATGAACATACAGACTATTCTAGTAAATTAGGAAAAAATAAAAATTTGTTTATCCACCATGACATCCGGCCCTATAGTGAACTCAATATTATCAAGGAGTTGGACATCGAGTTCACTCGCTATATCCCATGGATAATGAGAATGACAGAAAAGAATGACTGATAAAAAAATAATACAAGGATTGATTGCGAGGGACAATCGGGTGACGAAGGAGTTTTTCTTCGACAAGTGTCGCCCGTTGTTCTGTAGCATCATGAAGAAGGTTTTTGACTATGAGGTAGAATACGACGAAATGGTTAATGAGTTGTATGTATATCTTATGGCAAATGATGCGATTAAACTTCGTAACTTTGAATATCGAAGTACACTATGCCAATGGCTAAAGGTAATAGCCATACGTTACTTCATCAATAAACGTGGCAGAATGATAGATGATACCAGCCAAGAACCTCCTTATGATGGGCGCAGTCAGAATGCGGATACCGAAAAGGACATGACAGCAGAAGGAGACATGGAACGGCTTTTCGATAATATGCCAAGCAAACGGTATGTTCATGTTATCCGTCGCCTTATTCTTGAAGACTGGGAACCAGAGCAACTGGCAAAAGAAATGAATATTACTACCGCGAACCTGTATAACATTAAGCGGCGTGCTATGGCTCAATTAACCCGCGCAGCTCTTAACGATATTAAAAAATATGGCAAATAAAGATTATATATCCGACGAATTGTTGGCTGCGTACCTTGACGGGAATGCCAACGAAGCAGAAACTCTCAAAGTGCTGAATGCAATTAAAGTGGATCCGAGTTTAAAAGAAGCGCTCGACATCGCTTTAGATTTGGAGGAAGAAGAGACTGCTACCTATAATATATTGCCCATGATGAAACTTGCCGCTGAGAGTGGTAATAATATATGTAGCGTCCTGTGTGAGGCATTCATCCTTCATCGAAGGGAAATACCATTTGAAGAAAATGAATTGCTCGCTATCGCGCAGAATAATCACTGGTTGAAGCCCGAAGGCTCTCCTCTTCATTCTATCGGACAATTGTTAGCTCATTACGATTTGATGGTAACACGTAACTATGATGCCACAATCAACGATATTTTTGCTGCCTTGGTTCTTGACAATGACGTTATTGTTGTCGTGGATAAAGAAAAGCTATATCAGCAGGAGGATAACGAGGATGCTCCCAATCATGCAGTGGTTGTCAGAGGAATCCAAGATGAGTATGTTTCGCTGTTTGACCCGGCGCTGCAAGATACTGATGTAAATGTGTCCTTGTCGTCATTCCTGGATGCATGGAAGGAATCACACAACTACATGGTTCGTGTGCTACAATCTATAGAGGATTATGAACCACAACCCATCAACCTCGACGACGTTGCTCTTACCGATGACCTTTTGGAACTGCGTGAGGCCATCGCTGAAAACGCTCATGATGTATGGGCAACAGCGCGAAAGAAAGAGGGATGGACTTTTGGCCCAGAACGTGATGATACAAACAAAAAACATCCAGACCTCATTCCCTATTCATCGTTGCCAGACAGCGAGAAAGAATATGACCGCCTAATGGCACTTGATACCATCAAATTAGTAAAGAAGCTTGGTTTTGAAATTGTAAAGAAATGAGTATCTTTATCGCTTTATCAGCAGCACTTCTTCCTGCCATTCTACTATGGCTATATATATGGAAGAAAGACCCACAGCCAGAACCGACATCATGGATGGTTAAGGCCGTAGTATGGGGAGTTACGATCTGCATTCCAGTTTCAGTTATTGAAATGGGGCTTGAATCATTGTTGTTTGGCGTAGGTGGTAGCCCGTCAACACTTATAGGAACAACTGCAATGGCATTCTTTGTAGCGGCTTTACCAGAAGAATCATTCAAACTTCTGGCACTATGGCTGGTACTGCGTAAGAATCCCTTTTTTGACGAGCATTTTGATGGTATTGTATATGCAGTATGCATAGGTCTTGGATTTGCTGCGATTGAAAACGTATTTTATGTGTTCAGTGAAGAAGAATGGGTGTCAGTGGCAATAACTCGTGCATTACTGGCAGTGCCAGGCCACTATGCCTTCGCAATACTGATGGGTTATTATTATTCTGTCTATCATTTCGTTGACCAAAGCCCCAAAGTTGCTGCTTGTATTCTAATTGTACCCGTAGCAGCTCATGGTGTTTACGACGCTTTGGCAATGAGTGGTCTTGTGAATACATATATCGGAGGGATGAGTTTCTTTATTCTTATATGGTTCTGCGTTAAGATGCATAAGGTGGCAAAAGCAAAGGTCCTTGCACTAATAGAGACAGACAAGAAAGAATCATATAGAGTATAATATTGGTAAAATAACTTTATTAGCTTAAAATATGATAGAAATTTGTATAGTATTTGCCATATTTTCTTTGATAATGGAGGTAGGTAGCAAGCCCTACACAAAGAAGATTGAGAATGCGACAACATTAGAGGAAGCCCTGAAATTTCGTAGAAGATTAAGGTTCCTTCGATATGGATTGACAATACTTTTTATTTTGCTTTATATTGGTCCAAGTTTGTATTTAGTTCCAGATGCAGGGTATTGGATTAACGGAAAGGGTAAATATGCGGTAGAAGGTGTTTTGGTGTATTTAATAGTCCAAAAGGGGCTCAAAAAGCTAACTGGAAATATTTCTTCATTGAGTAAGGCTGGTTTTTTAGTTAAATGTCATAAGTTTGCGCTCTTTTTACGTGGATTTGAAGATGATGTATATGGACTTGATGACTATAATTTGATTTCAAAGGAGAGGTTTTCAGAACTCTCTTTTATGGAGAACTTGCAACAATATCTTCCTGCTTGTGCTATTGGAATGACAAAGGAATCTGATGCTCCTTTTGGAGCGCGACGGGTGTATGTCAGTGACGAAAGTTGGAAAGAGGATGTGCGAGACTTGATGAATCGAGCTAATCTTATATTTGTTTTACTTAACGACAGACCAAGTTGTATATGGGAAATTGAACAAAGTGCAGACGTTTTAAACAAGACTTGTTTTCTTGTAGAAGATATTGACAAATACAATTCTATTAGAAATCAACTGTCAGGGAGAATAGATTTCCCAGATGCGTCAAAAATGGATGTTACAGTTCCTTTTGCACTTAGACTCGTTGACATACCTGTTAGAATTAAGAGCGAAAACGGATTGGAAAGGCCAGATAAGATAACTGCCATCGCACAAAAATTTGAAAACTCAAAAGATGGATATGAAGAACTGCTTTCTATCCTTATTGAGGGAAAATCCGCAAAAGAAAAGAAAGCTCCAAGTTTTGTAATGAAGATATTCTATTATCTTATTGCAATTGTTATTCTTCTTATTGCAAATGTCCGTATATCCTCCTTTTTATTGAATTCTTTTGGCACTGATGACTTGGTTCTAAGGTGGATTGTGATAATGCTTCTTTACATTATAGAGTGGTTGGTGTACATGGTCGTTAAGGTGTCGTGGAAAACTAGAAAAGCGAAAGAATGATATGTTGCAACTATTTATTGTCTTAGCTATAATTGGTGCTGTCATTGGTGGACTATTCGATAGTTCAAAGAATAAAATCAAAGAAGCTAATTCCACAGATGATGCCATACGGGAAAGGCTGAAATATGCTCGTAAGAAAAGGATTGCCTATACAATTATAGGCCTCATTTTTATATTATCATGTGTGATTGTGGCTGTATATACCCACGAACCAAGAAACTTATATCCTTTAGTTATAGCTTTGCCGTCACTACTGACTTTCTCAAGAAAGTATGACCGACCTATTTTTGAAATGACGGCAAAGGATGTTGAGGATGATAATTTTGTATTATATCTACGAGGATTTGCAGATGATAATTATGTAAAACTTGGTGATCAAGGTTTTGAACAAAAAGGGTTTTCTGAAATACAGTTAGCAAAAGGGATTCAAGAATACTATCCCCTATATGCTATAGGAATGACAAAAGAAGTTTACGCTCCATTTGGGGCCAGAAGAATTTATTATGAAGATTCTAACTGGAAAGCGGGCGTTAAGGACTTGATAAAACGCAGTAGGGCTATAGTTATACTAATCCATGACAGTGAGAGTTGTTTGTTTGAGATAGATGAATGTTTTGATTATGCAACAAAAACATATTGTATTGCTTATGATTTGAACGTTTATGAATCGGTGAAGAATAAATATGCTAATAGAGACATCTTGCTTTTACCTGTAAATGATAATACCCAGCCATTCTTCTTTAGACTTTCTAATCCTTTAAGTTCTGCTGCCAATTATGACAATACAGAAAAGGGAGGCCAGATATTAGCAAAACAAATGATGGATGACTTGAAACTTAGTGGTGGTTATGGTGTAAAGATAGAAAACAAGGCCAATTCTATTATTACACGTTTCGGTTGCATTATGTTTATCATATTGTTCCTCACAGCCATATTAATGCAAACCTGTCGTGGATGTAGCGGAAACAGTTATGCAACCTCTATGGTTTCACAACCAGATTTATTCGCAATAAACCAAGACACATCAGATTCAATTGAGTACTATTTCAAACTAGCAGATGGATATCAGAAAAGTAAACGGCACAATTTAGCGATAGAGGCATGTAAAAAGATATTAATTGTCAGTCCAAAGAATTACAAAGCATATTTGTATATCGGAATTAGTCAGAACGCGTTAGGTTGTTATTCTGAAGCTATAGATGCGTATAACAAGGCTATGCTATATTCAAAAGATGGAGACACTTGGCATTCTCTAATTTACGTCAATCGTGCTATTGCTTACTCAAATAATCAAAATTATGAAGAATCATCCAATGATATTATTACTGGAATTGAAAAAGGAAACGAGTTAGCAAAAATGTTAGTTATTAAATGGGTGAATCCTAAAGTATATCCTACACTTAGGGAAAAATTGAAGAAAAAAATCAAGGAAGAACCTGAAAGGCTGATATGGGTGTTCTATCTTGCGAAGAACTATGAATCTCAAAAGGAATACAAAGAAGCCATTAAATATTATTTAATATGCCGAGAAAAGGAGAATATTCCATTGATAAA
>Ga0326511_10001472_pt1 | contig 19461 bp, 22 predicted proteins | sample 0_2496_0518_D_FD_203701 | JGI IMG/M metagenome (GOLD analysis project Ga0326511, IMG submission 203701) | Bovine rumen microbial communities from UC Davis, California, United States - 0_2496_0518 | ecosystem: Host-associated > Mammals > Digestive system > Stomach > Rumen | place: USA... | reverse complement strand
TTCCAACTTTTTTTATTTCAAGAAGCCCCTTTTCTGTCAGTTTTTTTATACAGTTTCTTAAATTTCGCTGAGTCATATTTCCCCATGAGGCCAGATACCCCTGAGACCCCCAGAAGAAACCGTCTCCTTGAGCTGAAAAACTGCTGATTTTTGCAAAAATTATCAGTTCAGAACTTGACAACCCTAAATCCAACATGCTTTTTGTAATAAGCACGTAATCATCATTTCTAGTCATCTTTACTTCCTCTTATAGCATGAAGGAGCTCTGTATCTGTCATCTCATTTACAGATTTATCCAGATAACCAGGTTCTTTAATCTTTTCTTTTACGGATTCAATTTTTGAGTTTTCGTCCGGCTGCACGGATTCATCAATCGTTGTGTTGAACTTCTTGGCAAGATAGACAATCCCTTTACCTGTTGTCAGTGTTACAGGCTTATTGCCTACTTTGTCATTTACAAATTTAACTACAACCTTGAAATGACCGGCATTAATCTGTTCCTGTTTCGGGGTATTATCAGCGTTTAAAATCCCCTCATTCCTCAGCCGTTCGTAAAGCTTTATATTTCCATAGGGTAATTTCAGTGCCTTTGCGGTTTGATTCATGAAAAAACATCCTGAACCGTCTGCAATTCTGTTTACAACAGATTCTGCAATAGCGGCCCTTTTCATTGCCTGTTCAAGTGTTCTGTTGGCAACCTGCAAAGCCCTAGCCATAATTGCTTCTGGACTGTTCCAGGCTCTTTCAAGTTTCAAAAAATACTCTCTATATTTCTTTCCGAGTTCAGAACGCTGAAGCATACAAATCTGTTTTGCCATTTCGATTGTGATTGCGTAATCATCTAACTCAAATTCTTGCATTTCGGATGTGTATTGATTTTTAGGGGCGTACTTTTTGGTACACCCCCTCACATAATCAACATTTTCAACAAATCCGTAAGAAGCGAATCTTTCCCACCATTTTGAAAAACGTTCATTGCTCTTGAGTTTTTCATGCAATTCCCTAGCTGAAACGCAATTCCCGTTTTCGTTAGAAATTAACGTGAATTCCTGTTCTGCATTTACCGATAATGAATTAAGCGGGTTATTCATATAACTCCCTGCGTTTCGCCGGTGTCAGGTCGCCAAACTTAATCGCCAGCGAAACGCTTGAAATAAAAAAACCCTCGCGTTTTACGCTCTTACATTTCTGTAAGTTCTCACCAGCGTAAACCACGAGGGTTTAGAACTAAAATTAGTTCAAAGATAAAGGTGAGAAGTGTACCTTTGAGCTAACTTATACGGATTAACAATCCTTTGTTTTTTTTATACAATCACACGAAAATATGTGATTGTATTTATATTAATAACACTATTCAGTGTGACAGTCAATTACTTTTCACATAAAATTATGTATTTTTTTTAGTATAGCAGGCCTATGAATTACACGGAATTTTGGGAACGAACCACAACCCGTATGAGAGCTCTTGGTGAACTACGCACCACTCTTTAGAGTGGTGCGTAGTTCACTCCTGATGAAATCGAACTGCTAAGCTGCTATAGACCCCTGTCAGACGCAAATAAAGCACTCTTAAAAGGGATAATTTCCGTCATGAATCAAAACCAGGAATGAGCCTGTATTCCTCAACTTCTTCAGCAAAGCCATTTTCCGAAAGAAGAGATGTCCCCACAAAATTATTATCCTTATCAAAGCACGGACCTTCAAAATAAACATCAGCATCAGCTTTGAAAGTGCCGACTATTTTGTCACCTGTCACGATTTCTTTTATTCCGTCGATAAAAATTTCATATGGCTTCAAATAAACCACGTACAATTTTTTTGTCTTTGAGAATGATTTTTGAAATCCTTCTTTTTGCTCAATTTCTTGGTCTGATTCTTTTTCAATATCTGTCATTTTCTACCTCTCAAACTTTGGTATTTCACACCAAGCAATATAAGCCATTGGTTCAGTAAATCATTAGGATTTTTCCTCAAATCGTGCCATTGTATTTTTGAATTAAGCCCTGCTAGAAAGTCTTCTTTCTCAAACATAGTTACTCCTTGGTATGCGGCATGTCACACCACGCTGTTGTTTTAATTTGAGTTCCTTCGCAATCAATCCACTGGTCATTTGCTTTAACATCAAGCATGGTACGCATATCTTCAATACACTGGTTGTATCCTTCTTTGTAAGCTTCTTCTAAGTCCCCATAGGTCAGGCACATCTCTCCCTGCTGAAGACAATCAATTCTATTCGCATAGCAAGTGGCTTTTTCATCAACAGCTGATGACAGCATTTTGCATTTACAAAAATTCAATGATACATCACCAAATTTGTCTTTTATTTCTTCAAGCTCCTTTATGAGTCCAGAAACTGACTTTGATTCAACTTCTTCTTTTGTCATATATTCACCTGTCTCTAACCTTTGAGCTACGCTTCCAAAGAGAGTGCCTAGCCTGCTTCTACGGCACTCAATGTTTTTCCCCGTCAGGTACGGATAAAAAAAAGTTACCTTTTTCTTCAGTTGCAGGAGAGGGATATGATGAATAAGAGGAGATCTCCCACAACCCGAAGTGAAAAGGTAACTCTAAAGTCTAAGGGTGGTTTCGCACCACCTGCACACCTTCTACCTTATTTAAGAAAATAAGATACTCCTAAGAAGGGCCGCTCGGTAGACTTCCGTAGTTGAGGTTTCGCATCAGATTTTTTTACCAGAGTTCTTTTTTTCTGATGTCCTCCGTATGTACGGCACTGCATTTTCCTACCTTACTGTTTTCGCTCTTTTTCACTTACGCCTTAAAGTGTTTTTGAGTCAGCCCCTTGGCAGGCGGTTACGTGTCAAGTTTTTTTTACAAAAATAAAAGCATTTTACGTCCGCTTTAGACAAAGATAACCCTCCATACGGAGAATTTTTTTTTATCTTTCACTGTCGGCCGACAGGTAAAAGCTGTTTTTAGTCATAGAAGCCGTGGCTACGCAACCCTTCGTAAGCTTTATTTATCCTAATGCTTACCTTGGAATTTTCTTCTTCTTCTTTGATGTCCGTATCACCAGGCTCCGCAAGAAAATCTACGAACCATTTCTCTTCCCCGATTTCAATCGCAGAGTCGTTAAAATCGGAAATTTTCTGCCTAAGATAGTTTTCTGACAGGCCTGAGAATTCAGATACCTCTTTCATGGAGGAAACTATCTTCTGCTTTTTTCCATCCATCCTTTGAAACACTATTGCAGTCAAACAATGTACCCCGAGTAAAGCCTTGTCTCAAAAGTTTCCCTGTAATCATAGATGCGAGTTCCGGTCTTTATCCTGTTTTTTTCGTCAGCCGTCATTTTCACAAGAAGCAGGATAATTGCGATTATGGTTAAGCCGAATATTATACCCAGTATATTGTCAGCTATACTCCTCAGGACTCTTTCAATAAAGGTAACTTTCCTATAACCGTTTTTCGTTTCTTTTATCTGCATCATTCCTGACCTCCTCCAGCTGTTGCGAGAACTGCCATTATCAAAGTCCATGCCGTCATATATTACTTTCCGCTTCTTCAACCGTCATTCCTGCCAATGCCCCTCGAGTATCATTTATGCATTCTAAAATCAACTCCCGTTCATCCATGTCATTACTCTTTCTTCCGAGATCCTCTAATGTATTTTTTTTAATTAAAAAGAATTCCCATTTTGTCATCTTGTCCTCCCCCGATGCGGCAGGATATACTGCCCTTGAAAACTGAAGCTATAAGCCTCACATTAGAAGGGAATGTCCTCCGGGAACCCCTCATCCATAGACGATCCCGTATTATCCTCTGCCCTTGGGGCAAAACTTTTCCCGGATGAGGAACCCTCGCCGCTTTTTCCGATAAGCTGAACCGTGGTTGCCACAATACCCACGGAGGTCCTGTTGTTTCCTTCCTTGTCCTTCCACCTAGACTGTCTCAGCTGCCCGGAAACTGCTATCTGTTTCCCCTTCAGTAAGTAAGGCTTAAGATTTTCAGCAGGTTTGCCCCATAGCTGCACGTCAAAATAATGTGCCTCATCAACCCACTGGTCGCCGTTCTTTTTTGACTGATTGTTCGCAATGGATATACTCGCGAGACATACACCTGATGGTGTAAATTTTATTTCGGCATCCCTTACGAGCCTTCCAACCAAAACTACCTGATTTATATCATTCATTTTTTGCCTTCCTCATCTGTTTGCAAAATAAAAAAAAGGTCCGCTGCAAAGCGACTACTCTTTACAACGGACCCAGGTTTATACCGGGGCGAGGTAACAACCCCGGCGTCCATAAAAATGGTCAAAGAAGTAGTCGCTTTACTTTCACCATTCTTTTCCTAAACTCCTCAGCTTCCCTGAGTATGTTTACTGCTTAAAAACTTTAATAAAAGTCTTTATGACTATAAGTTAACTTACTGCTAAGTTTTAGTCAACAGAAAAATTACTAAAATTCAGTTTTTCCTTTTCCGAAAATCTTTGTATGAAGTGTAATGCAGATGATTTCTGGGACAGAGTAAATGCAATGATCAAGAAAAAGGGACTTACACAGGCGTCTCTTTCTTCTACATGCGGTTTTAACCAGAGGAGGATTCAAAACCTCTCTGCGGGTTCGCGGTTTCCTGATGCCGATGAATGTTTTCTCATGGCCGGGGAACTTGGAACTACCGTAGAATTTTTATTTACAGGAAAAGAAACCGTAAACGCTCCGGAAATTACGGAAAATACAAAGCTGAAAATTATAAATTTCATATCTTCCCTCTAGGCAGGATTCTGAAATTTTTGAAAAGCGTGAGGATTGATTTTAACGGGTTTTATTCATGAGGGGTGATACTTTTCCTGTTTTTTATCATAAAACCCGTTATTTTGGCTGTAAGATGCGTTTTAGCCAAAAATAATACCCTTCTCCGGACATATTTTTCCCGTTTTTTTATTCTGACCTTTTTTTTGCCCGTTTCCCGTTCGTAAAACTGTGTAGTATTTTTCCCGTATTTTCCTGCCGTTTCAAAAAGATATTCACATCACTTAAAAATCACTCCGGCTATATATATATAATATCTTTAATATCTGTAGGAAATATTTTCCTCGTTTTTGGTCGTTTTTTTCCGCTATTTTTGTATCGTGTGCATAATTTGTGAATAATTTGTGAATAAAATTATAGTATAAATGTGGATAATTCGCCTTTATTTTGGTATTGCTGTGAATAATTTTATAGCAGTATTAAAAGTAACATGTGGATAATTTTATACCTGTCAGAATAGAGGTTTAATACCAAATTCTACTTCAGCCGGAGGAGTATGTTTCTGAGCTGGATTTTCAGGGATTCAAGTTCATTTTTTGTTTTATCATACCCGTAAAACAGATATTCAACTGACACGCCCAGAACTTCTGCGATTTTGATTCCGTCTTCAACAGAGGGAAGGGTGCCGTCATAAAGCCATTTCTCAACTGCCCTCCCCCTCCTGCCTATCCTGACGGACAATTCTCTCTGTGATATGCCTTTCTCTTTCATCAGTTTTTTTCACATTTTCCCAGAACATATATGTAATATCGGATTTAACATGCCGTGCTATTAAAAAAGGATTGATTTTTTGGGAAAAAGCTTTATTATAAGTCATTATAAAACTTAGAATTAAGTCTGTTTATGAGTAAAAGATATGATTTTCCTGTAAGTATGAAAGACCGCTTCAACAAGTCCGTCCATATAGCCTCTGATAAGACCCCGGATTTTTTCTCAGTCATCAGAGGTGGACGTATCGTTGCCCGCATCTATAAACTCGGCTTTGAGTGGTATGTCGCATATGAACGGATATGCCTGAGAAAGCGGGTATCAGGTCTGACAGAGGCAATTAAGGTCTGCGAGGCGGAATTTTGAAGGGTCGGAAAGAAAGGGCTGCAGCTGAAAAACTGTTTTTAAGCGGTACGAGCCCGGCTGTAATAGCCAGACAGCTCGACTTACCTCTAAGCACCGTTACTACGTGGACTCAGGTACTCAAGACCGGTCCTGCAGAAAACCGCAGGGCCCGGATCCGTGACAATGCCGCCCTCATCAATTCCACCTGTGCAAAGATTGTCTCATTATTTTCATCCTACATACCCGAAACAATATCTGATGACGAATGGGATGTACTCGAAAACAAAGTTGACTCCGCCATAAAAGACATCGTAATGAACCTCAACTGATTCACACTGATTAGTGTGAACTAATTCCAGCCTAAAGAAAAAAAAAGGCCAGGGTAATTCTTATCCCTGACCTTTCACGGTTAGTAATATATGTGTATTAAATCAACAGCCCTTTTTTTCAGCTAGCCGAATCCGTTTACCGTAATTCTATAATCATCTTTAAGTTTATTATATTTTAATTTGATGTTATGAATATTACTTTCGTATTCGACCAGTTCCAGCCAGAACCAGAGGGGAACGGTAAACGGTTCTTTCCCGGGAACCCTTACGGTTATCTGGGATTCATCCGGATTAGTGCTGTTTTCGGCAAGCGTAATCTCCGCGGTTTCTACGTCGATAATGAAATCCGGAAAACTGAGCTCAGGGAGTTCGGTCGTCGGATTTGTGCTTACGCAGGAGGTCAATACTAGCATTAAAACGGTCAGCAGCAGTGCCGCTGTTAATTTCCTTTGTTTCATCTTCACGCTCCCTGTCAAGCTCCTTGAAGTCCTGAGAGACTTTTCTCTCGACACGAATTGACTCTTTCAGCTCCTGCAGCTGGTATTCCAGTTCTTTTGCTTTCCGTCTGAAAAACTTCAGGACAAAAAACAGTATGACTACGGCTGCAAGGAATATAACGTTACTTACTGTCAGTATTTTTATCAGGGTGTTTAACATCTATGACAATCTCCGGGCCTGTTTCGGTTGCTATATTATTTGCCTCCAGCCCTCCGATCAGACATGCAAGAATAATCATTATGTCAGATATAAAGGCTGTAAGGGCCCCTTCAATCATCGGGTCACTACGCTTTGTAATTCCGATAATAAGCAGAACTGCCAGACATATACCGGCGGTTATGTATTTATGCCTGCTCAGGTTCTTAAACTCACCTTTTGGCAGAGAGTGAGTCTTTGTAATCATGTTTGCCATGTCAAGTCCCAGGTAGAGACTTAACACCCCTGTGTAAAGGATGCTCACCGGTGATGATGCAGCCGGTACTGCATAAAGACAGCACGCCATAACGGCGGTTGCAATAACGAAAATAAAGACTTTGAATATTTTGGTCATGTTTACTTTTCTCGCTTTAATTAATGACGATTACATTTCCGGGAATAATATTTCCCGGCTTAACCCCGCAGCTCTTCAAAACCACGTTCAGGGCTTTCAGGTCTCCCGATGAAAGGATGAAGCATCCAGCACTCCAGGCATAGTTTGTATCCCCGTGAATTTTATTCGACCACCTGTCATGTACGAGCCATCTTCCGAGCTGATAATCTCCGCTTTTCTGCATTGATTCATGATTTATGATTTCCCCGTCCATGTCGGTAGTTTCACAGATTCCGTGGATTTCTCCATGAAATGCCCTTGGTTCGACAAAGCATTTCATCTTGAACGGCCCTTCCCGCACGGTATCCCCGTATTCGGAACCAAGCGACTGCTGTTCTCCGAAATTGTAATTTGCTACGCTCTGGCAATGAGCCCTGAAAAGTTCTGCATTGTCGTCATACAATACGAACCAGTCGAGGGAATTGTTTTTCCAGTTATTCTGAAATGACCCCGGTTTATTGGGGTTTGCCTTGAAATTATAGGATTTACTGTACCTTTCAATTACAATGTTAAGCATGGGGGTAATTATTGACCATGATTAATCAGTTGTTAAATTTCAGATTTTTTTTCATAAAAGACTTGTTTTTAAGCTAATATGTATTATATTCTAACTGTAAGTCCTGAAGACCTTACGAAAAGAGAGGTAACATATATGAAATATTTTATTCTAACGGTCAGCATTTTATTCACATTTCTTTTTGCCGGATGCAGTCAGGTTGACGATGTTCTTGAAAGCTCCGGAGAAAACAGTTCTTATCAGGGTGACGGAGAAGGCGTTACCTATACGGTTGAAAACGGCAAGCATGTAAAAATCGGTGATACCGTCGATGTTACCATTGCAAACACCAACTGGGACTGCGAAATGCAGGTCAAGATGTTTGAACTCGGTGAAGACAACAGGGGACCGACGCTGACGGAAGAAACCTTTCCTGATGCTGAAGGCTACGTGCATTATTTTACAGTCGGTAAACACGGCAGATACACCATTACCATCCCGAAGGACCATACCTATTCCTATCACTTTTATTATGAAACCGTGCCGTGTTCATACGTAGTAAAAGGTAATGAACAGAAAATCTGCAATGATACCGTCTGGAGCATTAACCAAGATGGCTTTGTATATAGCTATGAAGACTTCAGATTCTAGATAAATTCCGTATAGCTGATTATTTCATTAAATGTTACATCCGAGTCTTCCATAAATTTACTTTCCCATGCTGAAGCCTTATCCATGTTATCAAAGTCTGTCAGCCTGTGTACAAGGACGCCCTGTACTCCGTTTACAGTCGCAAGCTCAATGGATTCCCAGAAATGGTCCGTATTGTTGTAAATGACAGGACTGGCTCCATAGGACGGGGCTAAAAGCGTTCCATTCCTGTCGAGACCAAGATAAAAGCGGCTTCCGTTGGCAAAAGTTTTATATCCGCTGTTCTTGTGGATCTCCCATATCTGAGAGACGGATACTTCAGTTAAGGGGAATACTACCTGTATATCAGAATCCGGTGTAGGAAGGTAGTTAATACGGTATGTTTTCCCCGTCATATATATATAATTCGAGGCAGGGTCTACACATAATGTATTTTTTATTTCGTACCTTTGTTTTATTCTATACCAAATAAAACGATAGGTACTGCTGATAGAATTTGTTGGAAAGTCATTCCTATAGAAAAGTATATTAGTATAATCTGATGTTCTGTACATGAGGTATTCATTTACCAGACGATAAGATGTTTCTTTTGATTCAAGAACGTAAGTGTGGACAAGCGGAGAAAGGTTTAATTCAGCAGAGAGCTTATAATCCTCTGTCATAATTGCCCTTGAATGGGAGCCATTTCTTAAAGTCCCCGCATATGCAATACGAACCTTTCTTTCTGAGGGAATAACCGAGAGTTGTACCAAAGCCTCATCTTCCGTTATATCAGTGTCTATTAGTCCAGAAGAACCTCCGGACTCCGATCTCCATCCGCACCAATAGGAGGTCCAATCCGTATCTGAGTAAAAAGCTTTTTGAGTAGTATAGTCAGGTCTAACATAATAATATGGGCATGAATCAACAGGGGTTCGAGAAGAATACCAGCGAAAGACTTTTGGTACTGAAAAATAATTAGATACGTCATGCTCTTTCCAAGTATAACCGTCCCTTGAAACTGCGATAAATACCCCGCTATAGCTATAAATCCTAGAGCCTCTGATGTCCCTCACACGGCCTACCGCTATGTAGCAGCTCAACTCATTACTGTAGACGATTTTATGATACCAGTTGCATTTCATCTTCGTTTTTACGATTCCCTTGGAAGACACATTGACCATGTATCCTGTAGTAGGAGTATAGACATAATCATTAAGGGAATAAGAGTCATTCGTGGTCATAAAATAAATGTATGGGATGGTTTTACCAATACAATAGGTTTTCCCGTTATACCTGAGCTGAGCTTCTTTTTTGTTAGGAGCCCTTTCGTAAAGGGGAATGTATACAACACTTCCGTCTATTTTTACTGCAAGCTTTGTAGAAGTTTCATCTCCTGTTGTTACATAATGTACTAGATTATTATACATCGTCATTAAGTAGGTGTTGTTCATAAATCCCCTCTTTAGTCTGTTGAAACCAGCCACATATCACCATTTGAAAATTCATGGAAATCACCCTTTGAATCTGTATAACCGGTGTCACTGGCCTTAAAAATCTTGGAGAAGTTAAAAACCTGGGAACTTACAGTTCCTTCTATCGTGGCTCCTGTAGCGTGGAGTCCGACAAAATCTGCATTTCCATTTGTATCAAGAGCAAAACCCAGCTTTCCATTCTGGTCCAGATTGACATCGTTTCCGGACGCATCCGCCAGTGATGTTCCGTTATTGACGGTCCCGTCATAATTTGAAGAGGCTATCAATCCTCCCTGTTGAATTTTAAGGATATGAGTAAACAAGTTGGCAATAAAGGCAGAATTTGATACAAGGTTCCTAAACCATGCCGTCTGGGCCGTAATCAGCGTATCACTCGCGTTTTCTGTAACGCTTATCGCGTCATTCATAACCTGATTGTAATACGAACTGTATGTTTCATAATCGTCCAGTTTTTTCCACCCTGACGATTCTTTCAGATATACGTACCCATCCGCGGTGCTTAAATAAAAATCTCCTGTAACGTAGGTATTCACTGCGTCAGGGTCAACACCAGTCTTGTCCGAGGTTCCCAGATATTGGGCCCCTCTTTTTCCCTGTTTCCCGACCCCAATAATAAAAGAAATTGATTTGCGGAAGTATTTCCCCGTAACGGAATACCCTGTTACGACGAATGTAACTGAGGCGGAATCTCCGTCAAGGTCTTTTATCCCTGATATTGAGAAAGTTCCTTCTTCCAGGGAACTGTCCTGTATCTGGCAATTTAGGGGAGTCAAGGCTACAGTGTAAGTTCCGGCTTTATCGCTGCTAAATTCGGTGACGCACTTAAGTTGATTTATTCCGTCGTAGACAAAAAGTGTAGTACCGGTTCCCTCATAAGACGATGCCACTCCCTCGGAGTCTACGGCAAGGACGGCCACGCTGTTGGATAAATTAAGCTGTATGCCGGAAGAGGTACTTAAAACAAGTACCGTACTGGTATCAACGGCTGACGTTGAATCTGCAGAAACATAAATACTGCATCTATAGGCAGTTGCGGTAGCTGAAACTGTAGTTTCAGCGGCTCCTCCGGATGATTTTGCCCTCACGGGGGCTGACCACGCCCCGTCTTCATAGGTTTCCATTGTATACCACATGTCAGTATTTACAGGTTCTTCGTTTCCGATTACCTTCATAAAATTCCATGTAATGGAATTTTTAGACAGGGTTCCATCGTCATTGACTGAAATTGCCGTATTGTCGGGCTCTATGTAATAAAAGACAATATCACTTCCTGACGCTTCTCCTGCAACAGCCTTATTCAGGTAAAATGGACATTCAAACGTTCCGTATTCGGTTGTTAATTCAACGTTGAGTGCAATAGAATCAAAATATTCCGGGGTGACGGTAGTGAGGTCTGTTTTTCCATCATCAAGATACGCTCCCTCTTTTACGTCAAATGTAAAGACTCCGTTTTCCTCGGCCGTTGCATCAGTGTAAGATTTCTGGGTAACTCCGTTCGGAACCGTATTGATTACCGCGGAACAAGGTATTTTTGAGTTTCCTTTATATGCAAAGAATGTTATGTTGAATTTTATATCGGCCGCAACTTTTCTGCTGGAATCACACTTCACAGAAAAATACGATGATGTTAACTGGGCAGCAACGGCTGACTCCCCGTCCTTTATGACATGGACAGTATCCTGCTCCAGCGTTTTGCCCGCCGTGTCTTTGTATATAAATTTGATTTTCGTTGTATCGCCTTTTACTACATAGCCGTTCTTATAGACGAATAATCCTTCATTGTTTTTTTGCTCAAAATTCGAAGAGTCTACGGATTCTTTTTTATAAACAGGCTCAAAATATTCCTGCTCATGAGATTTGCCATCTGTAAAAAATGCCATTCTTTTATTCCTCTAAAAGATAAGAAAAGTCAATATCCTCCTCGGAATCGAGGTCTATTGATATATCCTGGCTCATCACAGCATCCCTTATTTTTTTCAGTGTCGCTTTTCCGGTTCCCGTTTCAGAACTTACGATTGGAATGTAACAGTTATCAGACATCGCTATGTCGTCAAGTTCAGAAATTTCTTTTACTTTTAACGCCATTTTATAATTCCCCCTCGGATTTATTTAACTGGTTGAAAAACAGAGCTAAAGTTTCTCCGTCTACACCTAGAACCTCTTCATCAGATTCTCCGATCTGAAGCAGGAAGGGTTCAAATTTTTTGTAATATGTTTCTTTCTCCTCGTATTCCGTGTCAGAGTTTAATTCATAACCGGTTACGACAACCTCGTCTTCAGAACCTTCTTCGATAGCAACAATAGTTCCGTAATCCGTTTCGTAGCGGTCTACAGAGGTTTGCTTCCACTTATCTGCCGTAATAACAGAGGGAACATACACGCCGGTTTCGTATCTGTGGATGGAGTTATCTGAAAGGACCATATCATAGTCAATAATACCCTCTCCATCTTCGCCGGGGTATATTTTGTAAACGGTTGCGTACCGGGTTCTTGTATACCCGGTGTCGTCAGTTACACTTATAGCAATAACCGTACCGTCGTTTTCAAATAATGACGCTGGGATCGTGACTTCATTATCTGTCCATTCGCCGACAGGCTGCCCGTTTATCGTTGCACTATAGGTTATACCTTTATTTTCTCCGTCGGCACCCCTGTAGAGACTGGCTGCAATTTTAACAGTTCTGTCACTATCGAGAAGTTCCCCTTCCGAATCTACATTAACACCCTGCATTTCTGGAGTTAAATCAAGCAGATATGTAGTCTCTCCGTCGGTCCCATCAGCGACTACGTCAATGGATTCTGTTGCAAATAAATCTCCGTCAGGATTTTTTAATTTTACGGTAATTATATTCTGTGCTTTATCGGTGTTTATCAATGAGGTTTCAAGAAGAATATCTTCTCCGTCATCGATTGAATAATAAACGGAACCTGCCTCAAAATCAGATACCTCTACAAGTTCCTGTGTCATACCCACCTGTTTAAGGACTGTTACCTCAATCTGCTCGGGTACACGTCCGGTTCCGTCATTAACGATTTTTACTTTATTGTCTGACAGCACGGGGCGGTAGTAGGAGGCATCCGTACCATTGGCGATTTTACCGATAACTACAGTAGCAGAACGTGAAAGACCATTTATCCGCATGGCAGTTATGGTAATGCTTACAGATTTTTCTGTTATTAAAGAGGCAGGAATAGTACAGACATTTCCTTCCCATTCTCCGATGTAAGTTTCCCCGTCTATTGTCGCACTGTAGGTTACCCCGTCGCAAAGCGAATCCCCGTAATACAGATAGGCAGAAATAACCGCACTGTCAATCAGGAAATTTCCCTCGGAATCAACCGGAATAGACTGAAATTCCGGGGACACGTCGAAGATATAGCCCGAAACATCCAGGTTATTAAGCTTTTCAATTATTGTTTCGGAAGCTTCATTTACTTCATTCTTTGTTACATAGCTGCTGAAATCAACCGTTGAATAATCCCTTTCCGGCTGGGTCATGTGGGATTCAAAAACCGGAAGCTCACCTCCGGCTTCGTACAATCCTTCATTGTAAGGAGCAAGAGAAAGTTCGAATTTGTCACCGTCGGTAGGCTTTACAGCCGTAATGATTGCCTTCTGGTATATTTCCCCGACATATCCGAACGACACAAGGTCCCCACCTTTTGGGTTAAGTGAATAGAATTCGCTTTCATCATCAAATTCCTCTGATGATGAATCTTCTTTTCTTATAGGGAAGGCAAGCAGGCAGACGTTTGAATAACCTAATTTCATTGAATAGGTTTCATATACAGGATTTCCGTCGGAACCTATTACGACCTGACCTCCGACAGTTTTTTTAGGAAGCTCTACAGAATAATCAGATGTCGCAAATCTTACGGTAACACATCTTGACTGACCGTATTTTTCAGCCTGTATTATCGTACACCCCTGACTGCATAAACCGGAATCGTCAAGTTTTCCATAGTAATAAAGCGGTTCATCTGTTATAAAACCGTAAATTTTATCATTATCCTCAAGAATCTGCTGTATTCTTCCACCTCTGTCCGTTCCCACAAGAAGAGTCGTATCCTGCAGCAAAACCATATCCCCGTAAGCTACACCATAGCCTATCTTCCCTACAGTCCTTGTATATGTTTCGCGTTGTGTAATTGCAGCGGCAAGATTGAACCGTCCGAGAGACCAGAGCTGTTCCCTGTTTGTAACATACTGGAATTCCAGCGGAGAGATTTCTTTAGTCGGATTTTTATAATCCTCCCCGTCAGCCATTATATACAGAGAATTCTGAGAATAGTTATCAGTTTCATCAATGAAGTTTACGCAGACTCCCGACGTAGTTTCGTCAAAAGTCCTGTTATTAGAAATTGAAAGTACATTCTTCTGATTAAACAAAACTACAGGATAGTCACATTTTTTTCCGACAATTACTTCATATTTATTGGCATCATCCCGCCTATAGCTGGAGCGTCCTGTAAGCAGGATTTTCTGCATAAGTGTTTCGAGTTTTACTTCAGCCTCAACAACTCCGTTGCAGTTAAATGTGATATGTTTCAGGCCGTCTGCAGAGCTTGAATCCGGTGTACCGTCGGTAACATCCTCGTAGAATTTATAAGCTTCTGTCAGTGCGTACATATTCAGACAATCATAGGTTTTGGCATCCTTCCCAAGATGTCCCCCTACAAGAGCCAGTGCAAATACAGAGGCTGTATTCGAACTTATGTATTTCTTCGCAACATCACTGTCCAGCACATAACGTGTGATTTTGTCTGTTATGCCGCTGTTTATAACATAATAACGGTCCAATCCTTCTTCGTAGCGGCTGAAGTAGTCTGAGCTGAAAACTTCATCTTTTAGCTGTGTGACAAAGTTATTTCCTTTAAGTGATTTTACGACCGGACAAAGCCCCTCAAGTTCACTTTCTCTTATGGCGTTATACTCAGATTCATCAATCTCTACAATTTTTTTATTTCTGTTTTTACTTCCGTCTGCATTAAGACCTCCGGGGTATTTATACCAGCGAAAGACTTTGTCTATAGATTCTGGATACCATGCTGCACCCCAACCGTTGCTGTCCGTATCTGTGTTCAGATCAGGCTTAGGGTTGAAAGATTCGGCAATCAGAGATAAAGAATTCAGAGAACTGCCCCCGGTTTCCGCCTGGTCCTGCTTTAATGTAAGGGCCACAAAAACAAATTTATCCATATCCTCTTTTGACATAGGTCGTAGCGGGTAGTCTTTTACATCTACAGATGTATAAACTGACGGGTAATTAACCTTGATGAATTTTTGCCTTACAGAATCGTTCTTTATTAGAGAATTAACATATTCCTCACGTGCCTTCATTACAAGGTTATACTTATTTTCATTTAGAAGGAATTCCCCCCTTAAAGCCTCTGGTATTTCAAAAGACAGTGAATTTTGAACGAACAGTTCAAAAGGCGGGGTGTCATAGGAAACAGATTCGCCATTCTGATTCCACCCCATTCTTGTTATATAAAACTGTCTGTCACTGCTTAATTTTACTGTTGCATAAAAGAAATAACCTGAAGAAGTCTTGCCGTTTATCTCGATATAAGAGTTATCCGCCTCAGAGTCGGAGCCATTGTCAGTAATTTTTATCGTCCTGGAATCAGAGAGAGCAACATCGACAAGCCCGCTTAATCCGCTTCCTGCAGTCCAGTTTAACAGCTGCACGTCTTCATTGAAAATAACTGCTGCCCCATAACCTCCGGAGATGGTCAGGCTTTTTTCCTCTCCTTTTTGAATAGGAATTATGGAGAAATTGACTTTCCCGTCCGAAACAACTACATCAAGCCTGTATATATCATAGGTAGATGTTATAAAATACAAAGAGTCAGTGCCGTTGGCGGCTGTTGAAGTTGCTTTTATAATAGAATCACTTACTGATAATTTTGAGTATGTTAACGTTCGGGCCAAGCTGAATTTTTCAGCTTCAAGAAGGACTCTCTCATGTATGGCGGTTTCATATTCAGTAGCTACATAGCTGCTGATTTCGCTGTCATCGGCTGTTTCGGCAGCTGCCGAAACCTTTGCATCCATGGCCTCCTTAAATGCTGTCTTGTCAAAAACCTTACTTCTTAAAGAAGTCCATTTTGACAGGTCTTCATAAGACATTCCTGACCAAGACTTTGTTCCGCCGCCGTTTTTGATTTCATCAAAATAACAGGGGTTCACACGAAGAACCCTTACTTCAATAGCATTGGAAGTAATCTCCCCGGTTTCTTTATAATCAATCATGTTGCGGCACTGTTCGCTTGAGAACTCTTTGACAACAACATACCGCCGCTCATTTATTCCGTACCTGTCTTCAAAATCCGTAGGGGAGAACCCATTGTCACATATGGACTTTGAGTGGTCCTGATTTAAGCCTGTTTTGTCAAAGGCACTTTCAATCTTGAACTCTTTCGTTACATACCATCCATCCTGAAAACCGTCTCTAGCACTTCCGAACATCAGGGTTTTTGAAACTGTGGTAATCATGGTCTTCTTCTTTGAGTAAGTTGACGTCAGGATGCAGTAGGAAACCGTGGATTTATGGGTAATCGGATTTTCTACAGGTGATTTAACTAACTGACAACAATTAGTGTAATAATACACAGTCAGGTATTTATTCTTGCTGCTAAACTGGTATATCTTCCTGACTCTTACAGAATCTGTATAATTATAGTTCTTTAAGGTTTCATACTCAGACTTTGAAATTTTCATCCATGAAAAAGTGTTAGCGTCATCACCTTTAAGGTCTTTTTTGATTTTTACGTAGTAGTTTTTATCAAAAAGAGACGGGTCGATAAGTTCATTATCCCTTGAGAATGAAGGTTGATTTTCAGTTCCGAAATCAAAGGTCTTCCCTTTGTACAGCCAGTTGTCATCAAGAAAGAATTTTTTTACGTCGTCTGCATTAGATTTATCATAGTAGGCAGTTTTTCCCAATGAAGACTGATAATCAAAGAGTTTTTTGCCGTATGTGTAAACCTGTGGGGCTATAGTCTGTAAGACCCCCTCTGTAGGAGAGGATAATTCAATATAATCAAAGTCATTCCATCCCTCCGGGGATGTTGCATCGGAAGAAGTCTGATTGCTTTTTACATATCGCCATTGTATAGCCAGCCGGACCGGGAGGTTGTAATACTTGATTGAACTGTCTCCGTCGCCGTCAACATAAGTTCTTGTTGCAAAAAGCCCGTTGGGAAAGTTTATTTCAACTTCAAGCCTCTGCGGACAGGCTCTCGAAAACTTGACGCTATTTGTCATAAATCCGTCAGGGATCTGAACGCCTTTATAAATCTTATTTTCTGCGGCAACTTCTTCAATAAGAGAATCTTTAATATTTAAGAGATTTGCATTTACATCAAGCTGTTCAATTACCTGCGGGTAAATTGTTCCATATCTGTCCGTATCAGATTCTGCATAGGCCCCTTTCTGAAGAATTTCAAGGTGAACGTCATTATTCTTCCATTTTCTTAAAATATCATGTCCGTCACTTTCGTCTTCCTGAAATTCTGATTTTGACGTGTGAAGGAGTCCATGCATTAAGGTTGGACGCTTCTGCTCATAATTACTTCCATTAGAGTAATACGAAGAAGTCCTGTTGTAAGCCAGGTATGTTTCCGCCAGCTTAAAATCAGTCAGGCGTAACGGGGCATATCCTACGCAGTAAAGCTGTGTGACATATTGACCACCATCCGCACCCCTGAAATCAGTTGTATAGGTTGTATTATACCCTGAGCCTACTATACCCGGATTTATCAGATGTCTTCCCATTACAAACGGAAACCGTTTGTCAACAAGTTCTTGGTTTCCACCGCCGGAAATCGACAGGAGCTGCTCTGCTTCAAGGGCATCATCTGATTTTGGGTTATCCCTCATTTTTACGTCACGGTAAATACCCCAGCATACCTGAGCTGCTCCCAGGAGGAATACTGTGGCTCCAATCGCCAGAGTTCCGAGTACAGCACCAAAGCCTCCGGTTCCGACTATAGCAACAGCTCCGGCGACGGCTAGAACGGCTGCGCCGATGGCCATTCCTATACTACCGGATACGTCGAGAAAACCGGTGGTTTTACGTCCTCCCTTCGTAAGCCAGGCACTGGCTCCTCCAGAAGATTGAGGGATAAAAATTACGGTGGCTATATCTGTTGGCCCGGGGATATAATCCAGGTCAACTTCTGCATTATTTACCGCTACAATCGCTTTGTAGCTGTCAGCCTCCGCATCAATATAATAAGTTTCTCCCGTATCCAGATCGTAGGCCTCGAATTTCATTCTGTCAGGAGTTTTTTCGGCAATATATTTACTAAGTGTTATACTAATCGGCTGCAGTTCTTCAACTTCGAGTGTAGTTTTATTTTCTGCAAGAGGGTCGTCAAAAATATGTATTATAGCCATGTGTATACCTTCCCAACCAAAGGCGTGAGTCGGGTTAATCTGTCGATATGTACCCCCTCACGGTTACAATGAATCAACATGTTATTCCCCAGGAAAACCCCTATATGGTGGAGAACACCCTCTGAGTTCTTTATGAATACAATGTCGCCCGGCGTTTTAGGGGTTTTAATTTCCTTGACTTTAACCATTTTTTGTATTTTTTCTTTGCATTTCAAAAAGTCGTAATTCGGAACTTTTGTTTCTGTTATATCGGGAATTATATGACCGAATCTCTTTTCAACTTCAAGAACGAGTCCAAAGCAGTCGAGTCCTTTTTTTGCGTCTCTTCCGTTGACTTTATAGCGGACTCCGATCAAATCATCAATAAAAATAACTTCCATTTTCTTTTACCTAGCTGTATTGATTCCAGGACAGCGTACACTTGTAGCCAGATCCCTTGGCACATTTAAGCTGGCTGTCGGGTCAAAGATTAGGTTCCATGTGGCACTGACTCCGTTCCATGAAACATTTGTCATCTCAAATTCGTACTGAGACAACTTTGAAAAAATAACCGAATTGTTATCTGTTTTTGCAAAAACTGCCACAATAGAAGCGGCCGGTTTTGAATTTATACCGCGTATGACCTCTACAATCCGGCGGTCTATTGCGGATATTGATACGCTTGTCGAACCGATGGTTTTTCCGTCTTCGCTCGGGGCTACAAAGTTAAAATGAGCCGGCTGGTAAATATTTCCTTCATATTTTACCTTGTAATTTGCATTTATAAGCCTTAGATGCCCCTGTTCCTGTTCAGTGTCGTCAGAGCTCCATGTAATGTCCTCATGATATATATCCATAAGGACTGGAAAGGATCCGTCTGTGTAATCCTTAAAAAGCTCTGCAAATGTGACAGCTTCAATAGTCCTTCCGTTCACGCCTTAACCCTCACATATTCTGTTGCAAAAATAAATTTTTCCAAATAAGTACCATCTTCGACGTATTCGGTTGGTCCTATCCCCACAATGTAATCGTAGTACCCTGTATCAGGGGTCGGCAGTGGGCCATAAGTAAATTTTATGTTCTTGCCGGATGTCTGGACTTTTTCAACTGAATAGACTGTGTAAGACTCTTCATTTTTTGTTTTTGCGACTACACAGTAATCATCAACAAGAGGAATTTCATTCGGTATTTTAGTAAATGCCGCTACAATGTAGTCGG
>Ga0326511_10001470_pt1 | contig 19477 bp, 9 predicted proteins | sample 0_2496_0518_D_FD_203701 | JGI IMG/M metagenome (GOLD analysis project Ga0326511, IMG submission 203701) | Bovine rumen microbial communities from UC Davis, California, United States - 0_2496_0518 | ecosystem: Host-associated > Mammals > Digestive system > Stomach > Rumen | place: USA: California... | reverse complement strand
GTAGAGCTTCAGTAAAATGAACTACATTACAGCCGTTAAAGCAATCAGCAACTGATGACTTTATATTACATCGAGAAGAGTTTACTGGTAGATGAATGACAGAAGAAAAGGAAAACTTAATTAGAGACGTATTAAATAAAACAAAGACAGCAAGGTGAATGATTGATTGAACTAATACTAGATACACGTATAGAAGTTCATTAGTATTAGACGGAGAACGTTTACCAGACAGTGAAAGTGTTATTAATAGGTGTGTTGTTGTGCCATTTAATATAGAAGGTAGAATTGGTACAATGGAATTACTTAGAAGTTTTAATTGAGTAGGTTTCAAAAAAGACTTTATAACTAGCTTATATAAAATTAAACCTGGTATAGTTGAAAGGGACTTTAGAGAAGCACAGGATAGATGTATTAAAGCTTGAATATTAGACAGATACAGTATGTTATATGGCTTTCTACTATGCGTTAATCAATGGTTTAACTTATTCCTTGAGAGTGAATTACTTGATGTTATTAAGAGAAACTTAAAAGAAAGTGATGAACTTGATAAGGAACAAACTCCATTAGCATCAATACTTAACGAAGTAATTAATGAATATAAGGTTAAACCTACATTATCAGAAGAAGGTGATGGTATATATAAAGTTATTATACCAATACCTAAACAATTAATTAGTCAAGTTAAGCTTTCTATAATGGATATGTTAAAACATTATTGAGCAAATAGAATGATATTCTCAAAGCAAAACTTAGTAATTACATTGAATAGTAGTGATACAAGCGAATTAAATAAGGAGCTATACAATACAATTGTATTATATAAAGCACACTTTAATATGAGTAGGTTTATGGACCTAGATTGATTTATCTCTAACTAACATATAATGAATAATAGAGTAGTACAAATTGCTGACAAAATAGCACGCAATGAGGAAATAACTATGGAAGACTTAAAGTTTATTACTTGATATATTTATAAAGCTAATAAAGGCAAACAATGAAATCCTGACGATGTAGTCAGTAATTTTGTACTAGATGTTAGAGAACATTACAATCCAGACTTTGACTTGAAGAGCAAAGAATGATGGATATATGCACATATTAAATGTGCTATAACAAATCAAGCTATATTTGATTATGCTTGAACATTAAATAATCCAGTACCAGTATCTACCAATGGATATGAAGTTGAATGAATTATTAGACCAGATAAGGAATTTCAAATTAATACTGAAGAACAGGAATTAGAAGATATATATAATATATTACACACCCCCCTTGAAAAAGATATATACACATATTGTATATTATGAAACGTACCCGTAGCACACATAGCAAAAGAGCACAAAAAGAGCGCAGAATGGTGAAGAATTATTAAAGATAGAATTAGTAAAAAAATAAAAGATTATATTGAAAATAAGCCTAAATAATGTATATATATAATATATTCATTTATTTCATATACATTATTAAATGGCAAAAATTAATGATGAATTAGCACAAAGAATTTTACAATGATGAGCACAACAGCAACAACAGCAGCAACAACAACAGCAAGACAATTCCCCCCTTTGACAATTAAAACAGAAAATATTATATTGATGAACAAACATTTGATGAACAAACGCTTGATGAACAACTTGAATTAAAGAAAGTTTAAAAGATGTTAAACAGAAAGAAGTATGAACACTTGATTGAATTAAAGAAAGTGTCTGAGAATTTTTTTGAGATATATGAGATTTAGTTTCATATTGATGGACAGAATTAATATCAAATAAGGATGAAAGTAAATGAATAAACGATTGGGACAAATACAAAGAGTATATGTCAAAATTGAATACAACAGAAAGTATGGAAGAATACAATAGGATACGAGAGAAAATGGTAAATGAAAATGTAATCAATAAAAAGGATTACGAAGAGTATCAAGAAAAAGAAAAACAATGAGAAAAATATAAATTCGAACAACAAAAGAATGCTAATAAACAAGTGTTCTATGACGCACTTGAATGAGATATGTCTCCTATTGTAGCAAACGCAAAGAACAAATATCAAATAGATAGTTTAAATAAAGGTATTAGTCAGATAGAAAGTCAATATTCTACTATGTATGATAGCTTTATGAGAGCTTATGCAGATACTAGAGATGATAAACTATTGGATATTTGGAATAAACATAGTAAGGAATATGAAAATGCTATAAGAGAAGTTGTTAAAGAATGGTGAAATCAAATGATTAATAAAGACCAGACTTATAGCGAAGCATATAGTTCTATGATTAATCAAGATAAATATAAGGAACTAGCTAATAGTATTACATCAATAGAAAGGAATTGGAGAGATAGTATGTATAAAGAAACAATATTACATAACTTCTCAGAAGCTTGAAAATCTTGACCTAATATAGTTAAATGAGCATTAGCAGCATTAACTTGAATAAAAAATACATTAACTTGGTGAGCTTCTAAATTATGAGACGCAATAGAAGAAGGTAAAGAATTAGCTGGTAGATACGATGTAGTAGAAGAATTAACAAATTTAAGAGTGTTTGATGAAAACGCTTGAGCTATTGAAAAACTTATATGAAATGTTGGTTGGTTTTGAAATCAATTAATTGATACATTGCCAAGTACTTGACCAGCTATAATTGAAATATTATTAACTAAAAAATTAGCAGGTGTTGATTGATTAAAGCAAATAAATAATGCATTTGGTACAGTTAATAAATACTGACAAGAACTAGCTTGAGGTAGAAGATGAGCATATTTTATTCAAAATATGCTTATGGATAACTTAGTATATGATAATGTATTCCAATTAATTGCTTGATGACCAATTACAGCTGAAGATGAGAATATAAACTTTGCATTAAATATAGTTACAGACGGTATTGGAGCTTTACTACAAGTACCAGCTAAATGGTATACACCAGATATTGCTAAGGAATTATTAAAATGACAACAAATATCAGAAGACACATTAAGAGTTATTAAAAAACAATTATGACAAGATTTTGATAAAGTAGATACTAAATCTGCTAATTTTAGAAATGCCGTAGATAAATACTATTTACGTGTATGAGATGAAAGCACTAAATGATATAAGTGAGCAATGGTAAATATAAGTGAGTTACCAGAATGAATGAGAAAAATAGTTGAAGCTGTACAAGAAGAGAGTACTAAAGTATGGGATAGATTAAAAAATTACCAATGAAATATATTAGACTTATCATTAAGAGCTGAAGAAATACTAGGTAAAAAAGGTAAAGGTTTATCTACGTTAGATAAATTAGAAGAGGCTGCAAAGAATATATATATGAGAAGTAATGTATGAAGAACATTATGATGGTGAGTATATCTATGAGCTTCAACTACTTGAATAGCAGCTAGAAGTGCTATAGAAAAATGATTAATTTCTGAAGAATGAGTTAAGGCTATCATAGGTAAATATACTAAATTAGAATGATTACAAGATGTTATCTTTTCATTAATTAAATGAGATGATGATATGTTATATAATTGAATAGCTAAATTATGACAGAACGCTGGTAATGAATTAACATATGATAGCTTAATGAAAATATATAATAATATATCATCAGACCTACTTGAAAGCTATCCTAATTTATTAGAAGCTTGAGAAAGAATATGAAACTTTGTTAAATGAGCTGATTGATTATATAGAAATATATTTGAAACTACAAATGAAATTTCATATTCATTAGAAGATTTAGTAAAGTTATTAAGAGATAATAGTAAAGTAGAAAGCGATGCTTCTAATATTCAAATGATAAATAGGTTAAATGAATTAGAACAGCAGTTATTATCAAGAAGTAAGAATTGAGAAATAATTGAACAAGATATTACACCAATATTCGCAGATAAAATAAAATGATTTGAATTAGCTACCACAGCAGAACAATCATTAATAAAGAAATTATTTACTGATAGTGGTTTTAAAATACAAGTATGAGAAGACGGGATATTACATATATTATGAGACCAAAATACTGTATGAGCATTCCTAAGTAGTATGCAAAAAGTAAATACTGGAGGATTGTTAGCTATGGGTAAAGAAGAATTAAGTGCATTATTATTATCAAATTATTCAGATGTAATTAAATCATATAAAGCTTATACTGATAACTTTAAAAAAGCGTTATATATAAAATGAAAAAATAAATGACAATTTAATGAAAAGAAATTCCAAGAAACATTTAAGACTTGGACTGAAAGTTTATTTGAAGAAAAGGGTTGAATATATCTATTAAAGAAACAATTTGCTAATGATGAAATTAATCAAGAGTTTCTATCATTAATGTCTAATTGAGCTACATTTAAGGAGTTAGAAACATTTGCAGCTAGTAATATTATCGCAGATGTTACTAAAGAAGCTATGCTTGAAGATAATGATAAGAAGATATATAATTTAATTAAAGAAGCTATTGAATGAAGTAGATATATTAAATGATATGATGATGAAATATTACCTGTAGTTAATTCAGTATTTAATCAGGTTAGGTGGTTAAAATCATTATGAGTAAATGAACAACATTCAGCAGAAATATTATGACAAATCTTTTCTGAATTAGTAGTAGATACTAGTACATTAAAAACATTATCCAATATTAATTCTGATTATTTCTATAAAGCTATAATATCTAGAATTATATCAGAATGACAAGAGAGTAGAATATTATATTCAGATGCTTTATCTAAAGTATTTAATGATTTAGTTAGTAATAATCTAGATATTGTTCCATTAAGAGTAATGATGGACGATATAGAAAGAATTAAATTTAATGATAACTTAGAAAAAGACTTTATAAATTCTAAAAGAAAATATGAAGCAACAAAGAAAGCTTTAGAGAAAAGAATAAGCGATATAGAAAAAAATAAAGTTAAAGCTACATTTAAAGCTGATACTTCTAAGTTAGAAAGAAAAATAGAGAACTTGAAAAAGTTATATGAAAAAGCTTCTACAAGAAAAGAACGTCTTGAATTACAAGATGAAATAGATAAGTTGGAAAATAAAATAATTAAAAGTTCTTGACTTACTAATGAATATACTGATGAATGAATAGAAGATATAAGAAAAGAGTTGTCAGAATTAGATAATAAATTTAAAGAAAAATGGGCTCCATATTTAAATGAAGACTGAACATTAACTTTAGAAACTAATGTGGCTAATGAATTAGATAGGTTAGCTAGTATTAGGTTAGCACAGGATTGAGTTGAAGTGTGAAGTAAAGACGCAATAGTTGCTAAAATAACTGAACTTAATAATAAGCTTAAGAATAAAGCTAGGCCTAAAGTTAATAGAAAGTGACAGAATATTAATGAACAACAAAGCTTACGTTGACCTGTATATACAGAAGACGGTATATTAATTCGTGACTTAAAAGATGCTTCAGATGATGATTTACAATTAATATCACAGCTTGTAGCATATAAATCAGCTTGAGAATATAATATATATAATATTAAACAAATAGATAAAGTTGCTGATAATTTATATTATTCATTAAAGAAATTAACAGTAAACTGATATGATAAAAGTTTAAGACTTAATCTTGATGACACTAAAGTATTTACTTCTTCAGATATTAATTTATGATTATTATGAGAAGCTCAAATACTTTCTGCAATAATGAACCCAAGATGATTTACTAAGACAATATTATGAAGTATCGCTAACAGAACTGACTTAAGGTGAATGATTATGAAGCTTCAGGAATGAATTGATAAAATAAAAACTATGTGAGGTAAATGATTACCTGAAGATTATATATCATTAATATGAAATATAGATAAGTATTTGAAATACTGAACAACTCCAGTACAACAAATAAAAACATTAATTAATAATATTAATGATAGTTGATTATTAGATGTGTCAAATACTATAGAAAAAATTATTAAATTATATACTGAAAACAATTGAAGTACTGTTAACAATACTATGCAATGATTGTTAAGTAAAATGGATATAGTAGATAAATTAACAGAAGCTAACGATTGATTACAAGATTTAATATCTAGTTTACAAGCTGCTATATTATTATATGGTAGAGGTAATAATGATTTAACTAAACAAGTTAATGAGATTAACGATAAGTTAAACACTATTACAGTATTATATAATAGAGCAAAAGAAGCTACTATTAAAGAAAGAAATAGTGATGAACTTAGAAAATTACTGAATACGAATACTACTGCAGAAGAAATGGAGCGTAAAAGTAAAATGTCTAACTGGTATTATTGAGATAAAAAAGCTCCTATAGATAATCCATTAATAAATGAATGGTGGAATAAATGAGCTAACGAACCAAATTTAGCAGAACTTGATTGAGATATAGGTATTAATATACCTAAATGAAAAAAGTTTGTTATATATGACCTTGAAACAAACTGAGTACAGAACAATCAAGAGATAATACAGTGAGCATTTGTAGTAGCTAAAGTTAATAAAGACGGTAAATTAGAAATAGTTAAAAAATTTAATAGCGATTTACATAGATGAAGTAATCCTATTACTGAAGAAGTAGAGAAATTAACTTGAATTACTAACGCTAAAGTATCAAATAAGAAATTATTTGTATGAAGTAATGATGCTAAAGAGTTTAAGAAATTAGCAGAAGATAAAGACGTTATCTGGATATGACATAATTCAGATAGAATGGATAGTCAATGGTTAAATAATGCTTGAATTAAAGTATGAAATAATACAATAGATACTAATACATTAGCTAGAATATTCTTCCCTTGAGAAGATAGTGTTAAATTACAACAAATAGCAGATAGATTTAATAATGTTGTATTATGAGCAGAAAAAATGTCAAGTGATTTAAAAGCTCACGATGCATTATCTGATGTTATTAAAACATATTATTTATTCCAGTTCTTAGCTAGACATTGAAGTTGAAAATGAATTAAGAATATTGACGAACTAATTCAGTTATCAAAAAAAGGATTTAATGAATTACCAGTTGAACCAAAAGATTACTATAAACAAGAAAGTAGATTATGAGATTTTGCTCTTAATCAGTTGGTTACTGGTTATTGAGCTAGAGATTGAATTAAAGCTCAATCATTTATTGATGAATTAGATAAAGAATTTCCTGAGTGAAATACTGTAGTTGTAGCAGATATAGTGCCATATATAGCACAAAGAATGTGAAGTGAAAAAGCTAAAGTTGTATTAGAATGATTATTAAAAATAATACCTGAATGACAAACTATAGATATTAATAAATTATTTGCTTGAGAAACATTCAGAAAAGCTTGGGAAGACTTTTCTAAAGCTGCTGAAATGCAGTGAAAGAAGGTTAACTTAGAGACATTCTTATTAAATAGAGTAGTAAATAATGTATTAGCTACTTGTAATATGAATAGTAAATGAGTTATGTCAGCTCTTGAATGATATGCAGAAGAAGCTTGAATACGTGATTTGAAGAGAAACTTAATACAATATACAAACGGTAGACCTAGATGAAGTGAAACATATACAGAAGCTCTTAAAGAGAGTTTAAAGTATATGACTGATAGATGATACTTAGCTCCAGTTGAATGAGAGACGGTAGAAGATATGCTTACTAATATAGTAGATTATCTTGGTACAAATAAGGAAGCATTGTCTACATTTAATAAAATGTATTACAATATGCTTCAATCTAATACTGCACAAACACAGGAACTATTTGTTAATACATTTAAGAACTGGATTTCAAATGAATTCAATAAAAAAACTGTAAATGATGTGCAGGATATGTGAGCTAACCCAGATTACTTAAAAGAAACTGAGCAATCTTGGAGAATGGAAATTAATGAACTTCATAAGGTTGAAGAAGAAAAAAGAATAATTCAATATCAATTGGATGAATTATGATTTGATATACAAGATATAGAAAAAAATACAGAAGATGGTTTAGTTGAATTTGTTTGAGAGGTTACTAAGGAATGATGAAGTACTAAGAAAAGAACAGTATTCAAGAAAGCAGATAACCTTAAGGATAAAGTTAATAAATTAACTAATAGACTTAATGAATTAAATACTAGAGAAGAAGAGTTAACTAAAACTATCAATGAAAAGAGAGACGCTATATCTTCTCCATTAACTAAATACTGGAATGAAAATAGAGTTAAACCAGATTTAAGTAGTAAATACGTTAATCAAACTATACACGACTTTGTATTAGATAAACTTAATAAAAATATATCAAAGACAGTAGAAGATATCCAAGCTGGTGTTGAAGTATATACTATGTCAGATATTATCTGAGAAGTATTAATGAATGCAGTTAATGGTAAATTAATTAAAATAGAAGATATAGATAAAATTTGGCAAGAATTAGATAAATATCATTTCTGAGAATTATATGAAACTATTATAGATGCATATCATTACTGAACGCTTGATTGAACAACATTATTAAGTAGTTATTTATGAAAGAAATTGGTACACGATATAGCTCAGGAAATGTATCATAATTCACAGGAATGAAGCGTTAAAGCTTATGCAGAAAAACTTAATGAACTTTGATGATGGGATAATATATCAAGTAGAATAAGTGCACAAGCTTGAGCAGAATGATATCAACCATTATTCAGAGTTGAAACTGAAAATTGAGCTGATGCTGCAAGACAAGCTGAAGCTTCTGAAATATTAACTGAACAAAGGAAAGCTGATATTGAAGTAGAAGAATGAACTCAACAGGAAATAGAAGAAGCTATTGATGAAGAAAGTAGAAACTTAGTAGATAAAGAATTTGAAGACCAAAAAGAAAATGCTTCATATGATAACTTTGAATGAAAGAGTTTTGAAAACGCTTCAGCTGTAGATACTTTATGACAGTGAGCTGTTGAGGGTAAAGCATTAGAAGAAGATGTATATTCTTTCTTAAAAGAAGATTTACATAAAAGAATATCTAAAGCTTGAGAACTTACTTCTGATAGTAAATACGAAATAGTAGAAACTCCTGAGTGAATGAAGAACAAAAGAGGACAACGTTATAATGTTGGTATCTCTGTTTGGGCTAGAGTTAACTGAACTAATAAAGATAGGTTGCTTAAGTTTATAGAAAACAAAGCTATACCTAATATGTGAAAAGAAGGTGAAAGTATGACTAGAGCACAATCAGCTAGTATTAATGCCTATAATGCTTTAATTCAAAAAAGAACTGACTTATTCAAGGAAAAAGCAATTGAAGAGTTTGGTATTGAATGAGCTATATGAAAGGAATTAAGTGATTGAAGTACTATCGAAAAGATATGATTTGATGTTTCATTTAATAAAGTTAAGAAGAACGAAGAAGATATAAATGTTAATTGACTTGTAGATAAATGAGTACATAAAGTAGATACAGATTATTATAACTATGGTTATAATGATATGACTAGTCCAGATTTCGATGCATATAAAGCAATACAATACTTGTTTGATGCATCAGATAATATCTGAGGTAGAGTTAAATTAAATGTAAAATTAAAATCACCTAAATGAGAACTAGTAGATGTACCAATGTATTTAGATGTAAATGATGTATTTAAGACATCAGCTGGTAAATACTTATTACAGAAAGCGGGAATAGACCCAGCTTATTGAATGAATGATTTGTATTGAGTAGCTCAAGCATTAATGCAGGAATTATATTGACCTGTAGTTAAAACACAAGAACTTCAATCATATATTAAAGAAAACTTCTTAAAGTTAGAAGAAATACTTAAGGACGCTAAGTTCGATAAAGATGGTAAATTAATCTGAAATCCTAGAGAACTTGAAGTAGCAGCAGCTGCTTCAGACAATTGGGATGATGAATTAATGATAGCTATGCTTAATAAATGATGATGGACTAAATGGCAATATATTCCTAAATTAACAGATGAGACTAAAAAGAAATTAGTTAATGAGGCTATTGGTAACTATAAGAAAAAACTTGTAGCAGAATATAATGAAACAGCCGCAGAAAAAATACAGAACTATAATGAACTTCCTAGCGCATATAAGAAGAATGATGATATATATAGATGGCAGAAGGAAATAAATGAACCAGATATATGGAAAGAGATATTTAGTGAATGAAGCTTGTCTTATGATAAGTTAGACGAGATTGTTAAAGCAAGTAAGGCTGGTGAAGATATGTGAAACTTCATATTTAATACTGCTAAAGAAAGCTGACAAAAAGAATGGAAGAAGAAACTTGGTAGAAATTTAATTAAGTATGATACTAAGTTTAGAAGTGCTATTAATGAATGAGTTAATGATAGTTTATTAAGACTATATAAAACATTAGATGATTATAGTTCAGCTAACGCAGTTAAAATATGATGAACTAAAGACTTTCCATCATTATATGATAAGCTTATGAAGTTTGAATTTACTTGAAAAAACTGAAATAAATATAAACTTATATGATATAGACAAGATTATATAATAACTAATAAGTGAAATAGAGAATATTGACCTTATAAGCATTGACAACAATTCAATGACTACGACGATTATGATGAGATAATGTATGTAAAAGGTAAGAATTGGATTATAGATGAAGAAAGTAGAAATAAAGATTGGCGTGAAATTGATAAACCTGAGGCATTAGCATATAATGAAGTAAGCTATGTTACAAACCCAGACAGAGTTGTGGTAAAAATGATGGACGAAGATACTGGTAAAATAATATATTGAGAAGTAATAATCCACGACACTAGGTATGGTAGATTAAAAGATGAAACATTAAGTCCAGATTTATATACTCAACCTGCTACATACGAATTTAGACCTTATGCTTGAGATGGCTTATTAGTAGACCCGTTAGCTAAATGAAAAGTAAAAACATTTAAAGATTTCTATAAATGAGTAGAAGTATATGAGGCAGCTTTAAAAAAATGAGAATGAACTGATAAGATTAAAAAAGAAATTTTAGAGAAATATGAAAAACTATATAAATGAAAATATAAGGATGTTAAAGAAGAAAACTTATTTAAAGAATATAAGGAATGAAATCCTAACATAGAATTATATATAGAGAACTGAACTATTAAAGCTGTAAGAACTAGTCCAAGCAATACGAAAGAATTTGAAACTATATCTTTAAAAGATGTATGAGACGATGAATTGAATAGATGGTTTAATTCAGAGATATGAATAATAACTAATAAGTTAAACTGAAGCACTCCAGATAATATAACCATATCTCCAAAAGATATAAATAGTATTAAGTTTGATAACTGAGAAATTAAATTACAGTTAAATAACTGAGAGATAAGTATTACTAAATGATGAGACTGAGAAGAAAAAATTAGAATGTATAATTTCTTTGACGATGATGAAACAAAAGATAGGCATTTAATGAATTGAGAAAGATGACCTGAATTTGATTTATCAGATAGAACGATATATGTTGATACGGTTACTGATTATATGGAGAAAAAATGATATGAGTTTACAACTGAGAACTTTAATAAAGCAGTAGATGAATTGGAAGAAATATATAAAAACAAACCAGAAATTAGAATAGAATGATGAGCTTGATTAAAGTGAGAAGCATTTGAACAAGAAGAAGTATCTCCAGAATTTATGTGAGTAACGTCTGGTAAACTTAGATGGAATTATTGAACAGAAAGACGAGAACAATGGGAGAAACCAGAAACTTTATTAGAAAGAACTAGAAGGCTTACTAAAGAAATTGAAGATGACTGAGATGAGTTTAGTAAGTTCTGAACGGTAGATAATATAACTAATAAAGTATGGAACAGTAGATTATTAATATTCACTAACTATGATATTGTAAATAAGTCTGAAGACTTAAGACAAATAGTATGAATGCGTTCTAAGTTTATACAAGAACACTGAGAAGAATTAAGAGATGCCGTAGCTAAATTCCAAGAATTATCTAGTACTAAATCAAAAGAAGAGTTAGTAGAACTATATGATAAAATTAAATGAGCTGCTTATGCATTAAAGGTAAATGATTTATGAAACGCTACTAAAGTAGAAGTTAAAGACTTAGAAGAGGATTTACAGAAAGCATTAAATGATATATGTGATGTATATGTTAAAGGTTGATGGAACCCAGTATATCAATTATCAGCTTTAACTAAAGATTGATTTGATTGATTACTAAAGAATACAGCACATAATCATTTAGCGTCAGCTATGCAATACTTTCAAACTTGAAGTAGAAAAGAAATAGAAAAGAAACTTAGATGACTTGTATCAGTATTTGAAACTGATGAGAAAAGAATTGCTAATACTGTAAGTGATATTATATGAGACCCATTAAATACTGGTAAGTTCTTTGACTTTATGACTTGAGTAAGAAGTGCTTGGAGATTTGTAAAGTATTGACCATTAATGCCATTAGCTTGAACATTAATGTTACTTAACTCTGCAGTAATGTGAGTTACTAGATACGCTTGAGAGAAAAGAGCATTTGAATGAATAATGAATACTGATGCGTTTGATAAACTTATTAAACCAAAGGTAGATTGATGATTATGATTTGCTTCTTCGTTAAATAGAGTTAATGAAATTATGTTTAATAGTAATAGTGATTTAGGTTGAAGTTGGTTTGATAGAGTATTGGATGTAATGCTTAAGCCATTACCTAAAGATGCTTGGATGACTAAATATTTACAAGCAGCTACTAAAGGTTGAATACATAGTATATTCGACTTATGTATGGAATGAAGTGTTAAAGCTATGGCTGTAGCTAAAGCATTAGCAAAGAATGAAATAAACGAAAAGAATATAGATAACTTCATTAAATTATATGAAGAATGAAAGATAGACTGAGCTAAGATAAACAATATATTAGCTGATGTAGATATGATATATTCTAGGTTCTTTACTAATAGTGCTACAACATTATTCTCAAGACATCGCTTTAGTAGATGGTTTATGTTTAATGCATTACAAGGATACGTAATTAATAGAACTGATGAAATATTTTCTTCTATGAAGGATGCAGTTAACTGGTTATATGATAGATGAGTTAAGGCTATAGAAGTATGATGATTTAAACCTTCAGATATAGTAGTAGATTGGAATGACTTTACTGAATACTTAAGGAATGAAAATCAAGAATTTCAATCATTATTAATGAATGTATTACTTAGTGCTAAGATGGGTTATTACTTTGATAAAATAGGTAATGAATGAGATTATGATTGAAAAGAATACTTTAATTATTGGGTAGATACTTCAGATTACTTATCTTCAGTTTCAGCTACATTCTTTGCTTCCATATTAATGGCACCATTTGAATGAATGGGTATGTATATAGATTATACTAAAGAAAACTATAATGACTTTAATCTATGACAATGACTTACAGTTGGTTGAGTTAAATTATTATCAACAGTAATGTCTAAGTTCTTTAGAGAAGGTAAAATACTTAATGCGTTAACTGATAGTATTGTAGCTTACGGTAAGTATTGAGACGCTTGATTTGCATATGATGTATTACTTAAAGAGTTTGAAAAGATTAATACTTGATTAGGTAGATTTCAATTACAAGAATGAACTAATATGTATTGATTGACTAACTTAACAGAAGAATGAGATGCTATGTGACAAATATTATTTAACTGAGATAAAACTTCCTATGCTGGTAAGTTAACTAATAAAGTACAGGATATGCAAACGGTTGATAGTATATTGAATTGAACAAGTAAAGATTTCTTTGAAAACTATTTTGTATCATATATTCCAGTTATATGAACAGCTATTAAGAACGCTATTAGTTGAACTTGATATTCATTCTCTGCTGCAAAATATGACCAATTACAACATATTATGGATAAAGATAATGTAGTACAAACGCTATTAGATTATAATCCAGCATCAGATAAATGATTATTTCTTAATACAGATATATATAGCGATGAAGCTATAGGTAGATTGTATAAGGAGTTGGTAGCATTTGATTATACTAACGACCAGTATAAATGAAATAGTAGATTTAATACTGGATATGAATGAACAATGGAACCAATTAAGGAAGAAGTATTTACTAAATATATAGAAGATTACTTCTGAGAGAATTGAAAAGTATTAGCAAATGAATTAGCTAAAGTAGATACTAATAGTAAGAAGTGAGTATTAAAGATAATGGCTGCAGCTGAAGCTTATAAGCCAGGTAGTGAAAAGATAATAGTATCATACTTAGCTAATAAATATGAAAGAGAGTTAATACAGGAATTGACTTGAAATAAATATTGAAGCTGGAAAGATTTAAGTGAAGAACAACAAAATGCTATACAGAGATATACCGTTGAGAAGTATTATCCAGAAATGATTACTGCAGATAAGACTAGTTGGTATAAAGCTATTACTGAATATGTAAGTTGAAAATATCCTGTGTTTAATGAATTATATAAAGATGATGACTTATCAGGTTACGTTAGCACATTAGGTTATATGGATATGTTAATGTATATGCAGGCAAGAGAATGAGAAGTACATTCTTCATTTATAAAGAATGCTTGGACTATGTTAAGTAAATACTTTAAAACAGAAAGTGCTAGAATAACTGCTACTGAATATGTATTGAGTAGTATTGATAATGCTAATTTCAGTAAACAAAAAGCTGCTATGGCTAAAATGTGAACATTAGCAGCTAATATGGATTTCTATGATAAACTTAATAAGAATGCTATGATGAGAGCATTACATTGAGAAGATATAGAAAGGTATAATCATTATGTATGGTGAGTTAAAAAAGAAATAGAAAATCTAGATTTGTCAAGCTGAAATAAAAAATACTCTGGATATGCTTATAGACCATATATAAATTATCAATGAGAAACTCCAGAGAATAACAAGGAAATTTGAAAGTTCATTCCACAGGCTAATAAATATTTGAATTGATGGACGCCAAGTGGATGAAATTACTCTTGACACAGAACACCAAATCCTTATAAAGGATGAGATGATTTAAATTGGTATTGGAAATATTATGAGCGACTTATCAAAGACTACTCAGATAGATTGGTTAAAGACGAATGAAAGAAATACCCAGCACAAACAATCGAAGGAATGACATTCAAAACAGGAAATTATAACAGGTGAAGTATTAAGTGACAACAACTTACCTTCCCAAAACACAGAACTAAGCAGTATAGAACAAACGTCCTTAGCAACCTCCCAGGAAGCCACTGATAGTATGGCAGTGGCCCTGGAAGAAGCAGGGATTACGGATAGTGTTGTCGCTAATAAACTTAAGGAAATTATGGATGAGGCTTTTACATCTACTCCTGACTGACAAATAATTCCGGATTATAAAACTATGCTGGACTGTATTAAAGTGTATATGAAAATGAAGAGTAATAAGCCAGATACTCAAATTAATATAGCAAATATTTTTGGTTGAAAAGGTTGAGATTTATAACTTGATATTTAATTAATATGACTGAAGATATTATTAAAGGTTACGTTAGTTCATTATGAGAAATGATTGATGAATATGAACGAACACAAAATCCTTGATTAAAATTAAGAATGAAAGAAACTGCTAAAAGATTAAATGAGTTACTAACTGATAATCCTCAATTTAATACAGAGGATGTAAGAAATAAGATTTATATAGCTTTAAAATAACAATGACAGACAACGTAAATCATCCTTCTCATTACGAGCGATTAAAAGAATATGCTGGTGTAGAAGTAATAGATATTACTAGGCATATGAACTTTAATTTATGAAACGCTATAAAGTACATATTACGTAGCGGTAGAAAATGAAATGAAGAAAAAGAAGTAGAAGATATTAAAAAAGCTATATGGTACTTAAATGATTATATTGATAACATATTATTAAAGAAGTAATTTTATTTCATAACATAATTACAAATGTCTTGTAAAAAAGGTTGTTGAAAAGGTGGTAAAAAGAAATAGATGGAACACTGGATGCCATTGTGGAGGAGCTGGTCATAACGGTGTCGTCCACATAAAAGAACAGACGTGGGGCCTAACACCAACAGTATAGCTGAGAAGAAGGCCCCTTAATAATTTATATCATATATATCAACTATGGAAGAAATAAAAGTAACGTTATATACTACAGAGGATTGTAGTAAATGTAAAATGTTAAAGCAATTATTGGATAGTAAACATATTACTTATAGGGACTTAAATGCTATTGATAATCGAGAAAGTATTAAGGATACTTGATTTATCTCAGCTCCTATTATAAAGTTTGAAAGAGAAGGAAATGATATATGGTTTGGTGATATACAGGAGTTTATAAATTACTTAAATGATAATGGCATCGGTATTTAAAAATGAAAAGGAGTTTCAATCAGCCTTTATTAAGGAACTAAAAGAAGATGGTTATTGGGTATATAAGTTTCCTGATATAGGATATACACTTAAACCATTTGACTTAATAGCATTAAAGAACGGTAAAATTACAGCTATTGAATTAAAATATTGAAGGGTAGATACTTATGATAAAATATATAAAATGTTGCGTCCTAACCAAGTAGGTTGATTGTTACACTTCCAGGAACACTGAGGAATTAGTTTAATAGTTGGTTGGGATAAAAAAGAAAGTAAAGTATATAGTTACACTTTTACATATAAAGAATATGAATGAACTCTTTAGAAACAGAACTAACAAAAGCTTTAAAATATATTACTAGTCGGTGAAGAATACAGAATAACTTCCGAGATGCAATAACTAAGTATATATACAATACAGATACAATAGACGAATTAATATCTAAATCTAAAAAGTGTAGTGAATTATACAATATAGATTATAATGATATATTTAATTACGCTTTAAATAGATGGTTTAATAAATCGGTATCGTTATATGCTGAAGATATATTTACTAGCTATGATATAGTAGAAGACGAAGTAGATATATATAATAAAGAGATAGACTTCTATATTAAATGAATACCATTTGATTTAAAAGTATCAGTATTTCCTAAATGATATTCTAATGATATAGAATATGCTATGAATAATAAGGAAGATATAATTGAGCGACTATATAAAAACTGTTCTAAAGAAAAAAGATTACATAATGGTAATAAATTATTTATAATGTGTTATTCTGAAGATTGAAATCATAATAAAGTGAAATGAGATTTAGAAAAAATTAGAAATGAAATTGATAAATATATTAAAAATTATAACGAAGATAATCTAATTATTATAAATAACAGCCTATCTGACATAATATTTATAAAATAGTTAATTTTTATTAAAAAATGGGTGGACAATTATTCCACTCATTTTTTCTATATTGCTTATTTAATTTTACCTAACGGTACTAAGCCATTTTTAAATTTGTACTTTTATCACTTATCAAGCGTCTGTTCTAATCCAAGGACAGTTTCTATTTCACTTCTTATAATTCACCTGTGTGTCTGCTTTTTATAGTAATTATTCAAATAATTACTCAATACGTCCATTAAATCAGCCTTAAAATTTTCTGTCCATACCTTTTCATTCAAAAGTAATACTCTACACAATTGTTCAACAGGCGTATCATTTCAACACCACATATGTAAATATGTGTGTTCTTTAGTTCATAGTATTTTTATATTTAATGGAACAGTTAATCAGCCCTTACTTTTAGGGAGAAGATGGTGGCGGTTCATCTCTTTTTCTATACTCATTACAGATACTATTATAAAATAAATAATACTATTCTGTAGTTGATAAATACTTAGCATATAATGGTAAGTTCAATATACTTCACTCTACTATCTCAATTCTACTATCTCAAGCAGGTATAGATAAACTCTGTCAAGCTACACTCAATGTTGTAGGAGTTGCTAATGGATAGACTATTATTACAGGTGTTCCTGCGTTATATTGAGAGGCTAACCACGCTTTGAACTCTGTATAAGTTCCAAATCTATCATCCTTTATACAAAGACGTTCTGTACCGTGCAATAAAAATTGGTTATTTTGCATACTATCAGGACTTGACGATGCCCAACTATAATGTGTAGAATAACTTAAGGAATTACCTGATACTTTATCTTTTAAGAGAGAACTAGCAGCCCAACAAGCACCGTTTTGATATGAAGCCCAACCTTCTGTCCCATCCAATACTTTTATCCCTACATTCCTTGTAATAGCTCCTGACGTGATATTCTGCACATCTTTATAATCGCCTACACTTAATAGAGGTTGACAGGTTGCTGTTGTTCCCTCAAAGTATGGCTCATAGGTTGTTGCCGTTGAACCTTCGCTTATCATAATGTCAGATATTGTTATGACCGTTCCTGCATCCTGCGCTCCTAGATAATAGAAGAATGATACATACTCTTGACCTTCTGCGATATCGGTAATAGTGAATGCACCACTCCAACCCTCATTCTCTTTGGTGCGAATATTAGCATAATACGCATTACCAATTGATGATTGAGGAGTTGCTTTACCAATATTACATTGGTTTCCAGTCAAAGTTACATCTGATTTAGTGCTTAAATAATATGTAGTATTTTCTTTAAACATAGACACAGGAATAAATAAATCAACACGGCTAGCGGTTACACTGCTTGCACTTGCGGTCGCAACTATGTTATTACCGCTTTTTTCAACAGTATACGCACGACCATACAAAAGTATGTTATTTATGTCAAACAAATTCTTTCCTTTGGCTTGCACAGTTTCAACAGTGCCGTCATAGTATATTTCGCTAGGTTCTAAATATTTGTTGCCAAAATAATTTATCACTTGTTCTGCGGTTGTTATAGTAGAATCTAAGCCTAATGCCGTTAGGTCATACATCCTAAAACCTACATTCTTGTTAAGGTAAAATACTGCATCTATAGGAAGCGCAACCCACGGATAACCTGCACCATCAGATGGAAATTCATCAATTCCTGCCTGTATGCTATCAGTTGTTGTTATTGTTCCAAACTGCTTAGAATTTCTGCTACCCCAAGTAATATTAATGCTAGCTTTTCCACCTATAATATAAGCGTATTTATGACCTTCTACACGGGACGGTGGATTACATCTTACATAAGACGTTGAATTACCTTGTTGATTTGTGAATAAAGCATAGTCTGTTGAGTCTGTATACACAATACCTGTTTGGACAGTCCAGTTTGTAATTCCATTTGCGCAATTACCGTTTACAAGCAATTGAGGACTTGCCTTCAACACCCCATTATTGCACCATATCGGCATAACATTATCAGGACTTGGAGTTGCTTTCCCACCTTCAATAAAATCACCCGTGCCTGAGTTAGTTAAGAAGTCACCACTAACAAGGTCATACATACCCAGTTCATTATTACTATTACGAACAGGGATATATCTGTGAACAATGTTGTTTCCATTTTTTACTCTCACTTCACTAATTTGGGCAGAAGCACCATTATTCGGAATAGAACCATTAGATGAAATTCTGTTAAATATTGTCATTGGGTTTACTGGCATACTGACAAAGTCCGGTGTCAGTATTTTTACACCATTTACAACAAAACTGTTTTTACTAATTGCCAGCG
>Ga0326511_10001469_pt1 | contig 19483 bp, 28 predicted proteins | sample 0_2496_0518_D_FD_203701 | JGI IMG/M metagenome (GOLD analysis project Ga0326511, IMG submission 203701) | Bovine rumen microbial communities from UC Davis, California, United States - 0_2496_0518 | ecosystem: Host-associated > Mammals > Digestive system > Stomach > Rumen | place: USA... | reverse complement strand
GACTTCTGAAAAAGGAAAGAAGAAAGCAACAATGGGATTCTCTGATTTCGCTGCTGCATTCTCAACAAACTGGATTGACAACATCTATGATTCTCCATATGTTCCAGAAGGAAAGTTCTACATCTTGGATAAGACAGCAATTGAGTATTTCGTATACACAAACGCTGACGTTGTAAAAGACGGTATCGAAGGTAACAACCCTGGAAAACAGGATGTTATGGACGCTGACAACAAGGGACACGAAGATGACCCATTCAAGTTACTCATCGACGATGTACTTTCAGTAGTACCAGGTGAAGCAACATCTGATGGTGAGAGCGTAAGAGCTTCTATCAACTTCTTCGGTTCACTTGCAGTTACAAACCCATCTGTATGTGGTGTTGGATTGTTCTATACTGCAACTCCAGAAAACATCTTAGGATGGAAGTAATCTCATAAATAAATCTCCTATAGATTTAGAGGCTACCTGTAAAAGGGTAGCCTTTTTTTTTTTCTGCTCTATAAAATCTAATAAAAATAAAGGAATCATTATAATGGCAAATCAGAAAGCGCAAAGACAACAGGTAGAATTTCCACCTCTTTTAAACTTACAGGAAGATAGGCCTAGAGTTGCATCGGATTTCAAATCAGTTGAACATATAAATGCTCCATATATTAACGGAATGTTGATGCCACTTTGGAAGAAAGAGGACTCATATATAAACAAACCTGTATGGGATTATAAAAATAATAAATACGAAATTGTAGATGGTTATCTTACAAAAAACGGCGAAAATCTTTTTGCAGTAGATGGTTATCATTTTGAAAAAGAAGATGTTACAGAAGAGTATTCTAAATACCTTGCATTCAACTTTGATAACGACGGAACTTTAGCTCATTTGGATTGGACTACAGAATCTAACACATTGGATTTTTATTATAGGAATTATCATTTATCAAAAGTTGCATTATTTACTAACGGTATTTTATTAGCGTCAAGAGTAAGAGTATTTGACGCAAACACCGCTATAGCTGTAGTAGTTTATGAAGTAGAAAATAGGCTCTTTATGTTGTATATGAATACAGCTACTAATGCTTCTGAGGTTACAGAAGTACATTGGTGTTCATTTATACCAAAGAATAATTCAAGTCAAACAATGGATACCAGGGTTTCTGAAATTACTCTTAATAGTGTTTCACCAATAATTTATATTGCAAACCCATTGAATGATGTATATGCAGTTTCTTTAGTTTCAAATAAGAATGTGATTTTATATACAAGAGAAAATGGTTACTTCACATTCGTAGATAATAATGGAACATATATTTCTGGTACTAATTTTATCTCAACTGATGGTTCTTCAACTGAAACAATAACAGAATATAAACTATCAAACTTTTCATTCTCTTGGGTATTCAATTATGTTAGAACTTTAATAAGATGTATTCAGAAGAGTGACAATCTATGGTATTATGCAGATGACCCAACTACTTTGATTTCTAATCAAGACTCAGACTATTTTGCACCAAATCCTTCTCAGGAAACTATTGAAGTTGAAGGACAAACTTATATTGTATATTTACAGCAAACTTTTGCCAATACTAATACTTTTACAATATCTGCTGATAATTTATATGAAGAAGATGCTGAAATTACTTTACATATACAGCCAGATAATACTGACGTAACAGGAATTCTTACACCAGATGGGCCTCTTCAGCTTACTTATACTAGCAACAACTATTATATGAATAAGCAGACTATGGAAAGCGCAGTTATTGAATTCTTTGGACAAGAATATACTGTTACAGATTTTACTAAACAGTTTACTATTACAAGAGAAGAAACAAGTACTCAAACTGCGGCCTATCTAAACTGTCCACAAGTATTCTTGGACAATGGAAATCTTTATTCATATTATACTATACCAGAAGCTGCTGAAGGTGCTTGGTCTATTGAATTTCCTCAAAATGCTTTCATTGTAGAGTCTGGAAAGTTGACAGGTTTTGATAACAGTAATAAGTATACTTTTGATATTATAGAAGCTCACCTCACTAATACTTATGCTTATATTGGTAGAAGTAATGCAATAGGTGCTGGTCAAAACTTCTATACATCAAATACTAAACTTTGCAATGCTGGTGTTAGAAAACCATCTGAATTGTATAGTCTTACAGCTCCTTTAGCAGAAATTGCACCTTCAGTTGGTCATTCTTATACTGACTATACAAACAGTAACACAATCGATATGTTGTACTATGCAGGTAATACTTATGCAATGGACACTCCATTCTATAAATATGCAAATGCAGGTTCTGAAGACTATGCTTGGTATAACCCGGGTGGATATAGAACTTCTGTACAAAACAACAGTAAATGGAATATTCTCTATTATGTAGATGAAGATACAATCGCAGTACAAGGTATTTCATATTCAAAGAGTGAAGATGAAATGGGTACATTACTTACGCCTTTTGCTTCTATATCAATTGAAAACTATATTGCTTGTTCAGATGACTTCATAGTTTACTTTGATAAGAACAATAAGATTTACAAAATATCTATTGAAGAAGGTGCGGAAATTAGACAAATCTTTGACAATAAGTATATTTTAATAAATACAACTTCTTATTGGAATCTTTGGGATGAAGAGCATAATAGAAAATTCCATTATGCAACAGATTATAACAACAGAATAAAGATTGGATATGATAGAACAAAATATCGTGCAACAGTTGCTTCTTATTACTCAGAAAGAAATGCTAAGAAATTTGCTTCTTGTATAAACTACAATTATAATACAGTGCCACGTTATCCAGTAATTTCTATGATTCCGGTTACATTCTCATTGTTCCATACATTGACTGAAAAAGATGTTTCACCTTATATTAGAGCATTTGGATGTGAATATGATGAAGCAAGAGAAGTTCAGGCTATTGAATTTTATTTCCAGTGGGGTGCCTCTACTAATACTCAAGCTAAATACTTGGCGTCTATAAAAGTATTCCCTAACGGTTTGAATATCTATAAAGACCCAACTTTATCAGGTATGGTATTCTCTTCTACTTCATCTATAAAGTTTACAACTTGCTTATTTACTACATTTATAAATGGTGCAGGAAACAATGACTTTGCTGTAGAAGACTATAGTAAATATCCATTGATATATAACAACCAGTCTCAACCAGTTTTACTTTACAATTATGCTGGCGGCTCATCAGTTGAAAATGCTAAATGGTTCTTTGTAATTCAAGGACAGTATTATGCGGTAATTGGTGAAAAGTTGTATGCTATGATATACTCTTCAGGTGTTATTTCTCAAATGGATGCTATTGTAGATATTAGAGATATGAAGTACGTTGGTAATACTCCAGCTATTGCATTCTTTGTAAATCCTTATACAAAACAAGTTTATAGTTTTACAGGTGACGCAAATTTACAGCAAATCTTTGATGCTTCTAAATATACATTTATTTGGAATGATAAAAAGCCAGATGAATTGAGCCATTGGTATGATGAGTCAACTCAATCTATTTATATAGCAACTGAACAAGGTCTTTTAATATTTGGCCCACAAAATACATATTGTTTGGAAGACTATAAGAATGTTTCAGATATTGAATTCGTTGATGGTAATACTCATATTGTAGAGGATAAAATAACAACTCTCAGATATTATCACGATGTAGAAGATTTTGAAGACTTGCCAATATATATTGAAACTTCATTCTGGGGCTTGGGCAACCGAGAATTGACTTCAATTGATAGATGGCAAATTACTTTATATGACCCAGAACATAGAGAACAGGATGTCAAACTACAAGTAAGAAGCTTGACAGATGTCTCTACTCAGGCAGAAGAAAAAAGAATGCATATCAATGCAACTGATTGGGATAAATGGTCACATTCTGTATTGATTTCTTTCTCACCCCGACTAATTCGTGCACAAGGTATTAGATTGACAATTACTACAGATAGTGCTATACAATCTATAACACCTCACGTAACAGATTTGAAGACAAGTCAACCTACAAATTCAAAATTTGAATGCTAATTTATTATCTTACTTGCCCAGGTCTAAATCCATCTGGACAAGTAAAGCATAATTTATTTATAGTACCATTGGTATACCAGTGTTTTCCTTTTTGTGATGGGGGTGTAATACCTTTATTCTTTAGAGTTTGGGAAATTTTATTTCTAGTCTCATCTTTACAAGGTCTTGACTCGTGATGAGTACCTGTCAACTTTTTAGAAATTCTTTGTTTCATTTCTTCTGTACAAGGAATACCTTTATTCCACGCTGTACGACCAATCATTTTTTTATAATATTCATTTTTACCTTTATGAGGCCAATTTGAATGTTCCTTTCTAGTAAGAAAAATCAATTCACAAGGAGGACAGTCATAATAAAGTCCTAAAGCTCTTAGTTCATCCTCTGTGTAAAAACATTCATTTCTATGATGACAATCCCATACTTGAGTCTTATCTACTACAGCTTTATCATAATTTTCTATCAATTCAGGATTTTTACAAAGTTTTTTTATTTCTTTACGTATCATTTTATTCTCCTAAAATGGCTACTCTTTCGAGTAGCCATTATTTTATATCCACTTATGTGTTTCCCAAGTACAACCAAAGTCTGTTATTTTCAGTATGGCTAGTAGTACACCATTATTCGTTTGAAAAACAAAATAGTCGGCACCATCTATTCCACTAGTTAGAAATATCACTAGTGATATCACTTCTATCTCAGATAAAGGTAACATTATCATATTTTATTTCTCCTATCTCTTTATTTTATATCAACTAAAATTATACAACAACTTCTACATCAAAACTATCTGACACTAAAGCCACACCAAAAATGTTATCGTTGTTTCCTACAACACAGTATATATTATAATTGTCTAGTCCACGATGACCTCTACAAAGGAAGAAAATATTTCTAACCTTCTTTCCAGTTTCGTCCAAAACTTTTTCTTTTATTTTTTCTCTAATCAATTTTTCCTGCTGCATTATCTATCATCCCATTCAATCTCGATGTCATCTCTATCTATGTACAACCAAAGTAAAATCATACAAACCAAACTCACTGCAAATCCTAACATATTATATTTCCTCATCTCTATAATTTTCTCTTTCCTTACTACTCAAATCCTTGAACATTGCAGCAAGTGCTAACATAAGGAAACCACCAAAACCAACTAATAACAAAATCAATAACAAATCTTTTATCATTTTCTCTTATCTCCCATTTCTTATTTCTTCATTTAGTTCTTTGACTAACTACACATATTTTCTTCAATCCACCATCTTGCATATTTCTCCAGTTTTGAAACTTGCTGTTCCAACTCAGCTATTCGCTTCTCTCTTGGTTTTGCGCCTGCGACGAAACCAACGGCTAATAAAAATACAACAGTCATTACTCCTAATAATATCATCATAATCTAAATCTCCTATGATATAATTAGCGAAAAAGTTTTGCATCAAAACACGATTATGCCATGTTTTCTATCATATCTTTCTGATAAATAAACACATATAGAAGTAAGAACAATGTGTACTAAAATTGCTATATAAATCATATTTATAATCTCCTTGTAACTAAATTAGTGTAAATGAAAAAATCTGCCAAAAGAAAAGGGACTAGATGGTTTCAATTTCTAGTCCCTTATATCTATAGGAGAAAGTAAATGATAGCTGAAATTCATTTACTGTTTATTCAATATAGTTAGTGCTTTTAAAAGGCAACTCCATATCTTTCAAATAATGTAAGCCACTCATCTAAAGACATTTTACATTCTTTATAAGGTCTCAATAATAAAGATTGAGAAGGAGTAAGTATTACACCACTTCTATCTAAAGCTTCTAACATTGACATTTTTTTACCTCCTAGATATTCTAAGATTTGTTTCCGTTCCCAATTATCCTTAGTATTTTCTAATAATTGTAAAACCTCGTTTATAGGTAAATACCTTCTACCTTCTTCGCTTTCTAAAGGATGAAATTTCATTATAAACCCCCCATGTTAGTCAAAGTAAGAAAACAACCAACGACTATACCTACGATAAATGCTATTATTGTCATATACAACTCCTTGTACTATAATTAGCCAACTAAAAAGGAAATGTTCTGAACCACTAAACTAAGCCTCCTTCCTCTAATTCATAGAGGCGGAAGTTGTAGGATTTGAACCTACGTCTTTTCCTTTTACAACATAATTAGCCTCTTAAAGGAAAAACTTATCGAATTATATTATAAATATAACGAAGAATTCCAAAACATTTTCACTTTTTGTCCCGACGTCTACCCCGATATAGGTAAAGGAAGGAGGTTCAATTTTTTTCAATTTTTATTTCTAAAAAAAATTTATATATTTATTTTTTCAATTTATATATATTTTTCTAAAAAAAATTGAAAAATTGAAAAAATAATAAACCCGCAAAGAAAACTTTAGTATTTGTAAAGTTTTCCTCGTTTTTCCACGGTTTTCCCCGTAAAACTTTAGTATTTGTAAAGTTCAATTTTTCAATTTTTCGTTCAATTTTTCGTTCAATTTTCAATTTTTATTAGAAATTTTGCCAATAAAAAAACCTGAATATTCAATTATTCAGGTTTTGTTCAATATTGAAATTGAAAATTGAATTACTCAATATTTAGGGCATTCAATAAAGCTACATTGTCGATTTTATAATAACGACCCGTTTCTACATATTCAAAGAACCTTTCATCCTGTAAGAATTTACGAGCTTCTGCAAATGAACATTTCATATATTCTTTTACCTGACCTACTCTTACTCTGGTACTAGTTTTCAAGAATTCCATAAATTCTCTGTTAGACCAAATCTTATCTGTTGTTATATCTCCGTCGAATTGTTCATGTATATAACTCTGAATTTCTTCTTCATCATATATCCCTTCAACAGGGCAACAAGCTATTAACCTTTCAAATATATTTCTAACTTTCTCTTTAGAGACTTCTCCTTTTACAGATTTCCAATTGATCTCAATGATGCGACGGTTTTCTGTATCATTAACCATGCACTGGAAAGATTCATTTGCAGTACCGCAATAACTATTACGAGATAGGAATTCAAATGGCTCTTTATACTTTTCTTTTACAGTTACCTTAGGATTTGTTATGACAGTTTTGAAAGTATCGATATCTGCTTTACGTCTAGCAGATATTTCCTCAAATCTTACTACCCCTTGACTGTAAAATTCTTTACCACAGAAAGCTGCATCCAATTCTGACATTGAAAAACCTCTAGGAATAAGACCTGTATCATCCCCGCAACCTAATGCCAATTGGAACTGTCCTAAAGTAAAGTCTTTACCATCGCCTGGTTTACCTACCATACCTAAGAAAGTTGGATATTCTGGGAATTTACCTCTCAACTTATTTACTACTTGCCAGATCCAATATCCGAACATCTTTTCTTCTTTAGGATCAAGCTTGTAACAAAGTTCGTGCAATATTGATTTGAAATCTTCATTAGATGTTTTCTCTACTTTGAATTTACCCCAAACATCCTCATTTTCTAAGAAATACTGTTCTGTTCTTTTTTCAAGTTCTTTGTAAAGGTTAATACTAAGTCTGTAAAGCTTTCTAACTTTTACGGTACCGTTCTGTTGTTGGATTTCTTCTGTAGGTATATATTCTGGTAATGTTACTAAAGCATCTGATATAAATTCTTTTACAGCCCACTTATAGGTAGGATCTTTTTCTTTGTAATAATTGAATAATTTGAATGTGTCTTCTGGGAAAAATCTTAGACACTCGATTTCCGATGTGTATCTACTATACACTGTTGAATAACCTAATTCTTGACTCATAATATTTTCCTTCTTGACTCTAAGTAAAAAGGAGGGTGTGATAAGCGAGTCAAGAAACTTATCACACCCCATGTACGTTATCCCAACGTTCTATATAATTAGTGCATTTGTTTTACTTTTTGCACCTTTTGTATTATATGAAAAGAAACCTACCTTACATCTCGAAAGGTAGAAAAAGATACAAGGTAGGAAAAGAAAATACGTGCCAACTAATCCCTTCTAATCCCTTAGTCGGCATTATAATTAGCCGACATGCTTTGCTTTTTGCTCTATTCATATGCTAACTCCTTATCATAAATTATGAATATAATTAGTGCAAAATTTTATTTCCCCTCATTTATGATATATTTTTTGGCTTCTTTTGAGCCAATTTTTTGACGAAGTGTAGTAAATCTAATTTCTTTTCCTTCATAAATGCAAATAATTTTTTTATCTTTTTCGTAAGCTTTCTTAGTTCTTTTTGCATATTCTTCTTTATGATCTTTATAATAAGCTGGGTATTTTTTATTCCACCTATCGTTTTCCCTTCTTCTCATTACCTGATAGCTTTTTTCCTTGGACCCATATTTGGATTCACCTTTATGTAAATCCCTACCTTTATGAGGCCAACTATAATGTTCTTTATAGTCCTTTACGAAAACCAAATCTTCTGGGGGTACATTATAATACATACCTAAATTTATCAATTCTCGCTGGGTATAAAACTCTTCTTTTTTATGATGGCAAATCCATATATTATCCTTATCTGCAATTGCTTTTTCATAGTTTTCTATAAGTTCTGGATACATACAGAATGAGGATTTCCTACATGTTCCATCTTTTTTCAATAGAAATTTTTGCTTCGCAATCATTCTTTTCTCCTTTTATAATATATAGTGCGGAAAAACAAAACAAGTTGCACTAATTATTACATATCATTTATATTAGGAGTAATTTATGAGGTATGAGAAAAAATCAGATAGAATAGAATCCTATCTTATTTTAGAGAGTGTTGAGTTGACAATGTCGAGGGCCCAGAATCCAATATTTGTTGCCCATTTTAGAAACAATTTGAATATGTCTTTTAGGCATTTTATAAGTTTCAGTACTTGTAGTAAGGTATGGTTATATAATTTATTATGGGGTACAAATATTCCAATAGATTATGAATATTTACTAATGCAAGAGGAGGTTTTTCACGAAGATCCTTTTGAAAAGGTTAGGGGTAAACTTTTCAAAGTTGTATGGCAATATGATAAAAAATATAATAGCTATACTGTAAACGAGATATACGATTTAGATAAACACTTTTTGAAAAAGGATGTTTGTATGGATAGGTATAGAGAAGGTTATTGGAGAAATCTTAGTACTTTGCATGCAGGTTATGCTAGATCTATAAAGGATTGGCCCTTTGTTTACGGGTTAAAGGAGGAATAAAAATGCCACCAAGAAGGGAAAATAGTGTGTCAGGTTTTGTTAGAAGAGCTTATCCTGATTTGATGGAATATAATTTTGATCAATACCATAATATTGTTTCTAAACTAAGATCAAGAGCTAAGGCCAGGGGTTTTGATCCTTCTAACCTCACCCAAGAACAATTTGATATTATAAACAGTGACGATTTACCTGAATTGGAGAAAGGGGAGAAGTTTCATCTATCTTGGGAAGATAGTTCTATGTGTAAAGGGTTAATAGATGATGCTGTAGAATATCTTACTCCCAAAGCTATAAAACATTATAAAGTAGAAGATAGCGAAGATTTGACAAACTGGATGATAGTGCCTAGTTTTGTTAAACTAGCTGCTAGGGGACTAAAAGAGGGAAATGATTTTCTTCTTCAAGCTTCCCATCTAAATCCTGTTCAAATCGAATTAGTAAAAGACAAAATACAGTCCCATGCCACTAATTTTATTATCAAAGAAGTAGAGGAGATTTTGTAAATGCAATGTGATGCTATGAAATTGTATAATTCTATAGATTTTTTAGATGCAGTAAAGGTATTATATACTACACGCTCTAAAGCAAAGTTAACTTTACTTGACAGGCAAATAAATCGAAAAAAACCTGTTAGGAGAATCAGTAAAGAATTTGCTATGGGTAGGCTAAATATATTATAAGGAGATTACGAAATGAGAAATGAAGATGTTGTTTCTGGAAATTATTTCAAGTATATTGAAAACCTATTCTTCCATTCAGAATTTGCACTTTGTCTTACTAGATATTTTTCCAAAGAACAAGATTATACCGAAATAGCCTCTTATATGCTTTTTGGGGTTAGACGGGGTCTACTATCTATTCGTGGTGAATTTGAAAGCCCTATTCCTTATATTCAAAGTTTATGTAAAAAATCCCCTATAGATTATAAACGTATACGCATCGATGACCTAAAGGAACTTCCTAGAGATAGTTGGATTATCGAATATAAAGTTGATAAGGAAGTCCATTACGCTATAGTTTCTAATTATAAAGTCAGGTTTGATCCTTCTGGGAAGTTTCAAGGTAAACCTATAGCTGTTTATGGATTTATTTATAATAAGGGTGAAAAATCCTTAGGCAATATAGAAGGGGATTTCTAAATGAATAATGTAGTTTTGGAATGCAAAGATTGTGGATCTATTTTGGTAGTAAATACTAAAGATTTATGGCATTTTATAAAATGTACTCATTGCGATTCCCATAATATTGTAAACTTAGATGAGGAGTTCGATCAGGTAGAAGTAGTAGAGGAGGATAAATAAGATGGAAAATCTGCAAGAAAAGTATAAGAAGTTTTTTGGCGGTATTTGTTACGCTTTTTGTTTGGTAAAAAAGTTCAATCCAAGTGCAAGTGATGCGGAAATAGCTATGATTACATTGTCGGGGTGGAATCATAAATATTTAGAAGATGGTGGTTATATAAAATATCCAGTTGATTTTGTAAATTGTTTTTCTTATAAAAAGATAAAAGATGTAACAAAGGTACCCTATTCGTTGAAGGAACTAACAGAGGATGTAAACATTGTAATGTTTGAATATAACGGGGGTACTCATTTTGTTTGCATGAATAAAGAAGGTGATGTTATATTTGACCCTTCTGGGGATAGTAAATCTGTAAAATATGGTATCCCAGTTTCGATAAGGAAATTTGTATATGCAGTATGATCCGCGGAGTGATCTTTTATATTTGAAAGATAGAATAGATACTCTCGAAAATAAACTAAATAAAACAATTGAAATACTAATTCAATTAGAGGAGATTATAATAAATGAGCAATCGAATAAAACAAATCAAAGAAAATGCGGAAGCTAACAAGAAGTTGAAGACTTACACTTTATACGGAAGTTTGGCCGGTAGTATTATTGTAACTATCGGTAAGTTAGTTGGAAAGAAAGAAGATGAAATGATTAAAGATTTCGCCCGTTTTTCTAAAGATGAAGAGTTTTTCAAAAGCAAGAATATAACAGAAGCTGTAGAATATGTTGTAAAAGACTTCAATATGCCGGAAGAGTATAAGAAGAATATCATTTTGTGCTATGATAAAGATGATAAATACACTCCTGTGGTTACACTCATCGATGAAGAAGGTTATGTTTTACCTTTAGATAGAGATGGTACCTATCTGGGGGTTTTAGCTCAAGATGATTTTGAAATGGAGTATATATTTGAGTAAAGAGCAAAATCTTAAAAGTAAGTTTCGTAGTAGCAAAGTTTGGAAAGAACATCGAAAGAAAGTATATCATAAAGATGGTGGTAAAGATTACATTACCGGGCATAAATTGTTAAAAGGTTATAATTGTCACCATTTAGATTTGCGCCCAGAAAATTATAAAAAATTGGAAGACATAAATCACTTTATTTCTTTGAACAAACAAACGCATGAAACTGTGCATTTTTTATATAGGTATTATGAAAAAGATCCAACAGTCTTGACTAGATTGAAGGAAGTGTTAGATAATATGTTGGAGATTAACACATGACTTACGAAGAATTGTTAAAACCGTTTGATAAGAAACTAAACGAAGAATTGTTTCAGAAGGCGTATGATGAGAATGACAGGGATAACATGTGGTTTTGTGTCTTTAGATGTTGTCATAATATTTTCAAATCCTACTTCAAAAAGAGGGGAGTAATTGTTGAAGATGAAAAGTTGTTAGATTACACAACGGATGGATGCGCCTATTGTATGAAGTTTATTTTGACCAAAGGGGTAAGGCCTTCTAAATTATCGAGTTATTGTTACCTCCGCTGTCTTCGGGAGATAACTAACCCTAAAAACAAATGGTATGAAATGAATGTAATACAGTTCCCAGAAGATAAATATAAAGAAGGAAAAGATATGGATATGTCTAATAATAATATATACGAGGAGAGATATGAGTAACCCAAGTCCAGTACATACAAAAGAAGGTGGCTTTGAAAATCCAAAAGTACAAGCAAAAGCCCAAGCCAGTAGAAAGAGTGAAAAGTCTAAAACTAAAAGAGCCACTACTCAGGCCATTACTAAATCCCCAGCTTTGAAAGATGGTAAACATAGAAGAATAACTCCCGTAGTGCAAGAGGAGATTAGAGATAAATTATTAGGAATTGAAAAGAACGGTCATAGTTATATGACAAACTTTATAAACAACTTTTTACAGGAAGCTAAAAACAATCCTAATAGTCAGGCCGCAAGGTTATTAGCTGCTTCTATCTTTGATGAGAAATTATTGGCAACATTAGATGAAACTCTTAACAAACAAATGAATAGAGATTTATCTTTCGCCGTTTATAACATCCGTAAAACATTATACGATAAACAACAAGAAGTATTTGACAACGATACAGATAAGATAATATTGATTATCAACTCCCGTCGTAGTGGTAAAACAGAATTGATGGGAAGGGAATTAGTAAAGAGACTTCTAAAACCAGATCAACACGTAGTTTATATAAACAGGTCTTTTGATGCCGCCGTTAGACAGATTTCTAAACCTTTTGAAACTGCAATGAATGCTGTAGGAGATGCACTCAAGATAGTACAAGGTTCTATAGGAGGGGGTTTAGTTCAATTTGATAATGGTTCTTGGTTACTTATTATAGGAAACAATAATGCATCTGATGTTAATAAAATTCGTGGAGAAAAAGTATCATTAGCAGTAATTGACGAGTTTGGTCATATGAGGCACTTGAGAGAATTAGTACAGGAAGTATTGCAGCCAGCAACTATCGACTATGCGGATTCTCAAATGATATTCGTTGGAACTCCTCCTAGAACTAAAGTATCTTTTGCACATGATTTATGGAACAACGGGTCTGTAAAAAGATACCATTGGACTTTTATGGACAATCCTTTTATTCCTAATAGAGAAAAAGTAATTGAAGAAGCCTGTAAATTATATGGAGTAAGCCCAGACTCTAACTTTATCAAAAGAGAGTATATGGGGGATATTAATGCTTACGATAGTGAAGCTATCTATATAAAGAAATACTTCAAAGAAGAACCTGATAAGAATAAATTATACCATTATGCATATGTAGGTGTAGACCCTGGATACGAAGATAAAGCCGCCGTTGTTGGTATATTGGCTAATAAGAATGAAAAGAAAATGTACGTTATAAAAGATTGGTCTGAAGCTAAAAAAGGTGTTAATGAAAGAGCTGAAAAGATACAGGAAATGGTAAAATATCTAAAAGACAATTTCAAATTAGATAGAGAACCAATGGTAATATGTGATACCAACGAAAAAGACGCCGCTCAAGATTTATACACTACTTACCATATTCCAAATGTTGCTCTAGCTTATAAATATGATAAAGATTATGCACTCGATCAATTATCAGATTGGTGTACAGCAGGCACGGTAGTATTTTCAAATAATGCTAAAGCTTCTATAGAAGATGCAGACAACATGATATGGAAGAGAGATGAAGATACAGACGTTATTTTACATGAATTAGATGACGATGCATATCATGGTAACGCTATGTTTGCAATTCTATATTGTAGTAGGCAATTCGCTTACGACGTAATGGGATTAATAGAACAGAATAAACCTGCCAAGGAAATAACTAACGTGAAAGAAATGGTTCAACAGTATGAAGATTTCCAAGGCGGTAATGAGATTGGTTTATTAGATGTAGGTAACGGAGAAGGAGGACGTCATTTTGTTCGCTAAATATAAACAAAGAAAAGCAGAATTAGAAAAAGAAAGAGTTTTAGCCGAATCTGTAAACGAGGATTCAAAGAAACTAATAAAGAAACTAGAATCTTTGAAAAAGACTATTGAGGCATATCATAAACAAGGCGCTGCTCTTTTATTAGAGGATTTAGATGAAGATTTGATAAAGAAACTTCAGTCATTTACAGAAGACAACATTATTATTATTTTCTGTAAGGATGGAACTCGGATGGAGATAAAGTCAAACGAAACAAACTATAAGAAAAACACAGGAGCTATAAGATAATGATTTATGGAATAGGTGGCTGTAGAAGTAATAAAGAAGAAGTATACCAAACAGCCTGGGATGCAGGAATGAGAATATTTGACAGTGGGTATGGGTATTCTGGGCCTTTAGTAAATGATAGATTTCTCGGTGACTTTCTAAAAGATAAAAAAGACTATAAGATTATTAATAAATTACCTCTTTTTGATAAAGTCTATCCGGTTGATATCTATACCTGCTCAGATGCAGAATTAGAGAAATCTATCCGTTTTATATTGAATATGCAATTGGCCGCTACTCGTCAGGATTATTTTGAGTATTATTTATATCACGCAATATTCGATTTGCAACATAGTAAAGGCTATAGTATTAGAAAAGACTTAGAGCTTTATAAAAGAATACAACCAATATTAGAAAAGCTAAAGAAAGAAGGTAAAATAAATCATATCGGTTTTTCGGCTCATTGCTCATTGACTAAACTAAAATTATTTATAGAGACAATGAAAAAGATGAATGCAGATATAGATACTGCTATGATTAGTTATAATCCTTTCAATGTTGATGGCGTAGAAAGATGGACAAATGGTGTATGGGCTGCTCCGGGACATAAAGGATTGGAATATCTGAAATCAAATGGTTTTACTATTATAAATATGAGACCAACTGAAGAAGGAAGAATAAATGCAAAAGAAGCATTTGAACTAATTAGAAAAGAACCACTAATTGATATAACATTAGTTGGCACATCAAATAAACAACATTTATTAGAAGATATAGGAGAAAAAGAATAATGGGACAGAAATTAGAATCTTGGAACTGCGGAAATGATTATAAAGGACCTGTAGCAAAAGGTAATAGTAATCATATAAACTACTCAATCAATATGGCAGGTGTAGAAAGCTGTAGTCACAACTGTAAGTATTGTTCGGCTGCTTCTACATTGGATTATACTCAAGGTATAAATAAATCAGATATTATTGGCTCATTGGAAAAGATTGATGAAAAAACATACAATGAGTTCAAAGCCGATTTCAATAAAATGACCGAAACATTGGAACATAATGATAGGTTCAAAATGGCAGTTGAAAAACAAAAGAAAGGTGAACAAGCTCAAGTACATATTGACTTATGGGGTGGAGACCCAGTTACTTGTCATTTAGCTACAGTTGAGACAGTAGACTTTTTGGAAGACTTCTTTGTCAACAGATATGGAATGAAGTTGATGATAAATACATCAACAGGTGGTTATCCTTTAGCAAGAAATGAGATATGTGATTTCATTAGAGAACATAATATGACTTGCCAATTATCACACGATGGTATTGGTCAGTGGATTAGAACAGGTGACATTGACCCAATTTATGATGAACCTTTTGCAGCTAATATTGCTGATATGTTTAGAAGCGGTCATTTGAATATGGTAAATGACTGTCTCAATTTTTACAACTATGATGTATTCGCTAACAAAAAGTATTGGGACGACTATTTCAAATCTATCAAAATGCCAAAAGATGTATTTGCTAAATTATTCATCAAGCTCAATAGAGTATATGATGGTATATATGATTTAGGCGCTAAAAACACTAGAGGCCAGTTTGGTTCAAACTTCTACAAAGAGTTGGAAGGAAAACCTTTAGGAAATGTTGCTCACCACAACTGGAAAAATGCAAATACTGGTAATCTTGAACTTGACCACTTATTGGCTCACGAACTTGACAATTATATGAATGATTGGTTACGTTTAGCTCTTATTATAAAACAGCCTAACATAGGAAATGAACTGATGTGGAAGCCTTACTATGGATATATTGCTGAACAGGTAGAAAGATGGAAGGTACTGAAGTCTAAATCAGATGGTAATGGTATTTGCAGAAGATTTCAATTAGCAAGACATAATCTTGGTGATTCTAAGTATTATCCAAAGAAAGATGACTTAGGCAACTATCAGACATTTGTTATTGATACTATTGGTGGCTATTGTGAATGTAACCTTATTGACAGTGAACACGATGTAAAGAATCCAGGTGGTTGGATTGAACCTGATACTTGTAAAATATGTAAATTCTATATGCAATCAGAATGTACAGGATGTGGCTCAGAAGAAGTAAATCCTAACTGCGAGTTTAGATATAGATGGGTTCAGTTGTTGCAAAACGTAAAAGTTTTAGACCAGTTGTTGGAAAGCTATAGACAATTAGGCGCTACTGTTTCAAAAGATAAGATAGATAATGCTTACAATGAAGGTGTAAAGTTTGAAAGACATCGTATTCAGTCTGAATTGATAATGGGATTGACTGGCTTTGCTTATGAGCCATTATCTAATAAATAAAAGAGGAAAAGAAATATGGGTGCAGGATCTCAGATAGTGCTCCACGAACGCGATAATGGTGCTCAAAATAGAAAAGATGAAACTCGTAACCTTGGCTTGCAGTCTATTGTACATAGAGAAGATGAAGAAGTAAGCCAGATTATTAGTGATGCTAGCCAACAGCAAGTGGTTGCTAAAAACGTAATAAATACTGCTAATAAGTTGACTACCATCTCTAAAAACTTACAATGGATTGCAGACTCGATAACCCAAGTATTACAGACAATTTATATGAGAAGAAATAAATGGGTTGGTATGAATACAATTGTTAGCCAGGCGTCTCGGATTGTAGAGGAGAATAAGTAAATGATATATGCAAGACAAATGAATAAGTCCAATCTTGATAGAAGTTCTCGCTCTGTTATAGACTCTTATAAAGAAAAGTTTAGATTATCAAATCAAAACCTAGATTCTTTGAGAAACTTTTTGTTAAACATGCAATCTACTGCTGAAAACTTACGTACTATTATGGACCAGCAGGTTATTGATATGCACGAACAGGTAGAAGATGCAACTGAAGAAGCTCATAATTTCTGTCAAACAGGTGATGCAACTATTGAAACATTACAGGAAATAGATGATGCATTGAATAATGTAGAAAACGACCTTGAAGATGTAGCAGATGATATTCAAGACCAATTGGACTGTTTAGATGCTTGTTATGGTTCTTGTCAAAATACTCAAGGCAATACTTGTACTTCCGGTTGTGAAATATCATTAGATTGTGGAGAAACTTGTACTATACAAGGTGGTGGATGTGCAGATGCTGCTGAAAGTTGTGCGAATGGTTTGAATGAAAGTTGTAATGATACTTGTAATGATGCTTGTGATGATATATTTATTGCAGAAGCATGTTTTGATGTAGGAGAAGGTGATTGCCAAGCAGCAGGAGAAGAGGGGTGTAACAAACATGGCGAAGCTGGTTGTTTCAATTATGGAGAAGCTAACTGTGAGCAATATGCTGAAAGTGATGCATGTACTTCTGTAAGTGAAACAGGATGTGAGGTATATATAAAGGATGATAATGGTTATGAACATTGTGTAGCCTTAGGAGAAGATGGTTGTATATATAACGGTGAAGATGATTGTCAATTCCCCGGGGAAATTGGTTGCACTTTCGCAGGAGAAGGTTTTTGCACTGATACGGGAGAAGTAGGTTGTAATAAGACTGGAGAAACCAATTGTAGATATCCAGGAGAAAAAGACTGTCGAGCTGCAGGGGAAGCTAATTGTGTTTACTATGGGGAAAAGGGTTGCGAAGCCGTAGGTGAAGTAGGTTGCAAGGATGTAGGAGAGAATGATTGTGAATATTCAGGTCTTGGAGGTTGTATAAATTATGGAGAAGATGACTGTGGATATGTCGGTGAAGACTGGACAACTTGTGACCAACCTGTATTAGTAGCTTGCGCTGAAAGATGGGGTACTTGTGGTTCAACTGGTGAATGCCCACCTGCATTTGGTGAAGCAGCTGAATGTGGATATAGTCAAGGCTGTGGTATAGCAGAAACTTGTGGTGGAACTTGTAATACAACCTGTGCAAATGGAGAATGTGGTACTTGTACAGGAAGCTGCGATAGTACTTGTGCAAATGGAGAATGTAGTCCTTGTAGAGGAAGTTGTAATACTACTTGTGCAAACTGTGAAGCAGCCTGTACTTATGGTTGTCAAGATGGATGTACTAGTAACTGTAATGCTGGATGTACTACTAACTGCAACGAAGGTTGCACTGGTTCTTGTAATGAAGGTTGTACAACAGGTACTTGTAAGATATGTACAGGAAGTATTTATCAGTAAAATCTAATAAAATAAAAGGAATTAGAACAGATGAGAAAATTATTTCCCGATGAACAATTATCACAAGAAATATTCAGTAAGGATGATAATAGAGCTACAAAAGATGACATCAACCAGCTTACAGTTAGAATTGATGAAACAATACAAGCTCTTGACAATTTAGCTGAAAATCTTGCAGATTACAAAGAACAAATGGCCGACTCTATAAATACAGACCAGATTACTGCTATAAATGCTGCAATTACAACTTTACAGGCAACAGAAGCTAACTTAGGTAATGTAAACATTGAGAACTTAGAAGTAACAGTAAAGGCAATTATAGAGGAATTAGAAGGCAGCTTAGCAACATTAGATGAATTGGTGGCTACAACAGGTAGAATTACTAATTTGATTTCTAGTAATGCCACTTTATCAGAAGCTACTATTGGTACTCTTACAGCAACTACAGCAAACATTACTAACTGGGTATTGCAGAACATATCAGCACAGTCAATTATAACAAACTCTGCTACTTTAGGTTCAGCCGTTATTGGAACTTTACGTACAGATGGCGATGCTTCTATTTTAGGTGATGGTACAGTTGCTGGTGATTTACAAGTTGGTAATGATATTGGAGCAAAGAATATATCAGTTGAAGGCGCTTCTACTCAAGAATTAGCAGTTGAAAATATCTATTGGAAAGGTAAGACAACTCTTACTGATGTTGATAAAGTTGTTTTAGGTGTTCCTCATTTTGAGAATGGCCAATACTTTATTCAGTTGAGAAATACAACTGGCCCAGTAGCAACTATTGAAATATTCAACTCTGTAGACAACTACTTTGCAAGATGGTCTCAGCCTTCATTAGGTGTTATTACAAACATATACAAAGACGGAACAGATGAAAATGCTGTTTTATATATTGAAATTGAAAATCCAACAGAAGATGCTCTCGACTTATATTATGCATCTGCTTGTAAAACAGAAAATGTTCCAGGCCCTTCTTCTTATGCAACATTGCCAGTTGAGCCATTAGTAACTTATCCAATTACATACAAAGATGGTAGTAAGTTCTTCAAAAACGTAGACTTAGCTCAGCAAGGTTCTACAGTTGGTACATTGAGACAGTTGACTTCTGATGATA
>Ga0326511_10001468_pt1 | contig 19486 bp, 10 predicted proteins | sample 0_2496_0518_D_FD_203701 | JGI IMG/M metagenome (GOLD analysis project Ga0326511, IMG submission 203701) | Bovine rumen microbial communities from UC Davis, California, United States - 0_2496_0518 | ecosystem: Host-associated > Mammals > Digestive system > Stomach > Rumen | place: USA... | reverse complement strand
ATGTTGTTGTTGACTACGGAACGGAACAACACATCATTGAGCTGAAAATTTGGCATGGTGAGCAGTATAATTCTGATGGTGAAAAGCAGTTGTCTGATTATTTGGATTACCATCATCTGAAGAAAGGCTATCTCCTGACTTTCAATTTCAATCAAAAGAAAGAGACTGGTGTCAAGCGTGTGCAGTATGGTGATAAAGAACTGATAGAAGCAACGGTGTGAAATACATAGAAAACAAAACCAGCCAGCAAGCTCGGTAACTTGTCCGTACATTTTTGAAAAATGACTGCCAAATTCCATGACTTGTTAGAGGGCTTCCACCCCTAAGACCCCGAAAAAAATTGCAAAGGGTTACAGGGAAAATCCCTGAAAAAAAATTAGCAATGCAAGGGAACAAATTTTGATATTTGTAGCCCTGCATTGCCATGCTTGCTGGTATTGTTTCGTCCTAAATTTTTTTGAGTAAAAAACACTCCCAGCAAGCAAGTACTTTGTGGCGACAATCTCGCACAAACTACGGAAAACAACTATAACAAGATATAGTTGTTTCGGGAAAAATAAAAAAGTCCGGAAGAAGTCAGACTCCCTCCGGATTTTTTTCAACTTTTCAACAGGCTTTCAACAAGCTGGCATCAATGTTCCAGCATAAGTCTTTCCGTCAACATTCATGGTCACATCAACACTCTCACTTGTGATGGTGTTGGAATCAATCACTACATCTGACAGAGCAGGAGCTTTCAGTTCTGGCTCATCTTCTACGATGTTACTTGTAACGGATGCATACCTATTATAATAGGTATAGGCATAGCTCGCTCGTCTTGCCTTTGCTGTTTCGGATTGGTCAGCAGGATTTTCAAATTGTGTCATGACCATATCAGATGCAGTTCTGACATCTGTTGCAGTTTGCAAGCAAAAATAAATTCTTGGATAATCCTTTTCCAATTCATTGAGTAAAAAATCAATCTGCATTTCCGCATCACCGATTGACTTTCTGGTAGACTGAGCATACTCCCAAAGTGACTGTTTCCGTTTCCAATAAGTCCACTGTGCCAGACCATAACCAGCGGAATCATGCACGAAATTTTTGTATTTTCCGCTGTCAACTGCCTGAGTATAGCCTTCATCAGAGTAACCAAGAGATTTTTCATAACTATTTTGCAAGTTATTTGGTCTAAGAGCGGATTCTGCATAAAGGTTTCCCATCAGACCAGCGACACCAGCAGGGGAAAATACTTTTACAATGCGACATATCCATTTTTACCAGCAACATTGATTGTTTTACCTGAACCGCCTACCGTACAGCCCACCAGAACCAATGCGCTTGTATCCAGCGTTCCAACGCTCATGCTGGCAAGTTGGGGGACAAATCCACCACCACGGAGAACGATGTTGCAATAATGAAATGAACCTTCAAAATTTGTAACTGTTTCACCATTTTTTACAGTAATATCCAGAGAACACCAATTCAATACGCTACTAGCAGCAATTACTTTCCAAATACCATGATTGGTTGACAATTGCATTGAAAATTGACAATGTTCGCAAACTGCGCCACGAATGCCCTGCACTTCAGTGCTAGTTGTAGAGGTACATTTCCAATTGTGAAAATTGACATCCGTGATGTTTTTGTTTGTCGTGCCATAAATCGCATAATTTCCTTGTATATTCACATTAGAAATAGAATGTCCGTTTCCATTCAGATTGCATTTGATTTGAAACGTGTTTACAACGTCGTACCCTTCCACCTCTGCATCCAAATCTGCCACAATCACTCCATCTGATACCAGATTCCCCAGAAAATTTGTGAAATCCTCCGCAGAATACAGCCTGTCTCCACTGATACTATCAAAAAATCCATAACTTACCATTATATCACCTTCCAATCTGAAAATGTTGGTATCAATTTATAACCGCTAGCATCTTCTGTTTCTGTGATTTCCGTGACAACTGCTGTACCTTCGATACCGTAACCATTGATAATGCTCACTTTGTCGCCAAGATAGTAGTCTTTTCCAAACTGATACATTTCCGTGTTGACAATCTCACCGGAAAATTCCTGTTTGACTTTAGATTGATAGATGTTATTCGTTGCCCTTTTTTCTAGCTCTGCTATCAAGGCATCATCTGTCAGTGCATCGGTATCAAGATTTTCGGATTGAATGTGCCGTTCATATAGGTCAATACCGGATGCTGTACGAACCGTCCCAGCAAAAATTCTGTCTTCTTTTTGTGCAGTTTCGACAGCTCCATTGAAGTAGTTCGTTGTATCATAAAGATACTCCGTTTTTCCAAGGTTATCAAGTTCCCCTGAAAAAATGACTTTACCTGTTCGGTCAGTTCCTAGATAGGGCTGCATCGTAAACATCGTGCCGGAAAATTCCAGACTGAAACCCATATGATAGGATTGACACACGTTGACTATCGTTTCCAGTAAATTTTCGAGATAAAAAGACTGCTGAACCATTTCTTCCATACCGATAAGATGCCCTGTTGCTAGGAAAGGTATCACTCGTTCTGGTGTTCCGTTCCAGATGGCATTCCCATAAACTAGCGAAATCACAACGTTATCCGGTGCAAAATTATCATAGGTAGGCTCTGTCAGTACCAAACGTTGGGAAAGGATACACTCTGCCGAACGTCCCGAAATAATGAGCCTGTCCCCTTCTTCAGGGTCAGTTGTAAGCTGAATCGATTCCACTTTCATTGCCGTTTTGAGTTCATCTTCTTTGGTTAAGAATGTCAGACCATACAGAAACAGGCTGAATAATTCCTCTGTCGCTGGTAAATATAACTCGAATTCTCCGCACTCCTGAAAACGCCTAATCCAAATAACAGAAATCGCATAGTCAATCAGAGCGACAGTCTGAAAGCCCTTTTCGTTGGTATACTTCCACACATAAATATTCAATACTACACTCCCCCGAACTGCTCAACCACTGTGAACAAAATCTTGACAAATTCTTGACCTGTTGCCACTCGAAAAGTAAACTCATTCGCACCAGCTGCCAACTGAAACCACTTTGAACCTACTGCACGATACAAAAGCAAGTTGATTTCTTGATTATCACGTTTAACGACGCATTTTTTGTTTCCGGTTGTGCTGTCAATGGTGATGATATCCCCTGCCTGAAAATCATAGTCAATCCCAAACCATTCCTGTGTAGTCGTGTTATAAATTCGCAGTCCGTACATAAAACCAGACACAGATACTTTCATCACACAGCCACATTTCACATCACCATTATTCTGGATGGTACAGAATGGCATTTCTTGAATCTCTGAAATGGGAATCGGCTGCCCCACTTCAATTGCAAATGGAAATTCAAACAGTTTCACAGTCTGTGAAAGCTCTTCTTGAATGGCTGTCAAACCCTCAAAATAGGGTTGAGGGCAAATAATTGAGATTTGTATTTCTTCCTGTTGACTAAATAAATCACCACCGACAACTTCAATCCAGCCGGAAATTTTGACACTTCGATTCTCATTCTGGAAGTATACAGTACATTTTGACTTAATGGGAAAAATTTGATAAAGATGTTGCCGATTTCTCTCAATGTCGCCGTCAAGTACAATGTCAATCACAATATTCCGCATTTGCAAATGTTGTGAATTATAATATGCTCCGTCTGTAATTCCTTCACTTGTGTTCGACTTCTGCAAGTCCTTCCTCAGTTTGACTGAGGTCGTTTAGAATATCATCAAAATCCCGAGCATTTCCTTCACCGTCGGCAAGGTCAATGTTGTTTTTCTGAACGACTTCTCCAGTTTTCCGCATAGTTTGTTTTAATCCGTCAAAAACTTCTTTGAGAGATTTCAGGCTACCATCTGCATTGGCTATAACGGTTTCCCCCGTTACAACAGCTTGATATGTTCCCTCTTGTGCATTTGTATAGTTTTCTTGGGCATTTACTAAATCAGCTTGCAAATCAGCGTGTTTCCTTTGAACATCAGCAAGTTTATTTTGTTCTTTTTCCAAATTGTTCAATGCCTGCTGTGCCTGTGAAGAACTTTCCCCATATTTTGCAACTGCATTATTATAGGCAATCTGCTTGTTTTCCACATCAAGCATTTTGTTGCTAACAGCTGTTTGAGATTTTTGCAAGGCTTCACTTACGCTGTTTAGTGCTTTTTCAGCTTTTTCGATTTCCTCAGGGTTAAAAACTTTTTTCATTTCGGTATTAGCAAGCCCTAGATTTTGCATTGCAAGAGCTTTTGTTGGTGGTGCTTTGTTTGGTGGTGCTGGTGCGATTGTTGGAGCTATGACTGCAACACAAAAAGCAAAGAAACGCACTTTTTATTTCATCATTTCCTATACCGCATCAGACAACGGAGAAGAAAAATTCATTACATTTGAAGATACAAGATTGTACAAAGGTGCAAAGCTAGCAAAGAAGTTGAGAGAGCTTGCTAATATTACACCGCCTGCCAATCACACAAAATTATAAAAAATTATTTCTCCCCTGCTCCGGCTCATTAGAACCGGAGCTTTCATTTTTCTGATTTACATAGCACTTTCTTTTACATCAGCTCCATTGGCTAACGCTATCCCTGTTGCCATCCAAATAACCTTTTGTGCTTCTTCCTCTGGTAGTCTGCTAAGTGCCTGAATAAAACAAACCAAATCAGAGGGAGCAACACCAAACTCTCTACAAGCCTGTTCAACAGCTAATACTTTCTCATTTTCCATATCTATTCACCTCCTTTTGTAGTGTTGTTTTTACATTTTTTTCTTCTTACACTCTTATAATAGCACACTTTGTATTATAAGTCAACAATTTAAACTACAATTTGTAGCTTTTACCAAAAAAACGACATTCTTTTTGTGAAATACAAATAAAATGCATTTTTTTCAAGACTACATATTGACAAACACTACAAAATGTAGTATAATGTTAGAGAAAGGAGGAATTACAATGCCCAAAATCAACAAACCCAAAAATACAGCCATCCAAGAACAGCTTGCTGAAAAGTTGCAATTGCTCAGAAAACAGAAAAATGTTAGTCAGCTTGAAGTGTCAAATTATCTTGATTTAACAGTTGGAGCGTATCAAAATTATGAAAACGGCAGACGTGAAGCAAATTATGAAACATTGACAAAACTTGCAATTTTTTTCGGAGTTACTACTGACTACCTTCTGGGACTTGAAGAAAAAAAAGACCCCATCGAAACAATTGCAAGCACATTCAAGTTGAGCAACGCTTCTAAGGCTATCCTTGCTGCTTATTTGTATATGGATGAAGCTGACAGAGCAAGGCTTTTTGAAGCTGTACAGAAGCTTACGAATGCCGCTGACAAAAATCAGTAAAAAAATATCCGTTCTGTGCTGCCAACACCGAACGGACACTAGAGAATATGTTTTCATATGCTTTACTCACATTATAGCATATTCTCTCCTAAAAGTCAAGCATAAAGGAGGATTTTTTCATATGCTTTTTACCATAAACAAGCAAACAATATCGCAAGCAATTCACTTGCTCCATTCAGACGACGAACTGTTTGAAATCCGTCTGATTAACGGAAGTTACAATGCAAGTGGCTACTTTACTAATGCTGATACGGCTATCAAAGCATTGGAACACTATCAGGCAGGGTACAATAAACAGGAACTTGCCAAAAAGTCAAACATCTTCATCACGCTGAATCCAGTCAATTTTGACTGTTATTCCAGAAATCAGCATGACAGGTTTATTGAAAGTATCAAGCCAACAACCAAAGATGATGAAATCACCGCTTTACATTGGCTGTTGATTGATTTAGACCCGAAACGTATTTCAGGTGTCAGTAGTTCAGATACGGAACAGCAAAAGACTTTCAGAAAAGCAAAAGAAGTATATGAGTTCTTGCGTGAACGTGGATGGAAAGAACCCATCAGAGCCATGAGTGGAAACGGAACGCACTTGTTATATCGTTTCGATTGCCCCAATACATCGGAATACACAAGCTTATGGGAAAATGCCCTGAAAGTATTACATGAAAAGTTCAGTGATGATAGTGTTGACATTGACACAACTGTTTTTAATCCTGCAAGAATCTGTAAGTTATGGGGTACAAAAGCCCAAAAGGGAGCAGACACATCAGAAAGACCACACAGAATGTCGTATATTTGGGAGACTACCCCACAACAAATTGAAATCAATGACATTGCTGTGATGAAATCCTTGATAGATGAACTTTCACCAGCAACAGAAAACACAGCTCCAGCAGTTCAACGTTCCGCATCACAACGAACAACACAAAATTTCAATTCTTCATCATCCAAATTTGACCTTCCATCTTTCATTGAAAAGTATCAAATACCCGTCAGAAATGTGGAAACAGACAAGGGAGTAACAAAGTACATTCTGGAACATTGCCTGTTTGATGAGACACACGGAAATAAAGATGCAGCCATTATCCAACAGGCTGACGGTACAATTGGATATAAGTGTTTCCATGCTCATTGTGCGGACAAGCACTGGAAAGATGTCAGACTACTGTATGACCCAGATGCTTTTGAAAACAAACGCAGACAGGAGCGAAAGAAACGCTATGTCTCCCCTTATAATGTGGATGGAACAGGAGCATTGACAATTAAGAATCTGACGGCATATCTGGAAAAGAATGGTCTTTCTGTTACATATGATGAAATCATCCGTGATTACACATTCTCAGGGTTCAAAGGTGAATCACCCGAACATTTGAAAGAAGTCGCACCAGATTTGATTTATGACGAACTCCAATTTGAACTCAAAGGATGCACTCAGGAGAAAATCGCAAGATTCTTGACTGTCATTGCCACCAGAAACAAGGTCAATCCCATCAGAACTATGATTGAAAATACTGTTTGGGATGGTGTAGACCGTTTGGAGCAGATTTATACTATGTTTCAGATTGACAAAGAAGATACCATGAGCAGGACTTTATTCAGAAAGTGGAGTATGCAGGCGATTGCTGGACTGTACAACACTTATGAAAATCCCTTTTCCCTTGATATTGTACTGGTGTTTCAAGGCGCACAAGGCATTGCAAAAACTCGTTTCTTCGAACATTTAGCAATGAGTCACCTATATTTTGGTGAAGGTTATTCCGTAGACACAAGAAACAAAGATGACGTCATTCAAGTTACTGGTAACTGGATTGTGGAATTAGGAGAAATCGGCTCTACGATGCGGAAAGACATGGACAGCCTGAAAGCTTTCCTTACAAAATCAATGGACGAATTTCGTACACCATATGGCAGAGCCGCTCTGAAATACCCAAGAAGAACAAGCTTTGTCGGAACTGTCAATGATGTGAAGTATCTAATTGATGAAACTGGAAACAGAAGATTTGCAACCATCCAAATTAAAGAAGGGGTAGAATTGGACTATGATACTCAGATTGCCCCATTTAACAGTTTGCAGTTCTGGGCGCAGATATACAGTATTGTGCAGAATGAATTGAAAAAGGGTGCTACCATTGGCGGATGCTTCAGATTGACTTCTGTCGAAAAGAAGGAATTGGAACAGCGTAATTCTGAATTCGTTAAGCCCTTAAAAGGTGAGGAAGAAGTTCTTGACATTTTGGAACGTCTTGAACATATGAATCCAGATTATATTGAATATAAGTGGGTTACAATAACTGAATTTAAAGATATGTATTCATCGTTAAGTAAGTATAGTGCTGTACAAATTGGACGTGTTCTCGCAAAACTAGAAATACCAGAAATGATAAAAAAAGTACACGGGAAAGCAGTAAGGCTTAAAAAGCTTCCGTACCAAAAAAATTCTGTTGTATAGAATGGTTACGGTTACAGATATACACAAAAGAGTTGCAGATGTAAAATCATCTGTAACCTTTTTTTATTTTGGGGGTAAAAGTTACAGATTTAGAGATTACGGTTACAGATGTTATCTGTAACCAACTTAAAGCACTATTTTTAGCCTTTTTTTATGTATTTTGAAAGTGTTGGTTACAGATTAAAAATACACATCTGTAACCTATAAAAAGTGCTATATATAGCGATTATATCAATGTTGGTTACAGATGTTTTGAAAAAAATCCCTAGTAGTATAGAACTTAGTCAACACTTTCCAGAAATGGTTGACTAACGTTTGGGAAAGTATAGGAAAAATAACATACATCTGTAACCATGATATTATTTTCACCTATATTTCGCTATAAACGTGAGTTACAGATGTGTATTTGGATATGTAACCATCTGCAACCATTCAAAACGATACACTTTGTCACTAAAAAAAGTCATTTTGTGGTTTGTCTAACAAGCGTACCCTTGACAGATTTCTGAACACCTGTTCAAAACTGTTTCAAATAAATCGAAATTGATATTGACATATATTTTGAAACATGATAAAATTAAATCAAACGGATTTTTGAAAGGATGTGCTAAAAAATGGCAGAACCAGATAAGAGAAAGACCTACATAGGCTATGTCCGTGTATCCAGTGCAGACCAGAACGAGGCTCGACAACTCAAAGCCTTGGAAGACTTCGGGCATCCGATACACAGAACCTTTATCGACAAGTGCAGTGGCAAGACCTCTGACCGTCCAGAACTGAAGAAGATGCTCGACTATGTGCGTGATGGGGACGTTGTTGTTGTTAGTGAGTATGCCAGACTTGCAAGAAGTAGTGCTGATATGCTCAGAATCGTGAATGAGTTGCAGGAAAAGGGCGTTGAGATTATCAGTCTTCGGGAACAGCTCGACACCACTACCCCACAAGGAAAGTTTATGCTGACGGTGTTTGCAGGATTGGCAGAGTTGGAGCGAGAAACCATTCTGGAGCGACAGCGTGAGGGTATCGCCATAGCCAAAGCACAGGGCAAGTATAAGGGCAGACAGCCCATCCCTGTGGATGAGGACAAATTCAGGGCTGAGTGTGCAAAGTGGAGAGCTGGAGAACAGACAGCAAAGGCAACCATGAAGAAGTTAGGCATGAAACCGAATCGGTTCTATCGAAAAGTGAAAGAATTTGGAATATAGAAAAATACACGCTTTACGCTTCTAAAGTCTAAAGTGTACATTATAATTGACTTCTGTTCGTCTTTCTGGTACAATAATAGTGAGGTGATTTTTATGGCAAAAGAATTTAACATCACAGGAACTTGCTACCCAGAAGAACATTACATGGTGAATCTGGACAGTCGACTTGCTCAAATAAAGCAAATGGTTGATGCAGGAAAGTATTTTTCTATCAATAAGGGTAGGCAATATGGTAAAACTACTACTTTGAGAGCGTTGGAAGAATATTTGAGTGAAGAATATATTGTAGTTAGTATGGATTTTCAACTTCTCAGTTATGATGATTATCAAAGTGCAGGGGCGTTTGTTAAGGCTTTTTCTCGTGAATTGTGGCAAATGAAAGATTGTCGAAAGTGCATGAGTGAAGAAATCCAGCATGATATAAAAAGTATGAAGAAAATTGGCAATGAAATAAAATATTCGCTTTCGGATTTGTTTAGTGTTCTTAGTGATTGGTGTGGCGAAACGGAAAAGCCTGTTGTTCTGATGATTGATGAAGTAGACCAAGCATCAAATAATCAAATATTCATTGATTTTTTATCGCAACTTAGAGGATATTATCTGAAACGGAATAAGAAATCAATGTTCCAGTCTGTAATTCTTGCTGGAGTGCATGACATCCGCAATTTGAAACTCAAAATCAGACCAGACTCAGAACACAAACATAACAGTCCTTGGAATATTGCTACTGACTTTGATGTACAAATGAATTTTTCTCCCAAAGACATTGCCGGAATGTTAGAAGAATATGAATCTGATTATCATACAGGAATGAATATTTCCGAAATGGCTCAGATGATTTATGATGATACCTCTGGTTATCCTGTTTTGGTATCTTCATTTTGTTGTTTGATGGATAAAAAAATAGCAGGGACAGAAAAATTTCCTACAAAATCAGATGCATGGACGAAAGAGGGCTTTTTGAAAGCTGAAAAAATCTTGTTGACAGAAAAGACTCCATTGTTTGAAAGCCTGATTGACAAACTCAAAGATAATGAAAATCTTCGTAATCTTCTGTATCGGATTTTGTTTGATGGTAGGAGCATTCCATACAATGCTGATAATGATGCAATTGATGTTGCAACTATGTATGGATTTGTAACGAATCGGAACGGACAGCTTGCGGTCTTCAACAGAATTTTTGAAACTAGAATCTATGAATGGTTTCTCTCCATGGAGCTGACCAGTGGCAATGATTTCTCTGGAGGGAACAAGAATCAGTTTGTTGAGAATGGCAGGCTGAATATGGAACGGGTTCTTGAAAAATTTGTGGTTGATTTTGATTTCATTTATGGCAGTCGTGATGATAAGTTCAAGGAAGAAGTTGGAAGAAGATTGTTCTTGTTGTATTTGAAACCTATTATCAATGGTACAGGATTCTATCATATTGAGTCAAGAACCAGAGATGAACGCAGGATGGATGTTGTTGTTGACTACGGAACGGAACAACACATCATTGAGCTGAAAATTTGGCATGGTGAGCAGTATAATTCTGATGGTGAAAAGCAGTTGTCTGATTATTTGGATTACCATCATCTGAAGAAAGGCTATCTCCTGACTTTCAATTTCAATCAAAAGAAAGAGACTGGTGTCAAGCGTGTGCAGTATGGTGATAAAGAACTGATAGAAGCAACGGTGTGAAATACATAGAAAACAAAACCAGCCAGCAAGCTCGGTAACTTGTCCGTACATTTTTGAAAAATGACTGCCAAATTCCATGACTTGTTAGAGGGCTTCCACCCCTAAGACCCCGAAAAAAATTGCAAAGGGTTACAGGGAAAATCCCTGAAAAAAAATTAGCAATGCAAGGGAACAAATTTTGATATTTGTAGCCCTGCATTGCCATGCTTGCTGGTATTGTTTCGTCCTAAATTTTTTTGAGTAAAAAACACTCCCAGCAAGCAAGTACTTTGTGGCGACAATCTCGCACAAACTACGGAAAACAACTATAACAAGATATAGTTGTTTCGGGAAAAATAAAAAAGTCCGGAAGAAGTCAGACTCCCTCCGGATTTTTTTCAACTTTTCAACAGGCTTTCAACAAGCTGGCATCAATGTTCCAGCATAAGTCTTTCCGTCAACATTCATGGTCACATCAACACTCTCACTTGTGATGGTGTTGGAATCAATCACTACATCTGACAGAGCAGGAGCTTTCAGTTCTGGCTCATCTTCTACGATGTTACTTGTAACGGATGCATACCTATTATAATAGGTATAGGCATAGCTCGCTCGTCTTGCCTTTGCTGTTTCGGATTGGTCAGCAGGATTTTCAAATTGTGTCATGACCATATCAGATGCAGTTCTGACATCTGTTGCAGTTTGCAAGCAAAAATAAATTCTTGGATAATCCTTTTCCAATTCATTGAGTAAAAAATCAATCTGCATTTCCGCATCACCGATTGACTTTCTGGTAGACTGAGCATACTCCCAAAGTGACTGTTTCCGTTTCCAATAAGTCCACTGTGCCAGACCATAACCAGCGGAATCATGCACGAAATTTTTGTATTTTCCGCTGTCAACTGCCTGAGTATAGCCTTCATCAGAGTAACCAAGAGATTTTTCATAACTATTTTGCAAGTTATTTGGTCTAAGAGCGGATTCTGCATAAAGGTTTCCCATCAGACCAGCGACACCAGCAGGGGAAAATACTTTTACAATGCGACATATCCATTTTTACCAGCAACATTGATTGTTTTACCTGAACCGCCTACCGTACAGCCCACCAGAACCAATGCGCTTGTATCCAGCGTTCCAACGCTCATGCTGGCAAGTTGGGGGACAAATCCACCACCACGGAGAACGATGTTGCAATAATGAAATGAACCTTCAAAATTTGTAACTGTTTCACCATTTTTTACAGTAATATCCAGAGAACACCAATTCAATACGCTACTAGCAGCAATTACTTTCCAAATACCATGATTGGTTGACAATTGCATTGAAAATTGACAATGTTCGCAAACTGCGCCACGAATGCCCTGCACTTCAGTGCTAGTTGTAGAGGTACATTTCCAATTGTGAAAATTGACATCCGTGATGTTTTTGTTTGTCGTGCCATAAATCGCATAATTTCCTTGTATATTCACATTAGAAATAGAATGTCCGTTTCCATTCAGATTGCATTTGATTTGAAACGTGTTTACAACGTCGTACCCTTCCACCTCTGCATCCAAATCTGCCACAATCACTCCATCTGATACCAGATTCCCCAGAAAATTTGTGAAATCCTCCGCAGAATACAGCCTGTCTCCACTGATACTATCAAAAAATCCATAACTTACCATTATATCACCTTCCAATCTGAAAATGTTGGTATCAATTTATAACCGCTAGCATCTTCTGTTTCTGTGATTTCCGTGACAACTGCTGTACCTTCGATACCGTAACCATTGATAATGCTCACTTTGTCGCCAAGATAGTAGTCTTTTCCAAACTGATACATTTCCGTGTTGACAATCTCACCGGAAAATTCCTGTTTGACTTTAGATTGATAGATGTTATTCGTTGCCCTTTTTTCTAGCTCTGCTATCAAGGCATCATCTGTCAGTGCATCGGTATCAAGATTTTCGGATTGAATGTGCCGTTCATATAGGTCAATACCGGATGCTGTACGAACCGTCCCAGCAAAAATTCTGTCTTCTTTTTGTGCAGTTTCGACAGCTCCATTGAAGTAGTTCGTTGTATCATAAAGATACTCCGTTTTTCCAAGGTTATCAAGTTCCCCTGAAAAAATGACTTTACCTGTTCGGTCAGTTCCTAGATAGGGCTGCATCGTAAACATCGTGCCGGAAAATTCCAGACTGAAACCCATATGATAGGATTGACACACGTTGACTATCGTTTCCAGTAAATTTTCGAGATAAAAAGACTGCTGAACCATTTCTTCCATACCGATAAGATGCCCTGTTGCTAGGAAAGGTATCACTCGTTCTGGTGTTCCGTTCCAGATGGCATTCCCATAAACTAGCGAAATCACAACGTTATCCGGTGCAAAATTATCATAGGTAGGCTCTGTCAGTACCAAACGTTGGGAAAGGATACACTCTGCCGAACGTCCCGAAATAATGAGCCTGTCCCCTTCTTCAGGGTCAGTTGTAAGCTGAATCGATTCCACTTTCATTGCCGTTTTGAGTTCATCTTCTTTGGTTAAGAATGTCAGACCATACAGAAACAGGCTGAATAATTCCTCTGTCGCTGGTAAATATAACTCGAATTCTCCGCACTCCTGAAAACGCCTAATCCAAATAACAGAAATCGCATAGTCAATCAGAGCGACAGTCTGAAAGCCCTTTTCGTTGGTATACTTCCACACATAAATATTCAATACTACACTCCCCCGAACTGCTCAACCACTGTGAACAAAATCTTGACAAATTCTTGACCTGTTGCCACTCGAAAAGTAAACTCATTCGCACCAGCTGCCAACTGAAACCACTTTGAACCTACTGCACGATACAAAAGCAAGTTGATTTCTTGATTATCACGTTTAACGACGCATTTTTTGTTTCCGGTTGTGCTGTCAATGGTGATGATATCCCCTGCCTGAAAATCATAGTCAATCCCAAACCATTCCTGTGTAGTCGTGTTATAAATTCGCAGTCCGTACATAAAACCAGACACAGATACTTTCATCACACAGCCACATTTCACATCACCATTATTCTGGATGGTACAGAATGGCATTTCTTGAATCTCTGAAATGGGAATCGGCTGCCCCACTTCAATTGCAAATGGAAATTCAAACAGTTTCACAGTCTGTGAAAGCTCTTCTTGAATGGCTGTCAAACCCTCAAAATAGGGTTGAGGGCAAATAATTGAGATTTGTATTTCTTCCTGTTGACTAAATAAATCACCACCGACAACTTCAATCCAGCCGGAAATTTTGACACTTCGATTCTCATTCTGGAAGTATACAGTACATTTTGACTTAATGGGAAAAATTTGATAAAGATGTTGCCGATTTCTCTCAATGTCGCCGTCAAGTACAATGTCAATCACAATATTCCGCATTTGCAAATGTTGTGAATTATAATATGCTCCGTCTGTAATTCCTTCACTTGTGTTCGACTTCTGCAAGTCCTTCCTCAGTTTGACTGAGGTCGTTTAGAATATCATCAAAATCCCGAGCATTTCCTTCACCGTCGGCAAGGTCAATGTTGTTTTTCTGAACGACTTCTCCAGTTTTCCGCATAGTTTGTTTTAATCCGTCAAAAACTTCTTTGAGAGATTTCAGGCTACCATCTGCATTGGCTATAACGGTTTCCCCCGTTACAACAGCTTGATATGTTCCCTCTTGTGCATTTGTATAGTTTTCTTGGGCATTTACTAAATCAGCTTGCAAATCAGCGTGTTTCCTTTGAACATCAGCAAGTTTATTTTGTTCTTTTTCCAAATTGTTCAATGCCTGCTGTGCCTGTGAAGAACTTTCCCCATATTTTGCAACTGCATTATTATAGGCAATCTGCTTGTTTTCCACATCAAGCATTTTGTTGCTAACAGCTGTTTGAGATTTTTGCAAGGCTTCACTTACGCTGTTTAGTGCTTTTTCAGCTTTTTCGATTTCCTCAGGGTTAAAAACTTTTTTCATTTCGGTATTAGCAAGCCCTAGATTTTGCATTGCAAGAGCTTTTGTTGGTGGTGCTTTGTTTGGTGGTGCTGGTGCGATTGTTGGAGCTATGACTGCAACACAAAAAGCAAAGAAACGCACTTTTTATTTCATCATTTCCTATACCGCATCAGACAACGGAGAAGAAAAATTCATTACATTTGAAGATACAAGATTGTACAAAGGTGCAAAGCTAGCAAAGAAGTTGAGAGAGCTTGCTAATATTACACCGCCTGCCAATCACACAAAATTATAAAAAATTATTTCTCCCCTGCTCCGGCTCATTAGAACCGGAGCTTTCATTTTTCTGATTTACATAGCACTTTCTTTTACATCAGCTCCATTGGCTAACGCTATCCCTGTTGCCATCCAAATAACCTTTTGTGCTTCTTCCTCTGGTAGTCTGCTAAGTGCCTGAATAAAACAAACCAAATCAGAGGGAGCAACACCAAACTCTCTACAAGCCTGTTCAACAGCTAATACTTTCTCATTTTCCATATCTATTCACCTCCTTTTGTAGTGTTGTTTTTACATTTTTTTCTTCTTACACTCTTATAATAGCACACTTTGTATTATAAGTCAACAATTTAAACTACAATTTGTAGCTTTTACCAAAAAAACGACATTCTTTTTGTGAAATACAAATAAAATGCATTTTTTTCAAGACTACATATTGACAAACACTACAAAATGTAGTATAATGTTAGAGAAAGGAGGAATTACAATGCCCAAAATCAACAAACCCAAAAATACAGCCATCCAAGAACAGCTTGCTGAAAAGTTGCAATTGCTCAGAAAACAGAAAAATGTTAGTCAGCTTGAAGTGTCAAATTATCTTGATTTAACAGTTGGAGCGTATCAAAATTATGAAAACGGCAGACGTGAAGCAAATTATGAAACATTGACAAAACTTGCAATTTTTTTCGGAGTTACTACTGACTACCTTCTGGGACTTGAAGAAAAAAAAGACCCCATCGAAACAATTGCAAGCACATTCAAGTTGAGCAACGCTTCTAAGGCTATCCTTGCTGCTTATTTGTATATGGATGAAGCTGACAGAGCAAGGCTTTTTGAAGCTGTACAGAAGCTTACGAATGCCGCTGACAAAAATCAGTAAAAAAATATCCGTTCTGTGCTGCCAACACCGAACGGACACTAGAGAATATGTTTTCATATGCTTTACTCACATTATAGCATATTCTCTCCTAAAAGTCAAGCATAAAGGAGGATTTTTTCATATGCTTTTTACCATAAACAAGCAAACAATATCGCAAGCAATTCACTTGCTCCATTCAGACGACGAACTGTTTGAAATCCGTCTGATTAACGGAAGTTACAATGCAAGTGGCTACTTTACTAATGCTGATACGGCTATCAAAGCATTGGAACACTATCAGGCAGGGTACAATAAACAGGAACTTGCCAAAAAGTCAAACATCTTCATCACGCTGAATCCAGTCAATTTTGACTGTTATTCCAGAAATCAGCATGACAGGTTTATTGAAAGTATCAAGCCAACAACCAAAGATGATGAAATCACCGCTTTACATTGGCTGTTGATTGATTTAGACCCGAAACGTATTTCAGGTGTCAGTAGTTCAGATACGGAACAGCAAAAGACTTTCAGAAAAGCAAAAGAAGTATATGAGTTCTTGCGTGAACGTGGATGGAAAGAACCCATCAGAGCCATGAGTGGAAACGGAACGCACTTGTTATATCGTTTCGATTGCCCCAATACATCGGAATACACAAGCTTATGGGAAAATGCCCTGAAAGTATTACATGAAAAGTTCAGTGATGATAGTGTTGACATTGACACAACTGTTTTTAATCCTGCAAGAATCTGTAAGTTATGGGGTACAAAAGCCCAAAAGGGAGCAGACACATCAGAAAGACCACACAGAATGTCGTATATTTGGGAGACTACCCCACAACAAATTGAAATCAATGACATTGCTGTGATGAAATCCTTGATAGATGAACTTTCACCAGCAACAGAAAACACAGCTCCAGCAGTTCAACGTTCCGCATCACAACGAACAACACAAAATTTCAATTCTTCATCATCCAAATTTGACCTTCCATCTTTCATTGAAAAGTATCAAATACCCGTCAGAAATGTGGAAACAGACAAGGGAGTAACAAAGTACATTCTGGAACATTGCCTGTTTGATGAGACACACGGAAATAAAGATGCAGCCATTATCCAACAGGCTGACGGTACAATTGGATATAAGTGTTTCCATGCTCATTGTGCGGACAAGCACTGGAAAGATGTCAGACTACTGTATGACCCAGATGCTTTTGAAAACAAACGCAGACAGGAGCGAAAGAAACGCTATGTCTCCCCTTATAATGTGGATGGAACAGGAGCATTGACAATTAAGAATCTGACGGCATATCTGGAAAAGAATGGTCTTTCTGTTACATATGATGAAATCATCCGTGATTACACATTCTCAGGGTTCAAAGGTGAATCACCCGAACATTTGAAAGAAGTCGCACCAGATTTGATTTATGACGAACTCCAATTTGAACTCAAAGGATGCACTCAGGAGAAAATCGCAAGATTCTTGACTGTCATTGCCACCAGAAACAAGGTCAATCCCATCAGAACTATGATTGAAAATACTGTTTGGGATGGTGTAGACCGTTTGGAGCAGATTTATACTATGTTTCAGATTGACAAAGAAGATACCATGAGCAGGACTTTATTCAGAAAGTGGAGTATGCAGGCGATTGCTGGACTGTACAACACTTATGAAAATCCCTTTTCCCTTGATATTGTACTGGTGTTTCAAGGCGCACAAGGCATTGCAAAAACTCGTTTCTTCGAACATTTAGCAATGAGTCACCTATATTTTGGTGAAGGTTATTCCGTAGACACAAGAAACAAAGATGACGTCATTCAAGTTACTGGTAACTGGATTGTGGAATTAGGAGAAATCGGCTCTACGATGCGGAAAGACATGGACAGCCTGAAAGCTTTCCTTACAAAATCAATGGACGAATTTCGTACACCATATGGCAGAGCCGCTCTGAAATACCCAAGAAGAACAAGCTTTGTCGGAACTGTCAATGATGTGAAGTATCTAATTGATGAAACTGGAAACAGAAGATTTGCAACCATCCAAATTAAAGAAGGGGTAGAATTGGACTATGATACTCAGATTGCCCCATTTAACAGTTTGCAGTTCTGGGCGCAGATATACAGTATTGTGCAGAATGAATTGAAAAAGGGTGCTACCATTGGCGGATGCTTCAGATTGACTTCTGTCGAAAAGAAGGAATTGGAACAGCGTAATTCTGAATTCGTTAAGCCCTTAAAAGGTGAGGAAGAAGTTCTTGACATTTTGGAACGTCTTGAACATATGAATCCAGATTATATTGAATATAAGTGGGTTACAATAACTGAATTTAAAGATATGTATTCATCGTTAAGTAAGTATAGTGCTGTACAAATTGGACGTGTTCTCGCAAAACTAGAAATACCAGAAATGATAAAAAAAGTACACGGGAAAGCAGTAAGGCTTAAAAAGCTTCCGTACCAAAAAAATTCTGTTGTATAGAATGGTTACGGTTACAGATATACACAAAAGAGTTGCAGATGTAAAATCATCTGTAACCTTTTTTTATTTTGGGGGTAAAAGTTACAGATTTAGAGATTACGGTTACAGATGTTATCTGTAACCAACTTAAAGCACTATTTTTAGCCTTTTTTTATGTATTTTGAAAGTGTTGGTTACAGATTAAAAATACACATCTGTAACCTATAAAAAGTGCTATATATAGCGATTATATCAATGTTGGTTACAGATGTTTTGAAAAAAATCCCTAGTAGTATAGAACTTAGTCAACACTTTCCAGAAATGGTTGACTAACGTTTGGGAAAGTATAGGAAAAATAACATACATCTGTAACCATGATATTATTTTCACCTATATTTCGCTATAAACGTGAGTTACAGATGTGTATTTGGATATGTAACCATCTGCAACCATTCAAAACGATACACTTTGTCACTAAAAAAAGTCATTTTGTGGTTTGTCTAACAAGCGTACCCTTGACAGATTTCTGAACACCTGTTCAAAACTGTTTCAAATAAATCGAAATTGATATTGACATATATTTTGAAACATGATAAAATTAAATCAAACGGATTTTTGAAAGGATGTGCTAAAAAATGGCAGAACCAGATAAGAGAAAGACCTACATAGGCTATGTCCGTGTATCCAGTGCAGACCAGAACGAGGCTCGACAACTCAAAGCCTTGGAAGACTTCGGGCATCCGATACACAGAACCTTTATCGACAAGTGCAGTGGCAAGACCTCTGACCGTCCAGAACTGAAGAAGATGCTCGACTATGTGCGTGATGGGGACGTTGTTGTTGTTAGTGAGTATGCCAGACTTGCAAGAAGTAGTGCTGATATGCTCAGAATCGTGAATGAGTTGCAGGAAAAGGGCGTTGAGATTATCAGTCTTCGGGAACAGCTCGACACCACTACCCCACAAGGAAAGTTTATGCTGACGGTGTTTGCAGGATTGGCAGAGTTGGAGCGAGAAACCATTCTGGAGCGACAGCGTGAGGGTATCGCCATAGCCAAAGCACAGGGCAAGTATAAGGGCAGACAGCCCATCCCTGTGGATGAGGACAAATTCAGGGCTGAGTGTGCAAAGTGGAGAGCTGGAGAACAGACAGCAAAGGCAACCATGAAGAAGTTAGGCATGAAACCGAATCGGTTCTATCGAAAAGTGAAAGAATTTGGAATATAGAAAAATACACGCTTTACGCTTCTAAAGTCTAAAGTGTACATTATAATTGACTTCTGTTCGTCTTTCTGGTACAATAATAGTGAGGTGATTTTTATGGCAAAAG
>Ga0326511_10001467_pt1 | contig 19491 bp, 37 predicted proteins | sample 0_2496_0518_D_FD_203701 | JGI IMG/M metagenome (GOLD analysis project Ga0326511, IMG submission 203701) | Bovine rumen microbial communities from UC Davis, California, United States - 0_2496_0518 | ecosystem: Host-associated > Mammals > Digestive system > Stomach > Rumen | place: USA... | reverse complement strand
TAATTAATAGATGGTAAAATGGTGAGTGAGGTCTGCGCCCCGCTCGGTACCCATACGGTGTTTATTTTTGTCGTTACCGTTTCCCAGACTTATTATGTCTTCTCAAAATCCCGCTCGGTGACCGAACGGCCATAGCGCACGAAAAAAGCTCCAGTAAAAACTGGAGCTTTTACTTTTCCACTCTCCTGGTTAGTCCTGTAGAGCTGTAGTTAATTAGAAATATAAAAAGAAGACCAGGTCTTCACCTGGTCTTCTTCGCGTGGCAAATTTACTTAAGTGCATTCAGCCATGCCTTAATTACATCATCGTCTGTTGGTGCGTTCTTTGCTGCTTTCTCGATGGTATTCAGCATCTCCAGAGTTGAATCGCATGCGCCAATCACCAAGTCGGTGACGTCTTTAAGATCGTTCTCTGTTCTCTTGACGCCATAATACTTCTCCAAAAACTCAAGCAATCCAGTGACTACAGCCTCTGCCTCTGTTCTCTTCTGGCTGGCCTTAGTCTGCTCTTCTGAATACTCTGCGATAGCTGCGTTGATCTCATCTGCCATCTTCTGGGCGATCGCGCTCGCATCGGCCCCATCGCGAAGCTGCGCCAAAATCTCTTCTTTTGTAAACATATGCATATGCTCCTTTTATTTATTTTCTTACAATTATATTATACTAAATTTTTTTATATATGTCAAGAAGGTGCGCGGGACCCGCTCGGCGACCGATCGGAGTTACGTGGTGATCGGAAGCCATATGGAAGCCGAGCGCCATCCGATCGGGGCCCGGTCATTTCGGGAATTGACGCGCTCATCCGACAGGCCCACTTTTGCCCGCAAAATTTGCCCATATGGTACCCGAGCGGAAACTCGGCTCCGCACGCCCGCGCGCGGGCCGGAAAATTAGCCCGGCCACACGATTTTTAACCCGGGCGCAAAAAAGAGTCGAGGTTTATTTTACCTCGACCCATTTACCAGTACACCAGTCACCTTCTAAATGCCAGATAGAAAAATCAGTGTGTTTAACAATGTAGGTATTCGTATCGTCTTTAATTACGAAATCACCATTCGCATTACCCTGAATGGAACAGAAAGTCACAAAGTAAGGAAGTTTCTTTTTCAGCTGATACAGCACTTCTTCCAAATCACAAAACCAAACAGAATACATCCTACACCCCCTTAATAAGTATCAAGGCCCATCATTTCTGCCTCTTCTTCGCTGACCTGTCCAAGGCACTTAACCTTTTCATTCGGGAACAGTTCGCGCACGTATTTCTTGTGGTCGATTGCATCTGCGTTTTCAAGTTCTGTAAAAAATTCTTCGCCGCAAAGGTCGCTGTCTTCATCTTCAATAGTCCACCAGTAAGTCGTCCACATAGTTTTCATTTCCTTTCTTTTGATGTATTCATTATAGCACATCTGCAAGTGTTTGTCAAGCACTTTTTTAAAAAAATTTGCCCGGGCCGCAAGCGAACAAACGTTCGCTCACAGCACCTCTCTCGCTCTTTTCGCCTGCTTTTCTCCTTATTCTACATAGCTATTATAAATCGTAACGTGCAGAGGGCAACGCTTGATAATGGGAATGTCCTCAGCTTTCATGTCGTCCCAAAACTCAAAAATTCTATCATCCGTGTAGTGGTTTCTCTCAATGATGATTCCGCACTTACACTCTTTGATGAACCGCTGAATATCTTCTATCGTATTAAAATTTCTGATTCTGTACCAGTAGTCATCGCTGGCTTTCGTCACAAGCACTGTCATTGTTTTGTATCTCCTTCATTTGATGGCTTTATTATAGCACACTCGCAAAGGTTTGTCAATACCTTTTTTGAAAAAAAATTGCGCCCGGGCCGAACTCCGACCGCTTAGCAGTCGAAGTCGTAGCATCCCATGTAGGGGTTATAGCCGCACTCATCAACATCATCTTCCCAATCTTCGGGGTCTTCCTCATCTTCATTGGAGTCCTCAAAGGTTTTCTCCCAGCAGGTGGGGCAGATACCAGAGACGAGCATCTCACGCTCATCAGCCGTAAGATAGGGGAACGCATCCTGAACGAGTGCGCCATCAAAAGACCAATCAAAATAGTCCTCTTCATTGACAGCGATTTCGTTAGCGTGACCGCAGATGGGGCAAGCGGTAACAATAGTGACTTCCTTACGATTTTCTTTCATGGTTTTTATCTCCCTTTCTTTTGATGACTTAATTATAGCATAACCGCAAGCATTTGTCAAGAGTTTTTTTGAAAAATTTTCGGCCCGGGCCCGCTTCACCGCAATGAAGCGGCAAAGCGTTCCTTTGGTTAAAGTTTCGCTAACTGTGCGAGATGGACTTCAGCCCTGTATCTTGCGCCCCTTTGTACGATTTAGTCGACTTTACGTACTCGGTTAATGAACCTCAGTTTGCAAGGCTTGCCCCAAAGGGGTGAGGGCTTAGCCCTCAACCGCCTTGAAGTAGGTTACACGCTTCTCGGTGTACTTCTCAGCGACACCGCTTTCGACCAACTGCTTCAGCAGAGCAGAGCACTTCTGACCGCTGATGCCAACGGCTTCAGAGATTTCCTTGCACTGCTTGCCCTCAGAGGTGAGAACCGCAAGGATTTCGGACTTGACGCCCTCGTTCTCACGCTGAACCTTGGTGGGCTTGCGCTCGCCGCTTGCACGCTTCACAAGCTGAGCCTTGAGAGCCTGCAGCTTCTCGATGGTTTCCTCGGTAAGAGTTCCGTTGATAGCGTTCTCGATTGCGTTCACATAAGTCATTTTCGTCATAGTATTTTCCTTTCTGGTGTTTAGGATTTTCCTTTCCTCATCTTGTGCCTTTATTATAGCACACTTTCTTGTGTTTGTCAAGGGTTTTTTGAAATTTTTTTTATTTTTTTTGAAGCAATTCTTTTTTCTCTTGCTCCCTTGACTGTACCTTTATTATAGCACACCTTGTGGAGTTTGTCAAGGAGTTTTTTAATTTTTTTTGAGATTTCCATGCTCAGTTGAGATTTACTTTCTCTCCCCTTGACATTATGTATTATAACACAGACCCTTTTAAATGTCAAGTGTTTTTTGAAAAAAATTTAAAAATTTTTTTAGTTAGGCACGGCTAACCGTGCCCGGGCAAACCCGAACAGGTGTGCGGATTACTCCGCCCACCTTGGGAAGCACTTGTCATGCTTGCAGTCAAACTGATGTTCATTCTTTGTGAAACGCTTGTGAGTAGCAAGGCAAGCAAGGAAAATCTGCATTTCAATCTTGCTATCCTCTAAAGCGGTGTGCTCTTCTGAATACTGAGGATTTCCAGTGATGTAAGCAAAAATCGCTTCCGCTGAAGTCGCTACACTTCTTCCAGAAGAAGAACGCAAGCCATTCTCACGGCAGAACTTTGCATACTTCTTAACATGGGTGATAGTCTGTAAAGCCATTAAATAAATGTCGATGAACTCTCTGTTTTCAATCAGCTTGGCGCAAGAAGTTTTTTCAAAGTCAAACGCTGAATTATAAGCCATCATGTATTTTACACCAAACAGATTGCAGATAGCGTCAACCGCCTCGATTGCGTGCGCTTCGGTATCAATCATAGTGATTTCACCGTTTGCAACCATTGACAGGTAGCGGTCAAAATTCTTCTTGGCATACTCGTCTTTATTAATCTCGTTGTAATGTTCAGCAATCAGATAGTTAAACGGAGCGATTACAGAGCCGTCACGATAATGAATAAAGCCAGCAAGATGATAAATACCTTTCGGATTAGCGGCTCCGCCAAAAGTCTCAGTGTCAAGTGTGCAATAAACAGTCTTAGTCATTTTTTTGTTTTCCTTTCTCTCTCTGTTTGATGAGTTAATTATAGCACATGAACCGCACTTTGTCAAGCGTTTTTTAAAAAAATTTTTTATTTTTTAGTTAGTCTGCGCGAACCCGCCCGGGCACACCCGCTCCAATCAATGATTGAAGCGAATGTACTGCTTGAGCCAGCTTTCGCCAAAATACTCTTTGAACTCTTCCTCATACTGCGGATAGCGCTCAAGAACAGTGATTTTTAAAATAGTATCCCAATCCAGGATAGCGCACCAATCGTGCTCCTTTTCCGCACACCCTTTAGTGAAGCGAAAAGTATCAAGGATAAAATCCATAGTTTCCTGCTTCTGGATAGCTTGCATCACATTAGACAGCCACACGAACTGAGAATCAAAAATAGGGGTAATGTCGAAATCGGTTACTCTTGTTCCGCTGATTTTAGGTTCAAACTGCATTTTGGTATCTCCTTTTCTTTTGATAAATCAATTATAGCACATGAATCACTATTTGTCAAGCATTTTTTTAAAAAAATTTGCGCCCGGGGCGCGAAAAAGTGCCATTTCTGGCACTTTTTCTTATTTTTTAGGGGGTCTGTGCTTAATTAAGGTGATGGAATAGTCATTTTCACCGACTAAAAGGGAAATTTCACGCTCTTTTTTAATGATTTCTACATCAAAACCATCAATTTTTGCCAGAAAATCAGCAATTTTTGCGATAATTTCTTCTTTTTCCTCATCGGGTTTCCGTTCACGCTTAACAGTACCGCTTGTTTTTCTTGTGCCTGTTTTCGTAGCCGCTTTCATGGCTTTCTTCTGGTCAGGCGTTAAGTCTGCATTGACTTCTTTTGAAGTCATCTTGTCAATGGCTTCATCTTCTTCAATGACAGAAATTGCTTCTTCACGGGTACAGCCTAAGTTTTTCATCAGCTCAGCAATTCTTTTTTCGTTCATGCGCTCAACTCCTTTCTTTTTTCTAAATACATTATACCAAATTTTTTCCAATTTGTCAAGTAGTTATTCGCACATTCCCGCTAAAATTTTTTCAAGGTTGCGTGCAAGCAGGCGATACTCTGCATACTTTTCACGCCAATTCCAGTCACGGCAATCCCAAAAATAATACTCAGCAAGGTCACAATAAGAACAATAAAGATTTACTAATTCATTAAACATAGGTTGTATCTCCCTTTCTTTTGATAGCATTATTATAACATGCTTTCAGAACTTTGTCAAGCGTTTTTTAAAAATTTTTTTTAGTTAGTCTACGCTAACTTTGCCCGGGCGCCACCCTGCGGGTCACCACTCCCACAGGGCTTTGCCACAAGAAAGAAAGGAGGAAACAATAAATAGAAGTCGAATGGAGGTGACGGGATTCGAACCCGCTTTCAAGAATTTGTGTCCTGCGCTATTGTCTTTCGACTTCGGCGGTGGCTGTTCCTTGCCACTCTCACCCCCATAGTGCGGTTTTAAGGGATAACCGCAAACCCTTTGCCGATTAGGCGATGGAGAAATAAGCCTTGCGCTTAATCTCTTCCCTCTTGACGAGTTCCGCCTTGACCAGAGCAGTCACCAGAGTAGCCGCTTTCTGATTCGAAGCGTCCGCCAGAGAAGCGACACCTGACATGATTTCAGTCACGGTGTGCTTTTCACCGTCAGCAAGGAACGCAAGGATGTCAGCCTTGATTCCCTCATTCGCTACCTGAGTTTTGGTAGGCTTGCGGTCGCCAGTGTTTCTCTTTTCGATAGAAGCCTTGAGAGCTTCCAGCTTGTCCATGACGACAGCCTTTTCCTCCTCAATACCGTCAAAGTGGTTCTCATTCAGTACCTGAAGAGCAAAGTCGATAGCGTTCACATAAGTCATTTTCGTCATAGTAGATTCCTTTCTTGCGGTAGGTCGCAACCCCTTTCTTTATCTTACATTGTTATTATAGCATACTCTGTGAAGTTTGTCAAGCCTTTTTTTGATTTTTTTTATTTTTTTTCGGGGAGCGGTGGGTGGCCAATCCCACCGCTTTTTCTCACTCTGTCCGCGTCCGCGTATCTACCCCTACCACCTTTTTTTGTCATAGCGCTGTGGCTTGCGCTTGCCTTGATACTCTCATCACTTTATTTCCCTTTCTGTGCTTTTATTATAGCACATTTCGTGATCGTTGTCAAGTGTTTTTTTAAATTTTTTTGAAGAACTTTTGATGTGAGTGGGCTACCAGATTTTCGTTCACATAGGCTCGCGCCACTAAGTGACCACCGCGTCTAGGAGTGTTCTGTCTCTCATCTCCTGACATTATGTATTATAGCACAGACCCCTTTAAATGTCAACCCCTTTTTGAAAAATTTTTAAAAAAATTTTCTTCGAATGTATGTTCGGGGCGCCCGGGCACAAAAAAGGGGCGGTCATTCAGACCACCCCGCAAGCCATCCATCATAGCGCACAGAGATAATTTCATCATCTTTAATTTCAGGGGTCTTTTTTGAGTCCATGATAACAGAAACGCAATCATTTACTGAAAAATCCTCAATCCCTTGAAACTGCCATAAGTTGCCGTTGAAATCTCTAAACGTTACCATGTCGTTTGCGTAAGAAGTTTCAACAATAACCCCACCCATTGAATACAGTTTGGGGGTCTCCGCAGTTTCCCGACCAAGCAGAATCCCGAAAATAGAGCCGACCATGAAAGCCAGAAGAATCAGTGCCATAGCAGTATAAGTCTTTTTCATTTTTTTATCTCCTTTTCTTTTGGTAATTATATTTTATCACAGATTGAACAATCTGTCAAGAGTTTTTTCAAAAGAATTTTATTTTTTCTTCTTGCTTTTCTTTTGAATTTTGCTTCCCACTTCTGGCGGTTCCGCACATGAACATACCGAGGGCAATTCAAATCCCAAGAGGTGTAATCAACAGCAGTAGCTTTTTTCATAGCGTCCATGGTTTTTCTTCCTTTCTCTTGATGGTTTAATTATAGTACTTTTCTATTGGTTTGTCAAGTCTTTTTTAAAAAATTTTTTTCGAACGTTCGTTCGAAAAAGCCCGGGCGCCCAACAGCGCCCCCTTAATCATTCCAGAGGGCGCCGTTAATTTCAGGCTTTTCAGTTAAGCAAAAAACAAAGATTTCCTTTTCAATCAGCACATCTTCGAGACCAGTGTGCTTTTCTTCAAATTCATTGTCACCAGTTAAAAACCTGTAAATAATTTCAGCGGTGTATCTGCGAGCCATGCGAGCGGTTAAGTAGTTATTATTCCAACAAAAATCAGAATAATTGTTGTTGCCTTTCAGCACTTCACGGCTCATTTTCAGAGTGTCCCAGATTTCAACCCCAAAGGGGAAAAAGTAGCGATATTTTGAAGCGGTTAAATATCGCTGAGTCAAATTTAATGAGCGATAGTCAAATCTTGCATTGTGTGCCATAACAATTTTCACATTGTTGCGCTTGACGCAATCAGCGAAAATGTTCTTGATAGAATGAAAAGTTTTCAGAGTTCTTGTGCCTGCCTTGATTTCGTCCCAATACTGAGGGATTTTTTCAGCGAAGTAAGCATAACTCATTAAATCTTTATCAAGAAAAATGTCAGCCACAACAAAGCTGTATTTTTCGTAAACAGTGCCGAGAATGTCAACGACCGCAAATCCTACATCATAGCAAATCGGGTCATCTAAAGAGTTAGTGGTTTCAGTGTCGATCACGATAAAACGGTCATTGAGTGTAAACATTATTTTTCCTTCCTTTCCTTTCGATGGCTTAATTATAGCATAGACCCTTTTATTTGTCAAGCATTTTTTTAAAAAATTTTTTAATTAGTCTCTGCTAACTGCGCCCGGACGGGTTAGCCCCAGCTAACCGAAGTTAGTTAGGGCAGAGGGATTTTACTCCCCCTTGCCCTTGCGGTGCTTGATTAACTTTACAGTGTAGCTTTCGCCTTCAAAAGTGAAGTGCATCTCCGCTTCAGTGGTCAGCGGTTCAACAGTTGCGCCCATGCCTTCCAGCAGAACACGATAGTTGTTAATCAACCGCTTTTTAGTTTCGTCAACCTTGCGCTCACGCTTGACAGTTCCAGCCTTGCGAGTACCTGTTTTTGTAGCACTCTTGACAGCCTTTTTCTGTTCTGCGGTGAGGTCTGCGTTGACTTCCTTGGAAGTCATGTGGTCGATTTCATCATCTTCCATAATAACCGCAATAGCTTCCTCACGCGTGCAACCGAGGTTTTTCATCAGACTTGCAATTCTTTTTTCATCCATGGTCTGTATCTCCTTTCCTTACATTAAAGAGTATACCATACCTTGTACCATTTGTCAAGCGTTTTTTCAAAAATTTTTTTCGAATGTTTGTTCGAGCGCACCCGGGCGCGCCCATGGGCACCACCCCATGGACGCTAAAAAAGAAAGGAGGAAACAACAAACAATAAACAAACAAGAGTGGGAAAGGTGGGAGTCGAACCCACAACGCTCCATGTTGGTTATTTTGGCGCTCAGCGACCGATTCAGCCATTCCCAAAAGGTGCGGTTTTAAGGGATAACCGCAAACCCTTTGCGAGTTACGCAAGGGAGAAGTACGCCTTGCGCTTGATTTCCTCACGCGTCACCAGTTCAGCCTTTACCAGTGCGGTTACAAGGGTTGCAACCTTCTGATTAGACGCTTCGGCGAGCGAGGGAACGCCGCTCATGATTTCAGTGACAGTGTGCTTCTCATCATCGGCAAGGAAAGCGAGGATGTCTGCCTTCAGACCCTCATTTGCCACCTGAGTCTTAGTGGGCTTGCGGTCAGCGGTGTTACGCTTCACGAGCGAGTCACGCAGAGCGGTGAGCTTTTCCTTGACAGCTTCATCAGCAACAACGTTCAGTGCAAAGTTAACAGCATCAACATAAGTCATCTTCGTCATGGTATCTATTCCTTTCTTTGGCGTTGGTCGCTATCCTTATCTTGTGCCTTTATTATAGCACATCTTTTGGAGTTTGTCAAGCCCTTTTTCAAATTTTTTTTATTTGGTTTGAGCGATTCCATTTCCTCTCGCACTTGACTCTCTCAACCTTGTGGCTTTATTATAGCACACTTTGTGGCTTTTGTCAAGGGGTTTTTTGAAATTTTTTCAATTTCTTTTGCCCTTGTCTCTCGAACTCAGAGGCGCGCTTCTCATTTTCTCTACCTCGCATCTCCCCTTGACATTATGTATTATAGCACACCTTACGGGAAAATGCAAGACGTAATTTTGCACAAAAAATTGGTCGAAAAATTGTGCAGAATACTACTTGACGCGAAAAACCGCGCGCCCCGGCCGTTGGCGCGCGGCCAAAATAAAATTGGGATTGCTTTTTAGCAATCCCAATCATAATCCCCGATGTACGGATTGAAACCCAATTCTAAATCAAAATCGGGTTCATCATCCTGAAAGTCCACATCATCCGTAAAGTGAAGCAGGATCTCGCCAGTCGTTGCGTCAATGACATCAACCTCATCGCCATTGCCCTCAACCCAGTTTTCCTGCACATAGTCAACAGCTTCATCCAGAACCTTAAAGGTAGCGACATCCTTACCCTGATTGCAAACCATAAATTCACCGCTCATCCAAAATTCACACTTCATTTTTTTAAATTCCTTTCTCTTTTTGATAATGCAATTATAGCACATTTCATTTGAAAAGTCAATAGTTTTTTAAAAAATTTTTGGGCCGGGCGCAAAAATGGCTTTCAAGAAAGCCATTTCAAATCCTCGATGATACTATTTACATCACGCGCAAGACCGCCCCACGCTTCTCTGTTCTGCTTTTCATCGTCAAACAGAATATCCATTTCAGAATGTCTAAAGGAATCCTTGCAAGTTCCATACGGAACAATATTAATCCGCCTAAAGGAAACACTCGGCAAATGAATTTTAAGCCAGCGCAGTTTTGCAACCGTTACAAGTTCATCGTATTCTGTAGTGGAATCCTTTGCCAACCATGAAATGATTTCTACATTGTATCCTCTCAGCTGGCACTTGTGAAGATAACGAGCCAAAAGAGAAAGGCTAACAAGGGGTTTTGCATTTTCATACGGAAAAGTGTTTCCCGCACGCAAATAGTCAAGCCAGTTTTCAACTCCATACAGGTCGCACAGTGTTCCATCCATGTCAAAGAAGATAGTTTTCATCTCGGTCCAAATTCCTTTCTTTCTTTCTACTGGTATTATACCAAATTTTTTCCAAATTGTCAATAGAAAGTTTGAAAAATTTTTGCCCGGGCCGACCTCTGCGGTGGGTCCCGTTCTCCGTCCACCGCAGAGGTCAAGGTTGCTTACGCAACCTTGAAATAAGCCTTCCGCTTCACTTCCTCACGGATAACCAGTTCAGCCTTGACAAGCTGAGTTACCAGAGTGGCAACCTTCTGGTTAGAAGCGTCAGCCAGAGACGGCACACCGCCCATAATCTCGGTTACAGTGTGAAGTTCACCGTCAGCAAGGAAAGCCAGAATATCAGCCTTCAGACCTTCGTTAGCAACCTGAGTCTTGGTCGGCTTCCTATCGCCAGTGTTCCGCTTCGCGGTCTGATCACGCAGTGCGGTAAGCTTAGAAACGACTTCGTCGTTACCTGCCAGAGCCTCGATTGCAACGTTAAGAGCATCAACATAAGTAAGCTTCGTCATAGTGTATTTTCCTTTCTGGTTTTTTGGGTTTTCCTTCCCTTTGATGATTTAATTATAGCACACTTGATTTGATTTGTCAAGGGCTTTTTGAAAAAATTTTTTTTGGCTCTGCTCCGTCCATCCGAGGCGGTCTGCGTTTCTGCGCCAGAGACTGTGCCATCCTCGGCATCTTTGGTCTACTTATTTTTAACGCGGGTGCCCGTCTAACGTGGTCAGCTTGCGACTTTGGCTTTGTGCCTACAGCGGGTCTGCGGAGAGTGACCTAATCACCCCGCGGGTTTTTTGGGTTTTCCTTCCCTTACTGTGCTTTTATTATAACACACTTTGTAAAAAATGTCAAGGAGTTTTTCAAAAGTTTTTGAAAAAATTTTTTGAGTCCTCTCCCCGATACCTAACCTTTTGCGGCGGTATCGAGCGTGCCGTGTTAGGGTTCCCGACAAGATTTCTTGCGATGGTCGTCTCTCCCCTTGACATTATGTATTATAGCACAGCCCCTTTGAAAAGTCAAGTATTTTTTGAAAAAAATTTGAAAAATTTTTTTTCGCACAAGTGTTCGGCGCGCCCGGGCAAAAACCGCCTTAAGCGGTCAGGTTTTTGCGGTCTGAAACAACATGGCGCAAGCAGATTTTTAAGGCTTTGAAAGAGAAACAAATGTGAACCACTTCTAGAACTTCCATATCTTCGAAGTTCATAAGCGAAAAAATGCGCTTGCCCAGGGTTCTTGCCCCGAATAAATATTCATAAGAGATCGATCCGTCAATGTAAAGCCGTTTAATTCTATATAACATAGTGTCTCCTTTCTAACTCATAAAGGAAGCTTCTGAAGCCCAGATAGTGGTTATGCCAAAGCTGCCTGAACCCCTGCGTCGCTTCCCTTATCTGTTTGTGATTATATATTACCATACTTTTGGCTTTTTGTCAAGTGTTTTTTTATTTTTTTTCAGCTGGCCCGGGCCAGAGCCTGTCAGATTCTTTCGAATCTGGCAAGGCTCTTTTCGCTTATGAAGCTTGCCTTCTGGAACTTTATCTGATAGGAAGTCTTGCCGACTTTGATGTCGCCTGCTTCGGTAAAAGGAACGTTATCCTTTTCCCAACGCTGACCGCACTTTTCGGTGACCATCTTTTCGAAGATTTCGCCAGCGTTATACTTGCTATCAGCTACCATGCTATCAAAGAAGCTTGCAGAGCAGAGGACTTCCGACTTCTGGAGAAGCATAAGCTTCTGAGCGGTGGTGGGCTTGAAGCGGAGCGCATATCCAGCGCCACGGCTTGCCTTGTCAAGAGTGAGGACTGCAGGCAGGACTTCTGAAGTCGCAACAGCCATATAGATGTTTTTCTTGTACTCAAAACCGAAGATGTAGTTGTGCGTATAGGCAAGAGTGTTGTAGCGGTCAATCATGTTCATGAAGAGGGTGGTGTTAGTCATGGTTCGTATCTCCTTTTCTTATCTTGTGCCTTTATTATAGCACACCGTGGGCGATTTGTCAAGCCCTTTTTTGAATTTTTTTTAAGATTTTTTTCGGGCCGGCCCGCGTCCCCGCGTCGCGTCTCCCTTAACCTTACAAGAGGATTATACCACAGCCCGCACCGGATTGCAATAGGCAATTTGCACAAAATTTCAACAAATTTTTTGTGCAGAATGACGAAAAATTTTTTTGTACGATGTGCACAATTTCGGGAGCTGAAATTTTTGAAAATTTGTGCAAATTTTCTCTTGACAAATTGCGTGGGGCGTGGTATAATGGAAATTCCGGCCGGGTGGGGCGTGCGCGGCCGGCCAAACAAAAAAGGAGTCTTACGACTCCTTGCTTAAAGTCCAGAAGGGCTTCTGAGTTTCATCGGGAGACCCGTCCGCATTGAAAAACCAGTAGGCAGCGTAGTTGCCCTTGCGGATGATGACAATTTTGCCGAGGGTCTCAACCTCGTAACCGCGGTTAGTGTGGATGGCGATGAAGCGTTCTCTTGTCATGGTGTAGTCTCCTTTCGTGAGCAAGTCTTTTTCGCTTGTCTCTGTAATACATTATAAGCGATAAGTCCGGATTTGTCAAGTGGTTTTTTGGAAAGTTTTTAAATTCTTTCCTCAAACCACTTGAGCATTTTTCCGCTTGTAGCTTTGCACCGAACCACGTTGCGCTCATTCAGTGCGGTAAAAGCGAACAGGAAGTCGGAAAACTCTTTTCTGTTCATGTAGTAAAGAGTAACCATGTCCTCAATTACTACTGTGTAAATCCACTGTGTGCTGTGGACGGTTTCAAAGTACCGCTCAATGCTTTCCTCAAAGGTATCAGCAAGAGAGAAGTTTACAAGAGTAAACCGGCTGGACTTTACGCTTGCATTGATTTCCTCAATGTCACTTGCCACATCGTAACGAGTGTTGGCGTCCTTTTTGGCTTCAAAACCGAGTACCGACTTTGTGATGACCTCGGCAAATTCACCGCCGTTGGTCCAGTGCTCACCGTCAAAGGTGTAGTTCGCGCCCTTATGTGCGGGGTCGAATGTGTAGGCGACGTTGATTTCGTAGGTGGCTTTCTTCATGGCTTGTATCTCCTCTCTTGATCTGTATACATAATACCACTTCCGGGAGCATTTGTCAACCCCCAAAATGCAAATTTTTCAAAAAAATTTTTCCCAGAGAATAGAACGCGCCAAAAACCGGCCCAGATGCGCGTGCGCGGCCGGCCGATTTTGTGATTCCCGCACATAAAAAAAATGAGGACGATTACTCATCCTCATCTTCGGTCAGCGGGTGTTCTTCATGACATTTGACTACGGTCTCAAGGGTTTTATCACTGATTTGAGGTCTTGCCATCAGTTCCGCGAATTGAATAACCGCCTTGTGCTCGAATCCGTACAGTCTAATCATTCTGGTAAGAAGTTCTTCTCTCATTTTTTTATCTTCCTTTCTTTTGATGGTTTAATTATAACACAGGTCACCGGATTTGTCAAGCATTTTTTATTTTTTTTATTTGGCGGAGCATTTCAACTCCGCCTTTTCTTGTGCTGTTAACTGAGCCTGTACTTTGCCGAGGTCTCTGCCGATTCGACTTGCATCGGAATAGTTCTTATTGTGAAGTGCCCACCAAAGGTCTCTTTCAAGTTCCTTGTAAAGTTCTAAGTTTGTCATTTTTTTATCTCCCTTTCTTTTGATGATTTAATTATAACACAGATTGCCGGGCTTGTCAAGCATTTTTTTCACAATCTTTTGCAAACCTTATTAAAATTTCTACCTTGCGGGATGGAATCCAGAAAAACATTTGGTCTTTACAAGTAGTCTTACGCCAACCGAGAAACATGTTCCACAGGAAAGAATGTCCTTCACAGTAAGCAAACAAAACATTCTGCATTGTTCTGTCGCAAGTCCACAGATACGTATAGCCAAAGCGTTCTTTACAATTATAAACCTGAATCATTTTTTTCCTCTTCCTTTCTTTTGGTGGTTTAATTATAGCACAGGTTTTTTTATTTGTCAAGTGCTTTTTGAAAATTTTTTTGTCCGGGCGCTGAAGACTCACAGAGCCTTCAGCACTTCCAGAATGTTTTCCACGTCATAAGCGACGCCCTTCCAGTTCTCACGGTTTCCGATTTCGTCATCAAAGAGAATGTCGCTTGTGCTTGTTCTCACGATGTTTTTATCAGTGCCATAGTCTACAATTTCGATGAAATCAAATTTTACGCTTGCCAGATGTTTTTTCAGCCATGCTCTTTTTACGATTTCGATTTCTTCTTTATAGCTGTCGCTTCCGCACTTGCTCAGCCAGCTGATAATGCCGATTTCATAGCCGTTCTTCTGGAGGCGATTCAGCACTCTTGCAAGGCTGTTCATGTTCAGCATTACTTCAGCGATTTCGTAAGGTCTGGTATTTTCAGCCTGCAGGTCGGCAAGCCAACCATTTACTTTATAGAGGTTTGCTAACGTTCCATCCATGTCAAATGCGATTCTCATTTCTTTTATCTCCTTCCTTTTTCTGATTATAGTATAGCACTACTGGCGTTATTTGTCAAGTGTTTTTTTAAAATTTTTTGGGAAGATTTTTTAATCTTCCCAAACAAGATGGTCATAATCAACCGCCGGCTGTGACAGGTCTTCAAAGAACCAAGACCAAGCTTCAGAATACTCATGCCCGAAAGATACGTCATACCCTTCAAGAAATTCTTCCTCGGCGTCATAATCATAACCGTAAACAGGTTCTACATCAACTGATTCACGAGAGTAACCCATGCGCTCTGCATACTGGTAAACTTCCTCAAGTACAAAGTAATGAAATTCGCGTGCCATTGTGTTTTTCTCCTTTTTTCTTGTTTTCTGTATTTATTATAGCATGACCGGAAAAATTTGTCAAGCACTTTTTTAATTTTTTTGGAAGCCTTCCAGCTTCCCGAAAGTCAGCTTTTTGATTAAGACCTTGGCGCTTGTTAAGCTTTTCTGTCTTCTTGCAGGGCCAACTTTTAGCTTCCTGCGACTTGAGATTCAGAGGACTTGCACCATCTGTGTCCGCGTGTCGGTTATCTCTTTCTTTCTTTCTGTATTTATTATAGCATGTTCAGCTTGTTTTGTCAAGCACTTTTTTTATTTTTTTTTGATTTTTTTTGGGGTTCAGTTTTTTGATTATCTCAGCCCCTACGCGGTGGTCTGCGCATTGACTTTTGACCTTGCAGGACCGAACCCCTTAGCTCCCCTGCTGTGATTATAGTATAGCACTTCCGGGATAATTTGTCAAGCGTTTTTTCAAAAAATTTTTGAAAAAAATTTTCCCAGAACTAATGAAGAGCGCAAAAACCGCGCTGGAGGCCCGTGGCCGCACGGCCGAAATTTGATTCCAAAAGAAAAAGCGGTTCAATTCGTAGGAACGAACCGAACCACCTTTCCATGCTTGCGAATTTCAACCCGCTTTTCCTGAGCACTGAACCCGTTTACCCAGCAGGTGTATCCATCCTCAAAAGTGTACCAACCTCTCGTCTTGCTTGCCATGTTTTTGTTCTCCTTTCTTTTGATGGTTTAATTATAACATGCTTTCCGGATTTTGTCAAGCGTTTTTTTAAAAATTTTTTGGGAGTCTTTCAACTCCCTGAAGGTCAGCTTTTTGTTTAGGACCGTCCGCGCTTCATTGTCCGCTTTGACCTGCATGCAGTGCCAACCTTTAGCCCTCTGCGACTTGAGATTCAAGGGGCTTGCACCCTTGTGCCCGCGTGTCGGTTATTTCTCTCTTTCTGAATACATTATAGCATGTTTTGTTTTATTTGTCAAGTCTTTTTTTAATTTTTTCTTTAATTTTATCTATGATAACCATTATAATAATTGCAACCGCTGGATAGCACATGAAACCTACTAAAAACCAAAAGCCAACAGGATTTGTTTCTAATAAATAAGCAAGTAATGTCATTTTTTTATTTCTCCTTTTGTTTTCTGATTTTATTATAGCACACGCCATCCGGCTTGTCAAGTGTTTTTGCAAAAATTTTTTATCCGGCTGAGAGCTTTTTCAAGCCCTCAGCTCAGCCAGCTTTTCCCTCAGCCGCTCAACCTCAGCTTCAGCCTTAGCCAGTTCACGCGCAAGCGTTTTGATGTAACGCTCTTTATTCTTTTTAGCCCTGTACTCTTCTACAGTCAGGCCAGCTTTAGCGGCGTTTCTTGCTTCAGCTTCTGCCTTTTTAGCTTTCAGGTCAGCCCTTCTTTTGGCTTCCTCTGCATTGATTTCATCCCAAGTTCTTGTATGTTCAGGAAGTTCCTCAACGCTTGCATGAACATCAGGATTGAACACCCAAATCTGCTTGACTGCAAATGCTTCAGCCTCAGCCTTATCGCTGAAAGCGTAGATGTTGTTAGTGGTGTTCGGCATTCCGCTCCAAGGATCAGTAGTCTCAAGTGTCCTGTAGTCACCTTCTACGATGTATCTGTAGCCCTCTTTGTATAAGTCGTTCTTTCTCTCTGCATTGATGTAGCTTTCATTGATTTTGGTCATCATGGTTTTTTCTTCCTTTCTTTTGATGGTTTAATTATAGCATCTTTTCCGGTTTCTGTCAAGTCTTTTTTTAAAAATTTTTTATTTTTTTTCTTCGTTGTCTTTGCTCTATTCTTGTGCTTCTCTTTGTAGTTCTCTCTTCTCTCTTTGTCTGTTATAGTCTTTGTTAGTCTTGTGAGTCCTTGTACCTGTATTCCATGATACATGTACCCTTTGTTCCTTGTGCGCTTCTTTGTACTCCTTCTTTGTCATGCTCTTGCGCTTGAGTTTGTCGGCTTCTTTTTCCGCTCTTGTCTTTTTCATTACTTTATTCTCCTCTCTCTTTCTGATTTTATTATACTACATGAAAACAGCTTTGTCAAGTGTTTTTTTTATTTTTTAGTGGATTATTGCAGGAAGTACAAAAAGCACTATCAACACTATTATTCCGCTAACCGCACTCGGATAGACCATTTTTAGCTGTAATTCTTCGCTAATGTGAGGAGCGATAAAAAGAGTAAAGGTCCCGAGAACAAGAAAGATTATAAGAGAAACTGTAAAGATGATCGTCAGCATGTTTTTGTATCTCCTTTCTTCTGATGGTTTAAGTATACCACAAGCCACCGGGTTTGTCAAGCATTTTATGTAATTTTTTTATTATTTTTTTATTATTATTTACTGGCTAAATCACTGCCACTGGCTCTTGTGTATTGACTGCCTGCGTGTGTGGTTTAATTACTGCATGCGCTTGCACGTTTCAGGAAAGCCGTTGCCTTGCTCTTGCTCTACTTTTGCCTGCGTATTTTTTGCGTGGCATGTATGTGCCCCAAGCTCGGCGCGCCAGGCCCGACCGCGCGCCAGCGCATGTACCTTTACTATGTATGTATTGTGTATTATTATGTTGTGTTGTTAGTGTTTATTTATTGTTGTTGTTCATTGATTGTTATTGTGTTGTTCTTTGTTGTGTGTGTTGTTGTGTCTGTCATCGTTGTGTGTGCCTTTGTTTGCGTCCTTGTACTGTCTGTGCCTCTTAGCCTTTCGCGCACGTGCACATGCGCGAGTCTATCATTGTCTCTATTGGCAGCAGCGCCCTTTTATTTACTTACTTCATTGTACTAATCTTTTCAAAATAATTAACACAAATGTATGTTACATTATTTGTATCATCTGTTGTTGCATTGTTATACATACATTAGTATTGTATTAGTCTGCACTAGATCATACTGTGTGTATCTCTTTGCTATTAATTGTGTGTATGTATGTATTGTTTGTTCTCTGAATTACATCACTGTCTATTGGATGCTCTTACACACACAGACACGCACATTAGTATACTATCGTACTAATGTGCGTGTATTTTATTGCGGTAAAAGATTTAAAGACTAAGATGAATTGGATTAATTTCAAATAATAAAAATGGTTTAAATAAAATAGGAACGTAATCTATCTGTTTCTTTATTGTTTGCTTCACACATCGCTAATACATTGTCTATTATTATGTGTTGATTAAATGTTTTATTTAGGGCCCTCCCGAGGGTGGGTGTGTCATCTCTTTGCCGCGCCACCAGACCATCCTCTATACTTTTTCTGTGTTTTTCTGAGATAAAACCGGGGGCATAGTTTCGGGAAAAAATTTTTTTTAAAGTGCGAAAATTTTTTTGTCTGACCCCAACTCTCCCTAAATCAATTTTCAATTCCAAAAAACGGAAATTCAAACTCTCCCTAAATCAATTTTCGATTTCAAAAAACGAAAATCCAAGTCCTCCTTAAATTAATCCTCTTCGAAAATCCGCCTTTCAACATCTCCGGCATAAACTTCATTTCCGCCAATTACATAAACAACTCCATGCGTCTCACTATCAACAGTATAATCCACAATTATTCCATCAATAACTCCAGTAGCCATTTCCCAATTTCTACCTTCATTAAAAACTATCATCTTTCCTTTGCACTTCGGACAAACTTCAGAACTTCCATCCAATCCAATCGCAGTACCAGTTCCTCCACAAAATCCGCAATCAATCCAATCCTCTCCATCACTATACTTCTTATAAACAACTTTACTCCCCACAGGATAATTAACATCAAATAGCATTAATCTTTTCCTCCAATTTTTCGGGAATTTCACATCCCAACTCTCTTAGCACATTTGCGGTATAAACATATCGACTTTTTTCCTGCTCTTGATCCACAGTCATTCCAATGTAATTCACGCCATCAATATTAAATGTAGCAAAATTTAGCTCATCTCCAGCCTGAATCCCAAATCGGCTCCTCAATCCACTCGGAACACTAATCCTTCCCAGCGCGTCAATCTTTCTGCTAATATTTTCAAAAGTTACTGTAAACACTTGCGCTTACCCGCTCACGCGATCGTCAGCACTAGTTTCTACATCCGTAGAGACGGCCGCCGCATCTTCTTCCGTGTCCTTTCCATCTTCTTCTGGAGCATTTTCTGGTTCAGTAGCAATACAAAAGCAATGCATAATAACGCCTTCTTCATCCTTCAGACTTCCAATATATGCGCTATTATCCATTGTATTCTCATCTTCACCACTCAAAACCCAATCACCGATTTGGTAAAAATCAATACTTCTATATGGTAACTTATCATCCATCATTACCCATACTACTGGTTTTCTATACTGCATTTTAACCTGCAGCACCTGCTTAATTCTGCCTTCACAATGGCCTGGAATATTAAATTTTTCTATTCTAATCACTCTGCGGTTTCCCGTTCATGCGATCGCATGAACGAGTCTACCTCCTTCCATAAGTTTGTTATTTTTGTTTTCCTTTTTGTTTTTCTATATATATTATACTATAATTTTTTCCAAATGTCAATTTTATGGGAAGAAATTTATTGGACAAAAGTGACTTGACGTTTAGAAAAATTTTTGTTATAATGTGAATGTGTGGAGGTATAAAGAATGATAAAACTTGATTATACTTTAGAATCTCCAGAAGAAAGATTAGCCTTGGTTGAAAAGATTCTCGAAGAAGACCCTAATCCGTCTCAAGCGTATCTCGAAATCTTAGGAAACTATTTGGTTCTTTGTTTGGAGAAAAAAGAAAAGAAAGAGCATAAAATTCTCACAGAGAATCGTGTGGCGTATATAAATAAAAGAGAAACCTCTTTTGAAGGGCTAGTATCCCAATTTGAGAATGGTGAAGATGG